>Ga0209521_10000272_pt1 | contig 37870 bp, 33 predicted proteins | sample Rifsed19ft4_FD_184016 | JGI IMG/M metagenome (GOLD analysis project Ga0209521, IMG submission 184016) | Soil microbial communities from Rifle, Colorado, USA - sediment 19ft 4 (version 2) | ecosystem: Environmental > Terrestrial > Deep subsurface > Rock core/Sediment | place: Rifle, Colorado...
TGACTGCCGTAATCCCGGAGCGGAGCTGGCCGGTCGGAGAGGTCTGGGCAGGCACTTACCTGGATTTGCCGGACGGACTTCAAAGAGTACGCTTCAGGGACGCGTTTACCGGAAAGGCCATCTCCTTTTCCGGCCCTGTCGAGGCCGCGGCAGCGCTCGCACAATTTCCCGTCGCCTTCCTCGTAACAGACTGAGGCCCGGCCTTACCTGCCTGTAATCTGCCTTAATATCTCGGCCGGCCTTACCCCGGTCATTAAAGAGGCGGCAGTCCCGTATGCGGCAAGGCCCAGGACGACCTGAAGGAGGGCGTTGGGGAAGAAGTATACGCATGCCAGCATGCACCCCGCCGCAGCCATGCACCTTGTGATAAAGCCGATGGGGAGATCGAGCCCCTTGTGCGACAACAACACAATATTCACAAGAAGGCCGAAGCCTTCGGCTGCCGCGAGCGACCACGGCGCGCCTGCAAGCCCCCAGGCGGGTATGAGCGTGAACGCGATGCCGGCAGAGACAGCCAGCATCCCCACGGACGAGACGAGGTTCAATCTGCCGAGCTCAACGGCGTTGAACGTGAACCTGGCGCAGGTATTGAGGAAGGCGAAGGCCGTAGCCCAGATGAGCACCTTTATGGCTCCGCCCGAAGGCGCGAAGCCAGCCCCGCCGAGGATGACCGCTATCGGGTCGGCGGCCGCCATTGTGCCAATGGCCAGCGGCAGCGCGATAAGAGAGACCGCGCCGAAGCTCCGGGAGAAGAGAACAGCCTGCTGAGCGCCCCGGGATGCCGCGATAAGCGGAAAGACCGAATGCATGAGCGCTTCGGGTATTATCCTGACTGATGTCGTTATCCTGAACGCCAGCGCGTAGTAGCCCATATCCTCCATGCTGCCGAAGAAGTAAAGAGCTAATGGGCCGAGCATGAGGTAGGCAGTATTTATCGTATTCGCTGTCCCGATTGGAAAGGCCTCTTTCAGGACCGAGCCGAAGGAGACCTTGCTCCCCCGGCAGGGCCTTGCCTGTTGCCGCGACATTACCGCGAGGAGCGCAAAACCGGGAAGATTGGAGAGCACATATATGGCGAGCACGGCCTCTACGCCCTTGCCGAGCCAGACGGCGGCCATAACGCCCAGGAGCCCCAGCAACTCCGATCCCATGCCGAGCAGGGCGGGCACTCGCATCCTGAGGCCTGCCCTGAAGGGCACCTCGAGAAACCACCTGAAGGTCGTGTCCCGGAAAGAGATGAAGAGGCCCAGAGCGGCTATTATTATGAGCGTCGTCATGCCTCCGTCAAAGCCGAAGGCAAAGGCGCAGAGAACGAGAATGGCCACTGTAAGAAGAGTCGAGGAGAGGCCCATGATGATGCCCTTCAAGAATATCTCCCCTGAAAGGCCCGGCTCTGTCTTGAGGCGCCTGATGAGGACCGGCGTTATGCCTGCCTCGGCTATGGCACTGAAGAGCGTCACATAGAAGAAGGCGAAGGAGAACCTGCCGAAGTCAGCGGCCCCGAGATAGCGCGAGAGTACGAGCACGAGTATTATGCTCGATGCCTTGTTGAATGCGCTTGCCGAGAGTATCCAGAAGGTGTTGTTTATGACCTTGCCCACGCCACACCCTTCCTGGCCGCAGTCTTAGCCGCACTCTTCTCCAGAAATAGAAGTATGTCGTCGGCTCGCGCGTCCCAGTCCCATTCCGCCGCGAGCGATACCGCGTCCGCTTTGGTCTTATCGTAAAGGGCAGGGTCTTCGAGGAGATTCAATATCAGCCCGGCGAAGATGTCAACCCTTCCTGCCGGGGCCTTGAGCATGCCTTTGGGGTAATACCTCCTCAATGCCGGCAGGTCAAAGCCCACTGCGGGAAGCCCCCATGCCATGCCCTCGCACGCGGCCATGCCTCCGCTGTCATATATTGCCGGGTGCACGATGACGCGGCTCCTCCGGAAGACATCGTATTTCTCCCCGCCGTCCATGAAGCCCAGGAGGTCAATGGATTTTGCAAGGCCCCTTGAGCCTATCGCCTGCTCGACCTGCCTCCTGTATTCCGCCGAATCAGCGCCTATTATCGCAAGCCGCGCGTTGGGCCGCCTTTTAACCACCTCTTCCCAACTGGAGACAAGCTCAAGCACCCCTTTCTGCGGGTGGAACCTTCCCACAAAGCAGGCGTCGTAATCCTTCTGCAGCTCCTCTTTGAATTTGCGGGGCGTCTTCGCGTCCACGCCTCCTCTTACCGTGAATATCTCTTCGGGCTTCCGGCCCGCCTTTATAAAGGCCTCCCTGTCGTCCTCGCAGGTGACGAAGACGGCATCTGCCTTTCCCTTTACAAGAGTGTAGACGGGCCATTGGTGGAGGTAATAGAGGAGGTCTTTTATCCGGGGGACGCCGCTGAAGCCCTTGAACGGGCCTGGGGCAAAAAGATAGAAGCCGGCTGTCCAGAACGCCTTGAGCTTCAGGCTCATTACAAAGGCCGGGATGGAATCAGGCCAGAAATCAGAGGCCGAATATACTACGGCAGGGCTTTTGCCGCGCTTGAGCTTGAAGGCGGCAAAGAGGCCCGTGAGGGTCCTCATCAGATAATTTACGGCAAAACCGTATCTTTCATATCTTGCCGCGCTCCATAGCACGATCTCAACGCCTTCGAGCCTGTTTCTACGGCACATCTCAAGGCCCTCTTCCCAGACATAGACAAAGACCTTGTGGCCGCGGCCCGCCCACCTCCTCGCGCATTCAATGAATATGCGGTCGCCGCCGCTGAGCGATTCACCGAGCGCGGCATTCGCGACTATGTGGATCTCCATCTCTACTGGCTCCAGCCCTCTCTTTTAAGCTCGCCTCCGATAAGGCCCCTTATCGCCCCGAAGCCGTAGACCGCGAGCGTAAGCCAGCAGGCTACCGGGTGGAAGAGCCATGCGCTCGTCGGCCTTCTTATGTAGCCCTTTGCGCTCTGAAACAGAAGCGGAAGGAAGATGATGCACGAGACGATGAACCGGACTATAGCCATGCTGTCGACGCTCTTCCAGGGGTACTTCCGCAAGCCCAGCGAGCTGTAGTGGCGGTAGTCTCTTACGCGCCTCATCTGCTTTCTCATGAAGGTCCGGACGTCGCCCGAGAAGATATGTATTATGCCGGTCTTGACCTTCGCGAACCTGACATCCGGCTTCGAGCTTATGAGCTCGAAGACTACGTCTATGTCGAAGAGATAATCGCCGATACCGCAGCTTTCGATCGCCTCTTTCCTTATGATGAAGCCGTTTGCGCCCATGGTCGGGAAGCGGCGAGGGTCGAGCTTTAGCTTGAACCACGGCCCCGCGTCCTCTGCGAAATAGGGCATTCCGGTCCATTTGCCTGTAACGGCCGAGTACCTGTCGTAGTTGCCCAGGAACAGGCAGAGCGGGTCGTTCATGCCCAGATATGCGCAGTAGCGGGTTATGTAGCCGTCTTCGGGCCTGCAGACGTACTCGAGCGGTTCCGACGCGGCGACCTCCGGGTCGCCGAAAGGCTCGACCATGCGCCTCATCCAGCCCCTGTCCGGCAGGATGTTATCGGAATCTATAAAGGCGACAAGCTCTCCATTGGCATGTTTAAGCCCGGCTGCCTTGCCTGCCTCGCCGGTCTTGAGAGGGTTGGGAACGACAATCATGTCGATTGGCGTACGCGAGCCCGTGAGCTTTATGATGTCAATCGTAGAATCATTGGACCCGCCGTCGCTGATAATAACCTCTAATTTTTCTGCCGGATAGTCCTGTACGCGGATGCTCTCAAGGCACTCTTTCAAGGTCCTTGCGGAATTCAGCGTGGGTATGACGATAGAGATAAAAGGCAGCGTGGATGACATCCGTTACTCCTTGCAGGCGGCTGTCTTTTTCACGCCTGTGCTGAAATCTGAGAGGTGGCCCATGAGCTTGAGGCCGGCCATGAAGAGGAACCTGAGATCGTCGACGCTCCGCACCCTCATTATCTTTCTTGTTATAAAACGCGGGCTGAGGGCGGCCTTGTACAGCCCCCTGGTCAGCTCCTTCACATCCGCGTCCGATATCGGGCTCTTCCAGACAGAGCCCCTCATGTCGTACCTGTCCCAGTCCGCGGTTGTAAGCCAGCCCTTTTTCCTCGCCTCTTCAAAGAGCGGCGTCCCGGGGTATGGCACTACTATGGTCGCCTGGAGCGTGTCGATGTAGCCCTTCCTGAACATCTCCTTTGCGAAGGCTATAGTCTCTTCCGCGTCCTCTCTGGCCTCCCAGGGGTATCCGATCATGGCCGTCACATGGGGCTCGAGCCCGGCCTCTTTTGCCATCCTGAAGCCGTTTATGATCTGCTCTACCTTGAGCCCCTTGTTGAGCTTGTTCAAAGTCGCCTGGTTGACGGACTCGAGGCCGAAGAGCACGAACCTGAACCCTGCCCTTGCCATAAGCTCGTACTCGGCCTTACGCAGCGCGTTTATCCGCATGTTGCAGCCCATGTATATTTTTTTATTATACTTGCGGCGTATCATGCCCTTGCAGAAGGTCTCAAGCCATTCGCAGGCCGGGAACGAGCCGCTGTCATCAAAGACCTCCCGCACCCCGTACTTATCGATAAGCATCCCGACCTCGTCAAGGAGCCTCTCGGGAGCCACGCTCCTGAAATCCCTGCCCGGGTACATGGTCGTCCATGAGCAGAAGCTGCACTTGCCCCACCAGCAGTCCCTTCCGGCCATGGTATAGGTGCCGGGCCTCCTCTTGAAATTTCCGTTGAGGGCGCTGTAGAGCTGCCATCTGGTCAGGTCCCTGTCTATGAACGGGAGAGAATCGAGGTCGTGCTTCAGCCCCTTCCCGGACGAATTTACGGCCTTCTGCCCCTTCTTTTGCCAGATGCCGGGAGGAAGGCTCGACAGGTCGCTTCCGGACGAGAGCGCCTTGCAAAGACTCAGGAGCAGGAAATCATAATCTCCTCCGGCGATGACGCAGTCCGCAAGGGAGTTATTAAGCGACTCCTCGGGCATGGCCGTCACGTGGTCGCCCATCAGCACGACCTTCGGCTCCCATGAGAGGTCTGCCGCGGCAGTCTTGATTGCGTTTATTATGCCCCAATGCCTCTTTACGACCGGTGTCTTGGTCTCAATGGCTATGATGTCAGGCTTCTCTTTTTTGATCCTTGCGAGCCACTCATCGAAGACGAGCCCCTCTGCTATGGCGTCGTCCCACAGCACGTCGAAGCCCTCTTTTTTGAGGAGCGTGGCTGCGCTGGCCGGGACCATCGGATATATGTAGGTGGGATTCTTGAACCACTGGAACTGCCGGTTCTGGCCGAGGAGCGGCACGCCGCTGCCCTTGAGCGGCGGGTAGGAGATCGATATCTTCATCTTCTGCCTTTCGACGCGAGTCCCTGCATGAACCTGAAGCCATAGACAAGGTGCGTAAAGAGAATGCCGGGCGCCGAGAGCGCGCCCACGATAAAGTCCTTTTCCTTCCAACTGATGAGCACTGACTCAGAGGCAAGCAACAGGAGATACAAAGCGACCAGGCCGAGGTACAGCGGCATAAACGAGTCGTTCACTATCGAGATCGGCCCTCCAAGGAAGAGCCAGAGCACGAAGAGGCTCGGCACGAAGTACGAAAGCCTCAAGGACGTATCCGGGAGGACCTTGGCGAAATAGCCCCTGTGGAACGCGTACCTGCCGACCTGCCTCAGGTGTTCGAGGAAAAGAGGCCTTCTGTGGTGGAACACGAATACATCCGGGTCGTAGATTATTTTCTTGCCGAGTTTCCTGGTGATGTCCAGGCAGAGCTTTGTGTCCTCGCCGGGCCAGTAGGCCGTATCGAAGCCGCCGACCTGCTCGAAATAGCTCCTTCTTACGATGAGGTTTACGGTGGGGAAGTCGTCGACCTCGCGGCGCTTCCGGGGCAGATACCTGTAGCCGTTCCTTCCGCTCGCGAGCCATGAAGAGAAGACGCGGCCAGAGGCCTTCTGCCAGACCGAGTCATGGTCAGGGGTCACCGCAGGCCCGCCCACGGCAGCGACGTCCTTATTTTTGAAGTGCCTGACCGCCTTCTTGAGCCAGTCTCGCCTGGGGTAAGCGTCGTCGTCGAGGAAGGCAAGTATCTCGCCCTTCGCGTATTTGAGGGCGAGGTCCCTCTTCTCCGCGGGGCCGACCGGGCCTGTGGGGATTATCCTTGTCCTGGGGAAGGATTCCCTTGATTCCGAATCAGGGAATATGATCACCTCGAAGTCCTTGTAGTCAAGGCCGAGGAGATGCGGCATGGACTCCCTGATGTAAAAGTTTACTTCCTTTACTGGAATTATGATGGATACGAATGGCCTCATCTTCCGGCAACGGCCTCCTTCTCAAACAATCTCAGACAATCATCGCGAACGGTTCAAGCGGGCCGCGTGGCCCGCTTGTATGGGCGGAGCAGTAGTACTGGAACGCCTCGACACCTGAAGCCTCATGAATATGGCAAGCGTATCGAGTCCCATCCTCGCCACGTCTGTTGCCCTTATCCTGCCCCAGCGCACCTCCCTCCTGAAGTTCAGCACGACAGGGGCCTCGGCGACCCTGAAACCTGCCTCGTGCGCGTGGGCAAGGAGCTCTACATCGAAGGCGTACCTGTCGCAAAGCACCTTCGGGAACGCCTTCTCCAGCGAGGCGTGGGTGAATATCTTGAGCCCTGTCTGGGTGTCGCGGAGCGGCAGCCCGAAGAGCGCCTTCAACGCAGTGGCATAGACCCGGCTCATGACCTTCCTTGGCAGCGGATACCGGAGGCTGGAGTCAGGGTGGTGCTTGGAGCCGATCATGACGTCGGCCTTCTCATCCCGCATGGCCCTGAAGAGGCCCTTTATCTGGCGGGGGTGCAGGTCAAGGTCGGCGTCAAGGAATATGATGAAATCCCCTTTGGCTATCTTGAACCCTTCGCGGAGCGCGTTGCCCTTGCCCCTGTTCCTGTCCAGGCGGAGCGTCACTATATTGCCGAAATCCTCCGATGCCCTCCTGGCCTCCGCGGAGGTAGCGTCAACGCTGCCGTCGTCCACGAGGATTATCTCGAAGGAGCGGCCCGATCCGCGAAAGACCCTGTGGGTCTCCCTGAGGTTCTCATATATGTGATGCCCCTCGTTGAAAGCGGGCATGATTACCGATATTTTTCCCTTGAAGACCCGCATGGCCCCACCCTGACGACAGTTTAACAGCTTGATGAAAAACTCAGCTTTTGTTCAGGCTGCTCAAAAAGCTCCATATGCGAGGCGTCGAGGAGCGAGGAATGAGGCGTACTCTACTCGTACGCCGCAGTGACGAGCGACGATGACAACAAAGCAGATGGACTTTTTCAGCAGCCTGGTTAAATGCAGCATCAGCGATACCGGTTAGGCGGTGAAAGCCGTGGGAGTCAAGGCAGACCGCTCCCTGCAGGCCGTTGCCCTCTTTTTTTCAGCTTACGACTTAGCAGTTAAGTGGACAGGTCTTTACGGCATGAGGCCGCTTTTGTCAGCGGTCTGAAAAGCATCTGTCTAACTGTAATGCAACTTTTCTCTTTGTCAACGGCAGGGGAATTTTTTTTGTTCATAAAAAACTTTTCTGTTAAATACCCGCCTGGCTCTGGCTGACAGGACCCATGCGCGGCCCTTTTTGAAGGCCAAGCCTGCTAATCGCCTTGCGAGCGAGAACGCACCATTTATTGCCGGGCAGGCCCCAGTCGAAGTTCTGGTGAAAGAGCTTGCCGGGGTGCGCGGGCCTCGTGAAGTCATATAGGGGCGCGCGCCTGAACTTCTCCACGCCCGCTTCGAACTGCTTGAGCGCGTTCCTCTGCGTGGCGTAGCAATTGAACATCTCGAGCTTGAAGGCGCGCTCCTCTTCGGTAAGCGAGACCTCCACCTCGGGCGTAGCGCCCGGAAGAAATCTCGAAGTGGCCATGCCCTTGCCGCCAAGGGAGTGGTACGAGGTGAACTCGATGAGTATCGGCGGCTTCCCGCCCTCTCTTTGCATCAACTCGATTGCGGCGCGCGCCGAGAACGCGGCCGCATCGTGGTCAGGATGTCCTCCCTCATACGGATGGATGAAGACCGCGGCTGGCTTGAGGCGCTTTATCGCATCGAGCGTCTGCAGGGAAGAGAGCACGAGGCTGTAGCTGGCCTCGAGGTCGGCTATGCCGAATTCCATGAGCTCGACCGGAGCGGAACGCATATGGTTGAGCGCCCGCATGAGCTCGCCACGCCTCGCGTTTGCGTAAGCCTCTCTTGTCTGAAAACCCCTTGCCGCGGCGGCGCGCATGTTCCTTGCCGCGCCGTCGGTCACATGGAGGAAGGCCGCGTTCGATAGGTATTTGAGGAGCGCGCCGGCCCCTATGGCTTCGTCGTCAGGGTGCGCGGCCATGATCAGGACCCTGGACGAGGCCCCGCCCTTTATGAGCCTGCCTATGACCTCGTCGTCATAGCCCTTGCGGACAAAGTCGTTCTGCAGCATCGGCATCCTCCGTTGAGTAAAGGTACATACCTTTATTCAAGCTTACTGCCGAAATCCCGGCTGTCAATCCTGCCCCGGTATCTCGTAGAGTTCATCGCCGCCGGACGCCATGACGAGCCTGAGCTCCGGCGCCGCTGGAGCGCGGCCCCACTCCGGCGGAAAGAGCTTCTCGCGCGGCGGCCTTGTCACCCAGTCGAGCGCGACATATTCATTTCCTGCCCTGTACTTGTCCCTGTGTATGACGATATACCTGACGCCTGCATTTGAGAGCGCCTCGATCGCGCCCTCCTTTCCGATGTCCCTTATCCTCGCTTCGAAATCCGCGGGCAGGCTCCCGTTCGCGGGCGTATTGACGAGCCGCTTCCCGTGAGTCCTCTGGTGGAACATATACTCATAGGTAGTATAAGGGTCGTCGGCCCTGCCAAAAGGATACTCGGCGATTGCGAACTGGCCGGGCTTTGCGGCCAGCCATTTATAGACCTCGGATTCCGCAGGCCTCGTTATCCTGAACCCCGGCATCTCGGCAAATTCAATTACAAGCAGGAGCGCCACGATCAGGAGAGCCTTGCCCCGGCCGATGCGCTTCGCGAGGAATGTAAAGCCTGTGGCCGCCAGCGCCGTAAAGGCAAACATGGCAACCGCGCCTGCCCTGGAGTAGACGCGTATCAGCGGAAATATCTTGAAGAGGACATACTGCGGAAGGAGTATCCTGTGCTCGGCTGTTACGGTGTGCTGCTCGACATCTATATCGAACCTGCCGATTGGAATAAACGGCGGGGCTGAGATGAGCATCATGAAAAGGGCCGCCGAGACAAATAACAGTACATTGCGCCTCAAGGCCCCGCCCGCGCGTAAGCCCTTGTAGAGCGCCAGTGCCGCAAGCGCAATCACGGTGTAGCCCAGATAGAGCGTATGCTCGGTGTACCTGTGCCCCTTCAGCGGGCCTGTGCCAAGGTCTGGCACGAGCCATCCGAGGAACGGGTTATGGACGGACGGCATAAGATAATCCAGCGGCTTTGCTGAAAAGATGAAGAGGTCGGAGAGCCTCCTTGACTCAACGCCGGTCGCGCCTGGGTCAGGCGCAATACTCGCCTTTATCGCGGGCCATGCGACCGGCATTATAACTACGACGAAGGCCGCCGCCGCAACGGCTCCGGCCTTGACCCAATAAGAAGCCCCCCGCCCCTTTATGGAATCAAGATGGAAGAGGATGAAGACCGGGATGAGAAGACCCGTAAAAAAACCGAAGTACGCGTTGTCCGCGGCGAGCAGGCCCCATGAGAGGCCGAAGAGGGCGGCGTTCATATATCCGCCTTCCCTTAATGACTTCAACAGGAACAGGAAGCAGAGCGGAAGCCAGTAGAGGTTCGCGAAGTGCGCCATCAGATGGACGGTATGGTAGGGAGAGAATGCGAATGCCGCGCCGAAGAGGGCGCTTGCAAGACGGTCTTTTGTAAGATAGTGGAGGAAATAAAAGGTCGTAAGGCCTGCGAGCGGGAAGCTCAGGAGCTTCATCAGATTAAAGGCCGCCATGTCTCCGAACAACTTCACGAATACATAGCTCACGGCGATGAAAATATAAGGAAGGGGAGCGTTCGAGAAATCCCAGCCAAAGGGATAGGCCAGGTAATCGACCTGTTGAAAGGGATGCCCGATCGAGGTGCTGTAATCCAGCCACCAGAGGCCCCAGATGCCGGAGAGCGAATCTCCGGGAAAGCCGAAGAAAGCGCTCTTCAACTCCGCTGCAAGCGGCCAGGTATAGATGACGGTCAGTAAACAGAGCAGGCTGAAATAAGACGGCCCGAATGGTATTTTCCTTGTGAGCGGCCAGGACACTTAGTCTTCTCCCCTGTCCCTGAGAGAGCGGATCAGCTTCAGGAGGACACCCGAAAGGAGCAGGAACCAGGCAAGGGATGCCGCATGTCCGGCGGCAGTGCCCTGCTTTGCCGCCATGAAAATCGTGCACAGGATAATAAGGCCGGTCCCGGCTGCTATGAGCCTGGAAGGAATACGCGCGGTGTTCGCGCTGAATGAATGGGCCGCTGTTCTTGCTTCGCTCGTTATTCGGGTTAGCCAGGGCGCAATCTTAAGCCACTCTGCTATTACCATGAGATACGGCGGAAGCCGCTTCACCAGGCTCAGCAGCGCCAGGATGAACGCTGTGATTATCACGGAGCCGTTCAGCACGAGCATAACCGGCGCCGGGTAGCTGAACATGAGCGTGTTCACGCATAAGGCATACGCAGAGAGCATCAGGGCGTAATCCCTTTCCCCGGCGTATCTTTTTTGGGTCTTTGCGTAATGGATAAGGTATACAGAGGCGAAGATGACTATGGCTGACGGAAAGGAGGACTTTATCTCCAATTTCAGCCAGGCCGGAAATGCCGAGGTAAGCCACCTTACATACGCCTTGTATGCGCAGTATGAGAGGCTCAATGCCCCCCATGCGATGAGCGCGTGACAGGAAGCCCCCCAAAGCGACTGCTTGAGAAATGATCTTTTTTCAAGTGAAAGCCCGGCTGATCCCATTTACCCTCGTTTATTTCTCCTCAAGAAGAGCACAATACCGGATATTACAAAAGCAGCGCCCGAGACCGCGAGGCCTGCCTCAATATACTGTTGAGGCTCGTACTCTATTACCATCTGAAAGTCAGCCGTCCCGGGCTCGACCACCCAGCCGTTCGCGTAGCCGTTTACCAGAAAATGCGCTCCGGCATTGGTCCTGTTGTCCATCCATCTGCTCAAAAGGGCCGAGGCAGGCTCATGGTCCCCGGCGTTATCTCTCATGAAGGCCTTCCAGTTGCGGTTATAGGAAACGCCAAGGACGAGCGTAAAGGGCCCCTTCGCCCCGCTCACGTCGGCTATGTACCTGGTGGGATTTATTTTCCTGAAACTGACCTGCGGCAGAGGGCTGTCAAATTCTTCCGCATCTTTGGTCACGGCAGCCTCAAACCAGCCGGCGCCTTCCATTGAGATCGTATGTCTGCCGCCTGAAAGGGCTATCCTTTTTTCAAGGCAGCCATTTTTTATACGGATTGCTTTGCCGTCGAGCTTGAGATTTGCAGCGTCGCCGCCCTCCGGGCCCGCTGCCGCCCTGATAAGATATTTCCCCGCCTCAACGGAAAAGGTCCTCTCGAACCGTTCTCCGCCTTCTTCTCCATCTACCCTGCCATAGAAGAGATGCGCGCTCTGCCAGCCCATCCCCTCAGTTCCCGGCTCATCCGCTCCGTTCGCCAGCACAATCTTTCCTTTGCCGCTTGACAGGAGCTTCTCAAGGGACTGCCTGTCCTGAAGATGGGAGAAGACAATGAACGGATATTGCCCGGCGAGCCCCAGGTTAAGGACGCTCTTCATCGCATCCTCTTTGCCGTAGACCACCACAGGGGAGCCATTTGCCTCGGAAAAGCCGCAGGACGCCCCGGCCCCGGAAGAGATGAGGAGGAACAGGCAGATCAGTATGGCCGGGATGAAGCCACGGATCATGTGCAGATGAGACGCGCGGCCTGGAGGAGGCTCCGCGCCTGCCTGTCGGCCATCGGATGGCCTTCGCCGATCTTGATCGTCCGGAGGCCCGCCGCCTTGCCCGCGAGCATGTCCTTATCTTCGTCGCCTATGAAGTAGCTGCCTTCGGCGTCTATCTTTATTCCCCTTGACGCGAAGTCCCTGAACGCCTTCGTGAACATGCCTGGCGCGGGCTTTCTGCAGCCGCAGCCTTCGTCTATGTCATGGGGGCAGAAATAGAGCGCGTCTATCGAGCCGCCTGAGCGGACTATCTCGCTTATCATCCTCGTATGTATCTCGGTGAGCTTATCGAGCGTGGCGACGCCCTTTGATATGCACCTCTGGTTTGTAACGACCACGGTTATAAAGCCCGAGTCCTTCAGGAGCTGCACGCCCTTGCGCGCGCCTGGCAGGAATTTGAACTCGCTCCAGTCCTTTACGTAATCCTTCCTGAGCTTCTTGTTTATTACCCCGTCCCTGTCCAGAAATACGGCATTCACCTTCTTCACCTTACACCTCCGATGCATTCATTCTCGAGTAGCCTTCTCTTGAGCCTCTTGCCGGTCATTGCCGATACATGCTCTCTTGCGTCAGGCCCGAATTTCTTCCGTATGGATTCAAGGTAACCGGCATTTTCGAAATACTCGTGGAAAGCCCGGTCCCTGAACGCCAACACCTCTGCCGCCGATACGTGCCTGGACGGAAGCGGCTGCATCTCGTAAGAGTGCTGGGAGAAGCCGTGCCATACCTTCGGCAGTTCCCAGCCCCCCTCGATGGCCATGTCGTACAGTTTCGACCCTGGATAGGCCATTGCGCAGTAGAAGTTCGCGAACTCGCAGTTGAGCTCAAGGGCAAGGTCCAGCGTCTCCCTCATGGTCTGGAGAGTATCGTCCGGCAGCCCGAATATATAATTGCCTATTACCCTTATGCCCTCGTCCTGTATCGAGCGGACGACGGCCTTTATGTCCCTGGCCCTCATCCTCTTTTGCGCGCCGTCCCTTACATCGGGGTTGGCCGACTCTATGCCTAACGCTAGCCAGTTGATCCCTGCCCGCTTCATCCTGGCGAGCTTCTCCTTTTTAACCGTATCCACCCTGGCGTATGCCCAGATGTTGAGCCCGTAATCCCTCTCCAGCAGGCCCTCCACTATTGCCATGTAGTGGCGCTCGTCGAGAACGAACAGCTCGTCAATTATCTTGAGGTTTTTTACTCCAAATTTTTCACGCAGCAGCGCTATCTCGTCCACAACGAGCCTGGGGCTCCTGTACCTTATGCCGGGCTTTCCGAATGGCGCGTTGATGCAGCAGAAGACGCAGGACCACGGGCAGCCCAGGGACGTGTAGATGGACGCGTAAGGCGACCTGTTGTCGATGTCGTCAAAGCAGTGCCAGTTATGCGCCCTGTATCTCTCCATTGGCAACTCATTCCACGCGGCTATTGGGAGGGCCTGGTCGAGGTCTGTGATGAGTTGTGCTGCCCCGTTCTGCCGTATCTCAGCGCCGTCGCGCCACCAGAGGCCTGGTATATCGGAGTATCGCGGGGCGCTCTCCTTAAGAGCAGAGATGAGCCCTCGCAGCGTATGCGCGCCCTCGCCCTGGATGACGAAATCGACCGCCTCTTCCCTCATCGTCCTCTGTGGGAGGGCCGTTGGGTGAAGGCCGCCCATGGCGGTCCTTATGCCTTCATCCTTCAAGGCCCTGCATATCTTGCCCGATATGGTCATGTTCTGGGTCGATGCGGAAGGCTGCTGTCCGTAGACCATGACAGCGGCGAGAAGAGGGTCCATATCCTTGATCATCTTTGCGGTCTCTGCTGGAGTGATGTTCAACGCGTTGGAATCGACCACTGCCGCGCTCAAGCCAAGCCCCTTGAGATTTGAAGCCATCGACGCGGCCAGAAAGGGCGGCTCTATCGCGGAGAAGTCAGCGCCGAGGTCCTGATAGACCTCCTTCCTGTCGCCGGGATTTATGAGGACTATGTCTATTCCCATCTCATGCCCCCTGAAGTGCCTGAGAGACCTTCGCTGCAATCGACGAGGCGTCAAGTCCTTTTAGCCGATGGAGATAATCCCTGTCGCCGATATCAAAGACATAGCCGCCTTCAAAGCCCATGCTCATGGTCCTGATGGCGGTCCGGGACAGTGCAGCCGAGACCAGCGTATCGAGCCCGCCCCTGCCAATGAAGCCTTCCTCTATGGTCACGATAGTTCTATAGCCTTTTACCGCGTCAATAAACCTGTCCGTATCAAATGGCGAGAGCATGAAAAGATCTATCAGCCCCGGCCGGATATTGTCCTTCTCCAGTATTGACGCCGCCTCAATTGCACTGTGCGTCATAAAACCGGTCGAGACCAGGCAGATATCATCGCCCCTTTTAAGCTCCGTGAAGCACTCCGCCATCTTTACAGGGCCGTCGTATATCCGGTTGACCGGCTTGCCTTCGAAGCGGAGATATTTTACTCCGTCATTAGTTGCCGTGTAATCCGCGAGCTGGCCTGCCAGCTCCCAGTCAGAGGGCGAGAGCACGGCGATATTGGGCAGCATCCGCATTATTCCCAAGTCCTCAAGGCAGTGATGCGTCGGGCCTGAAACGTCATAGCCCAGGCCCGCTCCGACGCCCACGAGGTTGACGTTCATCTTCCTGAGCTGCCCCTGCAGAGCAAGGTTGACCCTTATCTGCTCATAGGCCCTCATGGTCAGAAAAGGCGCTATGGCATAGGCGTATACCTTGAAGCCTTCGATTGCAAGGCCCGTTGCGACATTGATAAGGTTCTGCTCGGCAATGCCGACGTTTATGAACCGATCGGCGAAATCACGCTTTATAGCGTCGAGCCTGGGGGAGCCGAAGTCCGCGCTCAGGATGAATATCTCCTCATCCGTGCTCATAAGCCCGTAGAGCCGCTCGAGGAATACGTCCCTCATAACCCCTTTTTTCGCGTTCATGCTTCCATCCCGGCTATTATCTCGCTGACTTCGTTCGGGCTCAAATTCCTGATATGGCTCAACGGGTCGCTCTCGAGCCTGGCGGCCCCTTTGCCCTTTATGGTCCTTGCTATGACTGCCGAAGGACGCTGCGATTCAGAAAGGCTTGCGGCGGAAAGGGACTCAAATACCTCTTTGACATCATGGCCGTCGATAGAGGCCGCCTCCCATCCGAACGCACTGAGCTTAGCCGCCAATGGCTCGATGTCAAGTACATTTGAGGAGAAATCCAGCATGCACGCCCTGTTCGCGTCGATTATAAGGGTGAGGTTGTCGAGCCTGTGATGGGCGGCGAACATCATCGCCTCCCAGACAGAGCCCTCATTGAGCTCCCCGTCGCCCACGAGCACATAGACCCTGTTCGCCATCCCCTTTCTTTTGAGGGCCAGGGCCATGCCTGCCCCCACCCCGAGGCCGTGGCCGAGCGAGCCGTTGACCGTCTCAAAGCCCGGCACGACAGGGTCCGGTATGCCGCCGAGGAAGGAGCCCTTCTTGCAGACACGCCCAAGCTCTTCCATGTCGAAAAAACCGAGGTCAGCCAGTATCGGATAGAGCGAGACGGCCCCGTGCCCCTTGCTTACGATGAGCCTGTCCCTCCCGGTCCATGCCGGGTCCTGCGGCCTGAACTTGAGGAGCCCTCCGTAGTAAAGGGCCGTAAATATCTCGACGCATGAAAGGGACGAGGCAATCCTTGTCTCCTGGGCATGCGCATGGACCTTGAGCGTCTCGATTCTCACCCAGACCGCCTTTGACTTCAGAAACCCGAAGCCCTCTCCCCCTTTGAATCCATGTACCATTCCAAAGTCCTCCTTATGCCTTCGTCAAGACCGACTATGGGAGACCAGCCGAGGGATGAAAACCTTGAACTGTCAAGGAGCTTCCTTTTAGTACCGTCCGGCTTTGAGCTGTCCCACCTTATCTCCCCGTCATAGCCTGCCGCCTCAGATATCCTCTGGCTAAGCTCCTTGATCGATATGTCCGAGCCTGTGCCGATGTTGTAATGTGTATTTTCAAGCCTCTCCGCGTTCTCCACCGCGAATATGGACGCGTCTGCAACGTCCTCGCAGTAGACAAGCTCCCTTCTGGGCTCTCCGGTACCCCAGAGAGTGAGCGACTTATCCCCCCTTTCCCTGGCGTGAGTTATCTTTCCTATGAGGGACGCGAGCACATGGGAGTTCTCCGGGTCGAATGAATCCCAGGGCCCGTACATGGAATTTGGCACCAGGGCTATGTACCTTGTCTTCCCGTACTGGCTGTTGTATGCCTTGCACGCCTTTATGCCGGACATCTTTGCCAACGCATACGGCGCGCTCGTCTCCTCTATGGGGCCTGTGAGCAGGTCGTCTTCCCTGATCGGCCTCTCTATCCTCCCCGGGTATACGCATGATGAGCCGTAGAAGACGAGGGTCTCGGCCCCGTATTTGCGCGCCGCCTCGAAGACATTGTCCTGCATGGAGAGGTTTTCGTGCATGAACTCGGCTGGCCTCCTGATATTCGCGCCTATGCCTCCGGTGAGGCCGGCTGCCATGAATACGGTCTGAGGCCTCTCAAGCGCGAAGAACATCTCGACAGCGGCCTGGGATGTGAGGTCGAGCTCTGCCCTGGTCCTGGTCACGACATTGGCGCAGCCCCTGACCTTAAGCCTTCTCAAGAGCGCGCTGCCGAGAAGTCCGTTGTGCCCGGCCACATATGTCTTCGGGCACTCAAACATTGCCGAACCTGCTGTTCGTTATCATATGATAGCCCTTCACAAGCTCCCTTATGCCGCCGGTCAATCCGTGCATCGGCCTGAACCCGGCCCTCTCTATCTTTTCATTCGAAACGATGTAGTCCCTCTTGTCAGGGTCCTCCCCGATGGGAGCCTCGACGTAGACGAACGACGGGACTTCTTTCTTTATAGCCGCGCAAAGCTCGAGTTTCGAGAGGTTCGCGTCAGAGAGGCCCACGTTATAGGCGTTGTCTTTCATGGAGTCGAAATTATCTATCGCGTGCACGAAGGCCCTGGCCACGTCCCTTATATGGATGTAGTTCCTCTTGAAATGTCCTTCGAAGACGACCACGAACCTGTCCTTGACCGCCCGGTAGGTAAAGTCGTTCACAAGGAGATCGAGCCTCATCCTCGGAGATGCGCCGAAGACTGTCGCGAGCCTGAGGCTAATAGAATTGCCGCGATCGAGGATTATCCTCTCAGCCTCCATCTTCGTCCTGCCGTAGGTGGATACCGGATTTATCGGCGTCTCCTCCGTGCACAAGACCCCCTTCTGTCCTATGCCGTAGCCGCTGTTGGTAGTGGGCATTATTATCCGCTGTTCCTTCGCAGCTACCCGCGCGAGGAGCGCTATCGCGTCCCTGTTCGTCGAGATAGTCCCCAGTTCGTCCCTGCTGCACAGAGGCGCGCCGACGAGCGCCGCGAGAGACAGTATATAGTCTGCCCCGGCCAAGGCCGTCTTAAGGGTCCGCTCGTCCCTCGCGTCCCCTCTTATCACCTCGAAACGGCTTGAGGCGCAGCAGTCGAGGAGCGGGCTCTGCCTGTACATGAAATTGTCGAGCACTGTCACTGAATGGCCGAGCCTCAATAGCTCAGGCACGAGCACGGAGCCCAGGTACCCCGCGCCGCCGGTTACTGTAATTTTGTATCCGTCCATCTCACGCCTCCGCTCATTATTTTACTCTCGCCCCGAAATTCAACGGCACCCCCGGCCTCGAACCCTATCGTGTCCTTCACTATGAAGTTCGGCCTCTTCTTCGATTCGTTGTATATTCCGTTGATGTAAAGCCCGAGCACCCCAATGGTGATGAGCTGTATGCCGCCCAATACCAGCATCGTCGCCATGATCGCGGACCAGCCGGGGAGCGACCAGCCCAGGAACTTCATTATGAATATGAGCACAAGGTAGCCGAACGCGCCTGATGAGATGAGAAAGCCCACAAGGAGGCTTACCTTCAACGGAACGTCCGAAAACGAGATCAGGGCGGAGTCCAGGAAGTTTCTTATTACCCTGGAGCTGTAGACCTTGAACTTGGTCTTGCCGGAGTAGCGCGCCTCCCTGTCGTAATGGACATAGACCTGTTTGAAACCCACCCATACCACGAGCCCGCGCATGAAGGGCCTCTTTTCATCGAGCCTTGCAAGCTCGTCAACGACCCTCCTGCCGAGGAGCTTGAAATCCCCGGCGTTTACGGGCAGATCTATATTCGACGCGTACTTCAAGACCCTGTAGCCCACCTTCGTTATCCACATCTTTACCGGGTTCTCGCCCTTTCTCGTAAGCCGCACCGTGTGGACGACGTCAGCGCCCCTGCCCTCGTCCCACCTCATCACAAGCTCGGGGATGAGCTCCGGCGGGTCCTGCAGGTCGGCGTCCATATAGATGACGGCGTCGCCCTTGGCAAACCTGAGCCCTGCCATTACGCACTCTGATACGCCCCAGTTCCGGGACATGTTTACTATCTTTATATCCGTTCTTCCCTGGGCCGCCTCCTCCAGGCGCTCAAGGGACGAATCAGTGGAGGCGTCGTTCACGAAGATGAGCTCGTACGGCTGGGCCATCTTCCTGAACACGGCCCTGAGCCTCCTTACAAGCTCCGGTATAACCTCATCCTCGTTATAGAAAGAGAGAACGACAGAGATAAGCATGGCTCCTCCGGGTTTATATGCTGCTGCCTGCAGCAGGGCCTTTAGAGACGGCTATTTCCTGAAAGCGCGCGCCCCCGCTCCAATCCCACAGCCCTACGCTGCCGCCCATGCCGACGCCGGCCCATTCAGCGACGAACTGGCCGTTGACGAAGAACTGACAATGCTCGCCGCTGGCAAAGACCTCCAGCTCGTGCCACTGCGCTCCCCGAGCCTGTTTGAGAGGAACGTTGAAGATGTCCCTGTGCTCCCTGTTGTCCTGCCCCCAGTACTCGCCCAGGGTAGCCATATTCTTTTGGGGGTCTATGTAGAAGGCGTAGTAAGCGGTCGCGCTCCGTGCAGCAAGCATGAAGCCTGCCGGTCCGTCCGCGCGTACGAGGGCGCTCAGGCTGAAGTCCTGCCAGTCCGGCGCGTCCAGGAGCTTCTTTCTCAATGTAAAGCCTGCTTCCTTTCTCCACTTGCCTGAGTTTGAGTTGATACTTATCGTAGAGCGATCCGGCCTGCAGATTATGCAGCTGTCCTTGTCAAATGAGTGTCCGTTCATCGCGAGGACGGATATGACCCCATGCCGCTCGACGGCCTTATATCCCGAATCCAGAAGCTCGCCCTTTATCCGGGTAAAAAGGCCTTCTGTGTAGTACTGGCTGAAGCGCCTTTCGTCGAAGACTATTACCGGGAACTTTCTTATCTCCTTCATATACTCTGCGATCAATGTCTTGCCGGTGAGGTGCTGGGTGGACGGGAACTTCAATGGCGACGGGCATGCGTTCCTGATATGAATAACCGAATCTACGTTCGATATTATCGGCACGCCGCGGCTGCAGGCCCGCGCGAGAAAGAGGTTCGGCGCGTAATAGCTGAACTCCGTCCCCACGGTCTGGCCCAATCCGAACGAACTCTCTGCGGCGGCATTGGCGTAAAAGCGAAGGCCCGGCTGTTCTACCGGGTCGCACTCGCGGCCTTCTCTTATGTTCTCGGCGCAGCCCCTGTACCAGGCCGCCCTCTCTTCTTCATATTTTGTAAGGTACGCGCCAATGCCGGTCTCGAGCGGCTTCACGATGTCCATCGTGAAGAGCGGGGCAGCGGCTATTATGGAAACAGCGTAGAGCCTCACCCTGCTCCCTGTCATGACCGAGTACCTGTAGGCCGTGAAGATGATGACCGCCGTTGCCGGGGCCAGCAGCCACGCAAGCGGGTTCAGATACGCGCGGTTGGAATTTCCCAGCTCATAGGCTATCCAGGGCGGGCTCATGAGCGCAGTCGCGAAGATGAAGAGGTGCATCGATGTGAAGCCCCTTCCCACCGAGAGCTGCCTGTATGCGACAAAGGCAGCCGCCATGTAGAATGCCAGCACGAGTATCTCCGCTGCATAGAACTTCTGCGGCGCCGTGCCGAAGCCTTCCATGAAGAGCCTGTGGTTGCTGAAGAGCACGTTGTATGTATCAGCCGAAAAGAAGCTGAGCTCAGGCGGCCTTATCATTGCCGCTGCGATAACCGGCAGGAGCGCGCCTGCCAGGAGCGCCAGCGATTGACGTAAGGCAGCTTTCTCGTGCCTCAGGAAATACCTGTACGCGGATATAAGCCAGAAGGAGAGCGCCATGAAAAGGCCGTATACCGGCTCCCAGAGGCATACAAACCCGAAGAGAAAGGGCGCGATAAGGCAGCTTATCGCCCCCTTTGGTTTGAGAGACGCCCAGAGGAGATACAGCCCGGCGATGATCTGGAAGTGGCTCCTGAGCGCGCCCATGTTGGGGGCCAGGAGCGCCGCGTCCATATCGTAGAAGTTCGTTACGAGGAGCGCCCCGGCGAGCAGGGCCGCGCCCTTTGAATTGGTCAGCCTCCTGACAAGGAGAAAGGCGAGTATTGCGGACAGCGCTGTAAGCGAGAATACAAAGAAGGCGAGGCTAATGGGCGTGAGCGCAAAGGCCTTCAGCCATAACGCGAGCGCCCCGGCGTTCAAAAGGCCGTACTGCACCGAGTAATGGTGGAGATAGGGCCACCTCCCCTCCAATATGCCGGAAGCCGACGCGAGGAACGGGCTCCAGTGGGGCATATCGAGGGTATAGGGCGGGAGCTTCACGATCGCGAAGAAGAGGACGAACGCGAAAAGCGCCGTAGCCGGGCTGAGCCTCGCCCTGTAAAATGCGCCGAGCGCCCTTGCCCCTTCAAGGAGAAAGGCCGCATAAAGGGCGAAAACGAGCGCGAACTGGCCGACCATGAGCTTTATATCGTGCTTCTCATAGACTGACTGGTGGGCGCCCGCCCTGAAGAGCTCAAGCGGTATCTCGCCGCTGTAGACGGATTTGAAAGGCGCGACATCGAGGAAACCAAGGGCGTCTCTCATTGTTATGGTCAGGACGGACGCAAGCACAGCATAGATAAGGAGCGCGGCAGAGGTCTTCGTCCCTGGACGCCTCTCACGTACATACAGAAACCTCAAAAAGACAATAGTCGCAATCCCGGCCAGAAGAAATAGCTCTATTCCCGGACGGAAGAGGAGCTTGAAGAGCGCCGCCGCCCCTGCTCCGAGTATGAGCAGGGCAGGCAGCGCGCCTGTCCTGCTCATTATGATGGTCCTGATGATGGTCCTGGCGTTCAAATGAGTTTCACCGTTGAGGTATCGTTTACCTTAAAGCGCCTTGAGGGTCTTATGCAGATGGTCTATCTTGTCCCTTATGTCCTGCGGGTGGTTGCCAACGAAAAAGCCATTGTAATGCGCCGTATCCGCGTTCTTCGAACCTGCGACCGTGTAGTCGTAATATTTGACCACGTCGTGCCGCAGGATATTCCCGCCGGTTATTATCCTGTACTCGATGCCCGCGGCCTTGAGCTTCTCCAGCACGGCCTTTCTTTCGAGCCCCGAGGCGGGGTTCACTATCATGGTAAAGCAGAACCATGAGCTCTCCCCGCTCTCCTTCTGGATGATAAACCGCTTGTCATCCTTGAAAAGCCCGGTGAAGTGCCGTGCGTTTTTTCTCCTCTCGGCCACGAACTCGTCGAGCTTCTTTAATTGCATCTTACCTATCGCCCCGTGTATCTCTCCGGGCCTTACGTTATAGCCCGGGAGGATAAACCTGTACGCCTCGAAGAAGTCGTCGTCTTTTCTTGAAAATATGGGGCTGTCCTTGTCCTGGTCCCTTGTCCAGCCGTGGTTCCTCACGGCCTTCAAGATGTTGAATATCTCCTTGTCATCGGTGAGGACCAGCCCGCCCTCCATGGTGGAGATATGGTGGGAGAAAAAGGTCGAGAAGGTATTTACCATCCCGAATGTGCCGGTGTACCTGCCGTTGAACTTCGCGCCCATCGACTCGCAGTTGTCCTCGAACAGGATGAGGTCCTTCTCCCTGCATATCTTCTCTATCTCGTCGAACCTGCATGGGTTGCCGAGTATGCTCACGGCGACTATCATGCGGGTCTTTTTGGTGACGGCCTTCCTGAGGGCTTCGATGTCGTAGTTGAGCGTCTCGATGTCTATGTCCACGAACCTGAGCTTGAGCCCGTACTGGTGGAGCGGGTGGAAGGTCGTTGACCACGATATGCACGGGACTATCACCTCGTCGCCGCGCTTAAGCGGCCTGTCGCTCCTGTAGAAGAGGGAAGCGACCGCTATGAGGTTCGCCGAAGAGCCCGAGTTGGCCATGACGGCGTACTTCATCCCGAAGTGGCTTGCGAACTCCTCCTCGAACTCCCTGACGTTCCGTCCCATCGTGAAGGAATCGCTTTTGAGGACCTCTATGACTGCCTCTTTCTCCTCTTCGCACCATGTGCTGCTCGCAAGGCCGAATACGCTCACGTTGCCCCTCCTGTTACCTGTAATTTGGCTTGTAGACGATTATCTCAGAGCCGTTGAACTCGAACCGGAACGGGATATGGAGATAGCCCTTGAGCGCATCCTTCAGCCTCTGCCTCTCCTCGGGCTCGACATAAAACAGGATAAAGCCGCCGCCCCCGGCGCCCAGGAGCTTGCCGCCTACTGCGCCGTTCTTTATCGCCGTGCCGTAAACGTCGTCTATCTCCCCGCTGCTTATCTTTCTCGAAAGGCGCCTCTTGAGCTTCCACGTGGAATCAAGGAGCCTGCCGAAGCTCGTAAAGTCCCCGTTTTCTGACGTGAGTATCTTCTCCGCCTCGTCGACGAGCTTTTGCATCTCCCGCAGCTCGGCCTTGTTCCTGGCGGTGTTCTGTATCTGCTCCTCGGCTATCTCGGAAGCGTTCCGGGATATGCCGGTAAAAAAGAGCATGAACTTGCTCTCGAAGAGCTTCAAGCGCTCGCCTTCCATTATTATGGGCTTCACGACTATGCTGTTGTTCTGCATGAACTCTATGGTATTGAGCCCTCCGCAGGCGGCCCATACCTGGTCCTGCGAGCCTACGTTCTCCTTGATGAGGTCCTGCTCGATGTGGATCGCCTCTTTATAAAGGCTCTCCTTCGAGATTATCCTGCCCTCTATGGCGTAAAGGGCCTTGAGGAGCCCCACGGTAAACGCCGAGCTCGACCCCATGCCAGAGCGCGCGGGTATGTCCCCGTCGTGGTGTATCTCAAGCCCGTAGCCGATGTTCATGTATTTGAGCGTCTCTTTGACGGACGGGTGCTGTATCTCGTCCATCTCGGTTACCGTCTCGACCTTCGAGTACGCTATCCTGTGCCTGTGCTTGAAGAAGGGAGGCAGCTCCCGGCAGCTTATGTAGCAGTACTTGTCGATGGCCGCGCCAAGCACCTTGCCCCCGTTCTCCCTGTACCAGGACGGGTAGTCGGTGCCGCCCCCGAAAAAAGATATCCTGTGCGGCGTACGCGAGATGATCATGGCTCCCCTCTCCGACGCGATTTGCTTTTCCTTGCTCCCCACCCTCTATATCCCCCTCAGGTATTGCTGCGCTTCCCTGTAAGTCTCTGGAATTCCGATGTCAATGAACCTGCCGTGCACGATGTACCCGTACCCGCCGTACCTGACATAGTCCGGGAGAAGCCCTGTCTCGAGCGATAGGTTACGCTCCGCCTCGTCCTCGAACAACGCCCGGTCAAATACATAAACTCCGGCGTTGATAAGCCCAGGCCCCGCGGCTGAATCCTTCTCGCCGAACGATATGACCCTGCTCTCGTTGTTCACGCCGACCTTGCCGTACCTCCTGCAGTCGTCCGCATCCTTGAGGACGATCGTGAACGGCGCGCCGCTCTCTCTGTGAAAGCCGATGAGGTCGTCTATATCAATGTCGACATACGAATCACCGTTGAGCACAAGGAGCTCATTCGTCCGGGTGAGCCTGCTTGCCTTTATAATCGCGCCGCCGGTCCCCAGCGGCTCATCCTCTTTTGAAAATACAAGCTCGAACGAAAAGCGGCCGCAGTTGGCGTACTGCTCGATTATCTGCTCTGACCTGTAGCCAACTGCCAGAATGACCTTTTTTACCTCGTCCGCCCTCTCGATCTGAGTTAAAAGGAGGTCGAGAAAGGGCCTGCCGTTGACCTGCGCCAGCGGCTTGGGAAGGTCCGGCACAGCGCGTTTAAGCCTCGTGCCAAGCCCGCCGGCCAGTATTATCGCGTCTGTCATGGAGCCCTCCTTTCCCTGCCATGAACTCATCTGCGACAAGGCTCGCGAACTCCATGGAGCAGGTGAATGCCGGGGATATCGCGTTCAGGATATGCATGCTCTCGTCGGTCTTTTTTATGACAAAGTCCATGACCAGCTCTTTTTTCTCCCAGTCGACAAGCTGCGGCCTGATGCCAGCCTTTGCGCACGGCTCGAGGTCGCCGGGCTCGAGCCCCTTCACTATCGCTTTTGCGTCCCTGTAGAAGAATCCGGGGAGGTATTTGAAGGTCTCCGAAAACGCAACCGTCCTGAACGGCCTGTTATTGGCGAAGAGCACCGCTTCCCTTCCGAGGATGGATACTGCCTCGCCGCTTATCCCCGATACTATCCCGTAGTTTTCGCGCCCGAGCGCGGGCATTGCGGTCGGCCCCACATAGACCTCTCCTGAGGCGCTTCGCGTAAAGTGCACCCCAAGGAACGGGTTTCTGAGATCAGGCACAGGATAGATATTGCCCCTTACGAGTGACGCTTTTTTTTTGCACAGCTTCCTGTATATGCCTTTGAATGGTATGAGCTTCAGATCCCGCGCGACTCCGAAGGCTGACGCTACCTTGTCGCTGTACGCGCCCGCGGCGTTTATGAAGTACTCGAAACCAATATCTCCCCTGTCCGTCTTTGCCCTGCCCCGGCTCTTGAGACCGAGGAATCGGGTCCTTGTAAGGACCATCACTCCCTTCGATGAAAGCTCGGCGAGAAGCGTTGATAAGACGGCATGGGGGTCTATCATCGCCGTATCATGGCAGAAGAGCGCCATCCTGCATGTCCTGGCAAAGGGCTCTATTCTTTTCAGCCTGCTCTCGTCTATTATCTCTACCGCGGCCCCGTTGGCGGCCGCGCGCATGAAGAGCTCCTGTATGGTCCCGGTCTCTTTCTCATCCCTTGCCACTATCACCTTGCCGGCCTCGAGCACGGGCAGGCCCTTGCGCATGCAGTACTCCTTCATGAGCCTGTTGCCCTTTGCGGAGCATTCGGCCCTCAAGCTCCCGGGGCTGTAGTAGACGCCCGAATGTAGAACGCCGCTCATCCTGCCTGAGGCGTGGGCGCCGAGCGCGTCCTCCTTCTCTATTACGGTGATCTCCTTTATGCCCCTCTCGGACAGCTCTCGCGCGAGGGTGAGCCCCACGATGCCTGCCCCGCATATAAGCACGCCTGCCTTGTCCATCACGCCTCCAGGAGCCTTGAGAAATCCACCCTGGGCAGCCCCTTTATATAGGCCAGGATGTTTCCCCTGAACTCGTCCTGCTTTTCACGGAGCTTCATTACAGCCTCGATGAACTCGTCCTCATTGGGCTCTATCACAAGCCCAAGCCCGTTCTTCGCGATGACGTCCGCCATAACTCCCGCGCCCTTTGTCGTTATCACCGGAAGCAGGAACTGGAGATAGTGGATTATCTTTCCGGGTATCGTGTATGACGAATAGCTCTCAGGGTCCGTGAGGAGGTTCACCCCGCAAAAGCAGTCCGATACAGCCTGCGGCAGCCTCTCCCTTTCAACGAATCCCGCGAACTCTATATTCGACGCAATCCCGTACGGGTCAGCCATATTGCGCACCGCATCTTCTCCGCCCGCGGGGCCGATGACCTTTAGCGATACTCCAGCCGTCTCTTTCATCTTCGCTATCGAGCTCACTACTATCTCAAGGCCCGAGTCGCTTCTAACGTTGCCCATGAAGCAAATCTTCTGCCTCTGTTCCCGGGCCGACTCATCTGCCTTGACCTCCAGGTTAAAGGAGTAGATCTCTTCCTTCTTCGCTATCTCTCTGCCCCAGAACCTTCTGCGCGCCTCGGTTATCCGGGCAGTGCTGTTCAATACCAGGGCTGCGGATGAGCAGGCGGCGTAATCCGCGGCTATGAAGAGAAGGCCCCATAGATATCTTTTGAGGCCCGCGCCCCTCTTCTCCGGCATGAGCCAGTCTCCGGGCAGATAGATTATCTCCCCGCACAGGCCGAGCCTTTTCAAGACCCCGAGGATAGCGGCGGCAAAGGTGTTCTCTATCCAGCACAGGCGCGGCCTGCGCCTGAGGCATACTCCGGTGAACAGGCGGGCATATGCGACTAGGTCAAAGAAGAACAGTATCGGCGCAAGTCTCTTATTGAGCCTCTCTGATGCGAACCTGGGCAGCTCTATCGCCTCGCCCTCCCTGCCTTCGGGCGTATGCATCACCCTTATCCTCCTGTCAAAGCCCAGGATTAGGACCACCGCATCTGAGTTGAATGAGAGCACGTCTTTGACGATCGAATCCGTGTCAAACGAATCTGTCTTGAATACGAGTATCCCGCTCAATTCATCCCTCGCCAGCCCGAAGCATATATCCTGGGCAGCAGTTCTTTTCTTGCGTCAAAGACCGTTACCTCGCCGAATGAGCGCGAAGGGAACATTTCCCCGAAAAAGACCCTTTGCTCCTCAGGGGTCTCCTTATTGGCAAAGCCGTAGCGAGGTATCGCGGCCCCGTCCACCGAGACAATGCCTATCCCATAGAGGCCCAGTAGCCTTGCATGACCGCTGTGCCGGATTTCGGAATAAAGCCCGTCCGTGGCCTTGCCGTAGATGAGAAAAGGCCTCTTCGTATTCGAATAGAGCGGGTCTACCCCCGAATAGATCCTGTTGTCATACATCCTGAAGGTCGTCGCGTAATAGTCCTTGTTGGCCGGGAAGGCAAGTACCCTGAAGTCGCCCTCAGCGCCGTTTACGAATTCTCTTGTCTCCTTGAATCCGGGCCTGTCCCTGTACAGAAGGCTCTCCACATCCCTGCCTGTCGTATAGCCTTTTATTATCCCAATGGACGACTCAGGGAATAGATGCCCGGTGAGGAGCGGGATGCTGAAGAAGAGCACGTATGCACAGAGCAGGGCGTCAAAGGCCCTGCCGTTCCTTATAGACATCGAGACGAGCGCGAGCAAAAGCGTGAGCGTAAAGAGAAAAAGCATGCCGAACTTCTCAATCGGCCCCTTGAAGATATTGAAAAATGGCGCGTACTCGAAGAGAAAGGCGTAAATAACGCCTAAGGGTCTATCGGTCCCCTTTGCCAGAAAGGCGGAGATCAGGCAGGCGAACAGGGCCGTGAAAATGGCAGAGTTATTTTTTCTCTCTTTGGCAACTGCCGCGTATACCCCGGCCGAAGCCAAAGGTATGGCGGACAGGAGGACGGCCGGAGCCGAGTTGTAGAAATATCCGAAGAAGTTTTCCGAGCCGTTCGTGGTAAAGCCGGTCCTGAGCGTAAGCGCCCTCGGCAGGATGAGATCAGTGCTCGACACGACGAGATCAAGGAACGACCCGGCCGTCTCACTCGTGTACATCCTTGCGGCCACGCCGGACGAGATGAACGAGTAGAGATTGACCAGCCACCATGCGTTGAAGAGCGCGAACGACGATAGGACTATCCCGTAATTGGACAGGGCCTCTTTGACGTCCAGCCTGCCCCTTTTAAGGAGCCCGGCCACAAGGACCGAGATGAGAACCGAGAGCTGGATGATTACCATGAGCGGCGGGTTCGTATTGGCAAATGCAAGGAGCGTTGAGAGCACGCCGAAGGAGAAAAAGAGCTTGAGACCTTGCCCGTAGAACCGTGCTATTACCCAGAAGAATATCATCATGGCCGCAGGCGCAATCGTCAGTGACATGTTTAGCCTGGAAAGGTATGAGAGCGAAAAGGGGTTGAGTACGAAAAAGAGCGCGAGCAGGAACGAACGGAAGGGAGCTACCTTCAGCTCCGAGCAAACGAGATATGCCGAGGCGAACCAGAGGAGGTAAAGCGAATAGTTCAGGAAGAGCTTTACGCCCCAGGTATCGAGTCCTGCCTCAAGGAATGAGAGGATGACCGGGAAAGACCATACCGCCTCTACCGCGTAGTTCGGCAGGCCGAGCCCGTCCTCAGACCAGCTGAAGAAATATCTCAGCACCCCGCTGTAGGCCAGGTGAAAATCACCGTCGCCGCCAAGCGGAAATAGACCGTTCACGAAGTTTTGCGACATGCCTATGGCGAGCGCAAGACAGAAGGCAGCGAAATGAAAGAACCTGTTATCGAGAAAACGCCCGTACATCCCTCATCCCTTTCCGCATTCGAAAATCATGTTGTGGAAAAGCGGCAGCGACACGCAGCTTTTGACCCCGTACCAGCCCGTGACCCCGTAAAACACCCTGTTCGACCTCATTACCTGGAAGCCCGCTCCTTCGAGCGCGTCCCTGAACTCTCTGTATGTATACTCCCTCACATGCTGCGCATACGGGTCGTCGGCCTTCTTCTCGCCGTAAGGGAAACTCCTTTTCCCCAAAATGCTCAGGAGGACCCCGTAAGGCCTCCTCCGGTTCGGCGTCGAAATGACCATTACGCCGTCCGGCCGCAAAACCCGTTTCATCTCCTCAAGAAGCGACTCTGGCTGAGACAGGTGCTCTATGACGTCAAAAGAAAGGAGCATGTCAAAGGAGCTGTCCTCATAGGGCAGGCCGTCCTTGATGATGTCGGCCGTAAGGAGAGAGACCCTGCCCTTTGCCGGTGGCGCGAGCCAGTCCTTGAAATCGCACCCGTTTATATTTCTGGCCCCGTCGTCAAAGACAAGGGTCCTTGTGCCGTCGCCGCAGCCTACGTCAAGGAAGTCCCTCTTATTGCCGTGCCTCTTCGATATCTCGGAGAGCGCCGCCATGACCGCGTCCATGTGTGTTGAGAGCATCACCTGACCTGCTTCATGTACTCCATGGCAAGGTCCTTTATGCCCAGGAAATATTCGCGCCTCTTCCTGCTCCTTGCCAGCCGGGTGAGATATCCCGGCGACAAGTAATCCGGCAGGAAAGTGAATATCGAATTGTACTTCCTGTGGTTCCTCGCGTAGAAGTCCGCGAAATCCATTTTATGCGAGCTGAAGCGGAACCTTGATTCCTTTACGAGCTTCAACGGCGGCTCGCCCAGAAGCCAGTACTCATCCGGCCTTATCTTGAGCCCGGATGAGCCGTATATCTCTGTGCCCAGGTACGGGATGAAGATATTGAACGAGGTGACCGAAGGGCGTATCTCGTCGAGGAGATTTAAAGTCTCCTCGACCTCAGCCTCGGTTTCTCCGGGCACGTTCACGAGTATGTTCGCGAAGGTGCGCATGCCTATCCTCTTGCAGGCCCTGAAGACCTCTTTTATCTGCCGCGTGTTGATGCCCTTCTTGAGCCTCTTGAGCACCGCATCCGACCCGGATTCCACCCCGAGGTCCACCTGCACGCACCCGGCAGCCTTCATCTTCTTCAATATCTCTTCGTTCAGAGTATTTATCCTCGCCGAGCAGCTCCAGAGTAAGTTGAGTCCGCGCGCTTTCAGCTCGTCGCAGATATCCGACACAAGGTCGCGCCTCAATGTGAAGTTGTCGTCGATGAAATAGAACGAATCTATTCCGTAGCGGTCCTTCAAAAGCGCTATCTCGTCCACCACGTTCTTCGCGCTCCTGCACCGGAGCGACTTTCCGGGCGCAACCGTCTTTCTCAACTCCGCGCTTACGCAGAAGGTGCACTCTGACGGGCAGCCCCTGCCGACCAGGATATAGAACGAAGAGAGAAATAATCCCCTTACGGCGTACGGGTTTGGCGCCGTGTACCAGGCCATGTCGATCTTGTCATATGCGGGCAGGGCAAGGCTGTCAAGGTCGTGGATAAGCGGCCTTGCGTCGGTCGCCAGAAAGCCTTTCTTCCCGTCCATGAAGGCGATGCCCTTTATCTTTTCAAACTCTCTGCTCCCGTCCATGAGCGCGCGGCAGAGCTCAGGGAAGGTCTCCTCTCCCTCGCCAATTACGGCAAAGTCAACGGGGCTGCCTTCAAAGAAGAACTCCTTTGGCCTGAGTGTGGCGTGCACTCCGCCGATGACGATCTTTATTCCGCTGTCCAGCGCCTTTATCTTTCCCGCCAGCTCGATGGCGTCGTTGAACTCAGGGGTAAAGCACGATATTCCCGCTATCTGCGGGCGCTCCCTCTCAATGGATTTCAGTATCTCGTCTACGACCTCTACCTTTCTCTGCCCTGATACGTCAGAGACCGAGACAGGGTCGATTATCGACGCGCTGATCCCGTTTTTCTCCAGCGCAGCGGCCAGGTACATGAGCGCGAGCGGTGGCCTGTGGTGGTTGTAGGCCCTCTTCGGAGGAGATATCAGGCAGACCTTAGCCGGCATCTTTCTTATCCTTTCTACATGCGATGACAATCGTCTCCCCGGAGCGCAGAAGAGAGAGGAGCGGCTTTGCCCCAAGCGAGAGCGCCAGCGCCGGTACTGCCAGCCCCATTCTCAAGTACCTGTTGGCAAACGAGTTCATAACGCTGTGATAGATATCGAGCGGGTACTCCAAAAAAGGGTACGATTCGTGGACGGGCTTCAGGCCCGCCGCCTTGAGCGCGGCCCTTATGGTCTTCCTGTCGAAGTGGAAGAGGTGTCTTGGCGGGTCAAGGTGGAACCACCTCTCTTTGCCCAATCGAAAACCCAGCCCCTTGATATTCGGTATGCCAAGCACCAGTATCCCCTTTGTGTCGAGCACCCTTCTGGCCTCTTTCAAAAGCTTCAACGGGTCCGGCGTGTGCTCGAGCACATGCCAGAGCGTGACGGCGTCGAAGTGCCTCTCAGGGAACCTGCACTTTGAAAGCTCGTTCCTGAAGACGTTGACCTCCTTCTCCTTCGAGAGCCTGTAGCCTTCGATATTGGGCTCGATGCCGTAGACCTTCCAGGCCTTCTTCCCCATGAAGGCCGAGAGGAACCCGCCGTCGCCGCAGCCGATGTCCAGTATCTTCCCGCCCTTTTTATATCTCTCGACAAGACGCCGCTTCCCCGCTGCCGAAAGCCTTGAGAGCGCGTTCTCCAGAGCCTTTTTTACGCCTGAGCCGCCGTAGTAGCCCTTTTTATAATAAAACTTGAGCTCATTCGGGCCGGGCCTTGGGTCAACGTAGACGATGCCGCATTCCACGCAGCGCACGAGCGTGAATGTCTCGTCTGATACGAGACTGGCCCCGTGCGCGTCCGGCGCTTCGATGAATGGACGGGGATGCTCCCTGGCGCCGCAGAGGCGGCACTTATCCGCACTTTCAAATAAAGCGCTCTCTCTCCTCAAGCTGTTTTGATGCATAGGGCCTCGATTGAATAGTAGCCGGGCACGGGCACGCGGGCCGCCTTTCTCAAAAAATTCCCGGTTTGCGAAGAGGTAAATCCTTTAAGTGAAGAGATGCCTCCCCGCCTCATGAGCATTCTCATCATCGGGTCGAGCAGAGGGAACCGTACAGGAGACGCTTCGCAGCGCGCCACCCTGAAGCCTCCGCGGCGAAGGAGCTCCGTGAACTCTTCAATTGAACCGTACTCACGGAGGTGCGTCGCTTCCAGCACGCTCTCTCCCTCGCTGTTTTTCAGGTAGTACCAGGCCCAGGGCCTTTTCATTACGGATGTGATCGCCAGACACCCTCCGGGCTTCAATACCCTCCAGGCCTCCTTCAGAAAGGCCTCGTCGTCGAGGTGCTCTATGACCATTGTGCTCAATACCAGGTCCGCTGCCCTGTCCCTTACAGGGAGGTTCAGGAGGTCCCCGCACGCGAAGCCCGCACGCGGCACCAGCCGGGAAGCGCCTTTTATCGCCTTCAAGGAAAAATCAACTCCGGCGACAGTGCCCGCCGTCGACCTCGCTACGTTATAGAGAAGCGTGCCGCCGCCGCTCCCAAGGTCTATGACAACGCGGGCGCTTCTGGCGAGCCGGCGCACCGCCTTCCAGGTGTCGCTGCAGTAGAAGATGAAATCTATGTCCCGCGGCGGGTCGAACTCCGTCTCATACGAGCTCTCGAAATGCCCTCTGGCAGAGGCTTCAGCCATGACGTCCCGTATAGCTCTCGACTATCTGCCAGGCGTTGGCCTCTGAGAACCGCTCGAGCGCGTACCCCCTTGCGCGCCCCTGCATCTCCGCGAGCTTCAAGGGCGATTTATAGAGAGCCTCGATCGCGCGCACTATCTCAGCCGCTGTCGGCTCCACGAGCACTCCGACGGAGCTGTCCAGCGCCTCGGGGATTCCGCCTCTTTTAGAAGCGACCACGGGCGTGCCGCACGAGAGTGATTCGATTATGACCCTGCCGAAGCCTTCCTCGTTTCTCGATGGAACGCAGAGGATATCCGCCGCGCTGTAATAATCGGGAAGCATGCTGTTCGTGACCTTGCCCTTGAAGACGATGTTCGGGTTCGCCTCGGCGGCCTTTTTTATCTCTCCTGAGAGCGGCCCGTCGCCGGCAAAGACGAATGTTATCTCCTTCAATTGCCTGGCGGCTTCTATAAGAAGGTCCATGCCTTTGACTTCGATGAGCCTCCCCACGAAAAGGACTGCGAACCTGCCTTCGAGCCCGAGGGCTTTCTTGGCCTCGTCCCTGCGAGCAGGCCTGAACCTGTCCTGGTCTATCCAGTATGTGTATGTGGAGACCCTTTTCTCGCTGACGCCGATGGACAACAGCTCCTTTTTGGACGCATTTGATAAGGCGAGCACCTTATCCGCGCCGTCGAGTATCCATCTCACGGCCTTTGCGGGGAACGAGCCGGCCCTCAACCCGTAAATAGCGTGAGTGCTTGTAATGAACGGTTTTCCGAATAGCCATTTGAGCGCCCTTGCGATGAACGCCGCGTTGAAGCCCTGCGCATGTATCATCTTTATGGAGCGGCCCTTGAGACCGAGAAAGGCCGCGGTCCAGAGGAGCAGCCAGGGAGTGATGTAAAGGAATTCGATCAGAGGATACTTCTCCAGCCTGTGGAAGAGCCCCAGGCCTATCCAGGGGACCCTGATTACGGTCACGTTGTCTTTGCTCTCAAAGTAAGAGCCCCTTGCCTTGGTCGTAAGAGGCTGGTATGTGAGCACATAAGCGTTTACCCTGCCGTCCTTCCTGAGGAAATCCGTCAGGTCTTTCAGATGCGTCTCCACGCCGCCGATGTTGGGCTCGTAGAACGGCGTCAGTATCAGTACGCCCGGCGAATCAGCGGGGATGAACTCCCTTGCCGTTCTGACGCGCATGAAATTGACCTCATCCATGCCCGGGGAAAGTCCCTTCGCGCAAGACTTGCAGGCGGCCGCCTCATTGGTCTTTTTCGCCGATAAGCGCTTCACATCGCACTCCTGCTCCGGGCATCGAGCCTGACGATCTCCCACGCCTTCCTTTCGCGCATGACGGCGTAGAGATTGTACGAGGCGACTGCCGTATTGACTGCGACCATTACCAGCACAGTTGAAAGCAGGCTCCCTTCGAAGATATGGAAGAAGACCGCGAGCGCGATGGTCCCCGCGATAAGGGAATAGATGAATCCGGTATTGCCCCTCGCGAGATTGAAGGTCATGAGCACGCTGACGATTGCCATCGATACCATCGCCATGCCGTAATATTTAAGGAGGGGCGCCGCCGCTGCGAATTTCATTCCGAAGAGCATCGATATCGCCAGCTCAGGGAAGAACGCGAGCGCGAGGACCCCGGCTGCCGAGAATCCGACGGTTATAAGAAGGGCCCTGTCCAGGACCCTGTATATATCTCCCTTGCGCGCATGCGAATCGGAGATCATGGGAAAGAGCGCGAGCACGAAGGCCGCCGGCAGATAGAGTATGGTCTTGCCGAGGACTGAGACGGCGGAATAGAGCCCGGCATCCTCAGGGCTTGCCCAGTGCTTCACTGTTATCATATCCAGGTTGGTCATGGCCGTGAACGCAAGGGCTGACACGAGCACCGGCACGCTGTATGCCGCGATGTCTAGGGTGACTCCCTTTGCGCCGCGGTCATTCTTGAGATAACCCGCGAGCGGAAAGATGGTCAGTGCTATGACGAAAAGTCCGGGCAGTGCGGTCGCCGCGACCGCGCCGTTGAGCCCCAGGCCGAAAAGCACGAACAAGACCCCGAGGGCCAGCTTGGCTGCGGCGCCGAACCCGATGGCGGCGCTCAAGTGCCAGAACCTCTGAAGCCCCTGCAGCATGCCCATGTTCACCGTCATGGCAAAAGAGAGCGCGAGCCCGGCCCCGACAATTATTATGGGCGCGCTTGACCCGAGCTTGAGATACGAGGCTGCTGCGCCGCTTGCAACCGCAAGAAGAGCGCAAAGGGCGAGGCCCATGCCCGAGGTAAAAAGCAGAGAGTTCCTGTACAGGCGGCCCACCATGCCCGCCTCGCCTTTTGCATTGAACGTCGATGAATATCTTGCGACAACAAGCATTATCGTACCCGCCGGTATGCCCAGTATGGAAGTGACTGAAAGGGCGGCGTTCAGCGCCCCGTAATCGGCAAGCTCAAGGGACCTGCTCATGAAGAACTGGAACAGGTAGTTGCAAAAATTTCCCGCCATCGAAGCGAGGAACAGTACGGTCCCGCTTTTGACAAAGCTCATCCATCGGCCCCTGGTTTTTTGTAGCGAGATACAACTCGAGGATTAATTCCGTTCGAATGCTTTAAGGAGTAACTATAATGCGGTTTTCCCGGCTGTCAACCGGACGAGGGCCCCTCTTTTTCAGATAAAAAACGGGGTCCTTTGATGAAGGATGCGGATGCGGGGATTATAATCATCACATGAACGACTTGATTGTTGAATACAGGATAGACCGCTCTGATATTTTTATAGACCTGAACGATTATTGGACGGTCTTCGCCGTCGAGAACAAGGCCCCGGAGCTTACGCCCGATGCCGTCCTCGACAGGCCGCTATGGGATTTCATAAAGGACAGGGAGACAAGGCACCTCTACAGGCTGATACTCATGGAGGCAAGGTATTCGCTCTCGACTCTCAAGTTCCCTTTCAGGTGCGATTCACCCGGGCTCAGGCGTTTCCATGAGATGGAGGTAACTTCCAGCGCCGACGGCTCGGTCCGGTTCCGGTGCACGACATTGAGGACAGAGGCGCGCTCCCCCGCGATGCTCCTTGACAGGGACGCGGACCGCTCGGGCGAGTACGTAACAATCTGCAGCTGGTGCAGGAGGGTAAGGATGCCTGAAGGGGACTGGGCCGAAATAGACGAGGCAGTAATGATGCTCGACCTCCTCGGGTCACAGAGGCCCCCGGGGATAACCCACGGGATATGTCCCGACGACCACAAGATAGTCATGAATGGAATAGAGATCTCCCGGGAAAAGAGACGAAAGGCCGCGTAAACCTCAGTGCAGCCTTTCCTGGTAATCCTTTATCGTCTCCATAAGCTCTTCGTAATCCGAGTAGCCCTGGTCGAAGTCCTCTATATACGCAGCGATAAGCTCGAGCTCGTCAGGGTCTATGCTGTCTTCATTGGTAAGGGCGGCAAGGACGCTGTCTATCACGTTCTGGATGTCCTCAGGGTGCTCTACCTCCTCGAGGTGGCCCCTGTACTCCGCAAGCATGTCATAGAGTTCCACGTTCTGTTCGTTCATGTCTGCCCCCGGCGTTTGGAGTGTGACGGCCAAATAAGGAATATAGCACAAAGGACAGAGATTTGTAGCCGGAGGGGCGCCTTTTACAAAAGCCGTTTACGGGGTAGACTCAATATAATATGCGCGGCCCCGGACAGATTCGAACATCTGCGGGAGGCACGCAAGGAAAAGGGCACAGATGCAGCTTGATTTTTATTTTCTGAAACATTATCCTTGCGGCACGCGCATGAAAAACGGAATTTCCAAAGTGAGCTGAAAGCCGCATAAATATTATTCAGGAGGAGGGCGCTATGGCAGGGTATCACGTCAATATCGAAAAGAAGTCGCTCGAAAATAAATTCTTCCGGGAGGTCCTCTTTACCGGGCCGAACAGCCAGCTCGTCGTAATGTCCATAGGGCCAGGCGAGGACATAGGCATGGAGACGCACGACGACGTTGACCAGTTCATAAGGATAGAGGCCGGGAAGGGAACGGCCCTCCTTGGCGGCGTTGAGCACGAGCTCGAGGACGGCTCGGCCGTGGTCATACCGGCCGGCACCGAACACAACATCATCAACAGCTCGAAGAAGGAGCCGATGAAGCTCTATACGGTATACTCGCCCCCAAACCATCCGCACGGCACCATCCACAAGGACAAGGCAGAGGCAGAGGCCTACGAGCGCGAGCACCACAAGTAAGCCCCTCAAGAGACGCGTGGCAATGGGGCCGGCTTGAAAGAGCCGGCCTTTTTTTTGCCGTTATCAATGCCGGACAACAGCCGCCTTCCATGATAAATATCATCATTCCAGCATAATGATAAATATTGTTCAAACCGTCAATTTCAGCACCCATTTCCAGTTGACAGTATTCCAGTGTTGTTATATGGTTTGTATAATCGTTAAGTCTGCATGGTCTTTTTTGCCCGGAAGGGGGTGGTCGTCTCTTTTTCCGCACTGTTCTTTTTAAAACGCCTGAAAGGAGGTGCCCTCGACCGTATATCCCGATATTCGCCGACTTAAAAAGGCCCGCGAACGGCCGTTAAGCCGACCCTCAAAAATCGGAGGAAAAGAGAATGCATGGCAAGGCCCGCAGTTGAAGGGATATCGAACCAGGTCATATTAGCAGCGCTCTCGCCGAAATGTTTCAAGGGTCTCCATGTCTTCTCCGGCATCCAATGCCAGGTCAATTCCGTCATCACCTCAGAACCTCCGCGCCGGGTACCATGTACCCAAAAGTTCGCGAGTATCCCTTCTGTTTGAGCCGTAAGCATTGATCCAGGAATAATCGAAAAATATCTATCCCGAAATAAGCTCTATTGGGAAGGCTCTTGCTGGCTCGCTCCTGAACCGGACAACCAACCTTTTAACCCGCATAATAGAGGAGAACCTGTTTATGGTCGGTAAGCTCAGTCTCCTGTCGATATTAGTCACAGCCCTCCTGCTCACGGTTTCGGGCAAGGCCTCGTCTCAAGAGGGGGTCCCCAAACTATCGGATGAGGATTTTACAAAAGCAAAGCAGATTTATTTCGACCGCTGCGCCGGATGCCACGGCACCCTGAGAAAAGGCGCGACCGGGCCGAACCTGGAGCCCGCAAAGATGCGCGCGGTCCCCGTCGAATCACTCATGGTAATACTTGCCGAAGGCACCAAGGGCGGCATGCCCCCCTGGAAGGACGTGCTCACCAAGGACGAGATGTCGCTGGTGTCCAAGTACATGCACCATGACGCGCCGCTCCCTCCGGAGTGGGGCATGGAGCAGATAAAGGACTCGTGGAAGCTCCTGGTCCCGGTCGACAAGAGGCCCACGGCGCCGCCCAAGGGCAAGAACTGGCAGAACTACTTCGGCGTCATACAGAGGGACATCGGCAAGGTCAGCATAATTGACGGCGATACCAAGGATATCCTCGTGACCCTCAACACCGGTTTCGCCGTGCACATACTGCGCACGTCGGCCTCGGGCAGGTACATGTACTCCATAGGCCGCGACGGGAAGGCCACCATGATAGACCTGTGGGCCCCCACGCCCAATATCGTGGCCGAGATTAGGACCGGCTTTGACGCGAGGTCGATAGACACGAGCAAATACAAGGGCAAGCTCGGGGACTTCACGGACACGTACGCGGTCGTGGGCAACTACTGGCCCCCTCACTATGTCATCCTCAAGGGAGACACGCTCGAGCCCCTGAAGATAGTGAGCACCAGGAGCTACACCTATGACACCAACGAGTTCCACCCGGAGCCGCGGGTCGCTTCGATAGTATCATCCCACCACGCGCCGGAGTGGGTGCTCAACATCAAGGAGACCGGCATAGTGCTGCTTGTGGACTACAGCAAGGTGGCTGACGGCACGGTCATAGAGACCAAGATCAACGCCGAGAGATTCCTCCATGACGGAGGCTGGGACGCCTCGAAGAGGTA
>Ga0209521_10000276_pt1 | contig 37658 bp, 40 predicted proteins | sample Rifsed19ft4_FD_184016 | JGI IMG/M metagenome (GOLD analysis project Ga0209521, IMG submission 184016) | Soil microbial communities from Rifle, Colorado, USA - sediment 19ft 4 (version 2) | ecosystem: Environmental > Terrestrial > Deep subsurface > Rock core/Sediment | place: Rifle, Colorado...
ATCTGCGCGAGCGGCTTCTACGCTTCAACAAGCCGCAGAAGATCGGTTACCTGTACCTGATGTCATTCGGCAAGTTCGTCGGCTACTACGTGGTCAAGGGAAAGATCAGCTCAACGCAGTCGCAGATGACGAACTTGGTACAGACGTGGGAGGCAAGCAAGGACCAGGATACTATCGTGCCGTCGGTTGGCGACGACGGTTCCTTTGGCGAGAACGAGGGCGGCTCGGCTGGGATCTTCTTCTTTACCGCTCAAGGCGTTCTCGTTGAGACGACGCTGGATTGGGTCTACTCCGATGCACCGCTGAACGTCGATGTTCCTAACCTGCTCAAGCGGCCATGAGCGCGCCCTACGCCTGCGAGTTGTGCGGCAGCGACCACAAAAGCGGTCGCGAGTGGCTGGTCTGGGCCTCATTCGATAGGCAACCCAAGCGCATCCGGGTGTACCTCTGCGACCTGTGTTTGGACGAGGTCGCTCGCGGACAAGTGCCGGGAGTCAGTTCTTCTTGGGAATGGAGCTAACTAAATGTTACGTTGTCGTTGGCTATCGTCACGGTCCAACCAACATCGCGGAATTGCTGTGCTACTTGTTGAACGGCTGTGCGCCCAGCTCTCAAGCGACAAGTCTTGAGAATTCTACCAAATTCTGAATCTGCGGCTCCTTCTAAGAGTTCTACCGAACCACCAGGAGTCCATTCTTCCTGAAGTTTAACATTAATTGCTTGAACTAGACTGTCTATAGCATTTTCTGTTCGCTCTTGTGAAAATGCTGTAGCTTCTATTTTCGTTAATGGCTCTACCATTATTATCATTCCTTTTTTATTAAGCTAGTCGATAACCTTCCGCGCAAATAACAGCAGGTGGGTCACCATCAGCTACAAGTGTTATATTTTCAAAATCTGCTTCTCGCATTTTCTTCTTGAGCAACGTCGTTGTGAATCCCGCCATATGAACATCAAACTCGTCTTTACGATGACCGCCAAAGATATAATAAACAGCCATTTCTTCGTCAATTTCTCCACTAAGAAGCGCTTCTGCTTGCCACTCTAAATTAGGCACTTCTAAATATATACTTCCTCCTGTGTTCAACAACTGCCACCAAATTCTTAATATCGAGACTGTTTCTGTGTAACTAAAATGCTCTAAAAGATGACAGGCTCGCACTTTGGTGCAGCTATTAGCAGGTACATAATTAAGAATGTCTCGTGCGTCGCAAATGAATTCAATATCAGGCAGCGAGCGAATATCTTGATGCGTATAGCCAGGATATGGACGGTCCCCTGATCCTAGTTCTAGCTGCATAATTTACGCTCTTATCGCCCAGATAGAGTAGGCTTCACGACGTTCTTCATCCTGGAATAACTCTTTGATGTTCCAACTTGATTCTTTCATCACGAGTTCAATGAGTTCTCTGTCCCACCCGAAAAGATGCTCTCGCGGGACTGGCGGTAGAGTTGCTTCATCTACTGAACGCCAGTTTGTAAGTTGATCGTCGCAGGGAATAGTAACACAAAGTTTTTGTGCAACTCTTGAGGCTTCTGTTAGCGCTCGAGTAGCTTCAGAACGAGAAAGATGTTCCAAGATCTCACACATCACCACGAGTTCTGCTGAATTGTCTTCGAACGGCCAAGTCTTGGTGGCATCCATCACTATATCGATTGCGATGGAGCCGCCCATATCAAAGTCTGTCTCTAAGATGTCGCAATTGAGAACGCGAGCACCAAAGCTTGCTTTGAGTCTAGCGGGATCTTCTTTCGAGCCGACATTCAGAACGACACCTTCTGTTCGAGAGACGCACTCCCATTGCCAAGCTAGCCTATCCATTCACGCTTGAAACCGAACTCGATGCAATGTTCAATATTGGGACCTTTCATCGTAACCATCTCTGTCTCAAAGCCTAATGCAGCAATGTCTCTAAGACACTCAAGTGGTTCGTACTCATAATGTGTCTCAACGCTGAGGCAACGTACTTGTTTGATCCATTGTGCGTTAATAGAAGACTCAAATAAACTTCTTTCCATACCTTCAATGTCGAATTTCATAAAATCAATAGTTTTACCACTTAGATTTGCGAAGTCGAGAAAAGAATCGAGCGTTAAACAGCTTTGACCTTTATCTGAATCTTCTGCCTGCACGATGTTGTGCATATTTGTTGCAGGAGAATCGTAGCGACACCAGCCGTCCCAAATGGCGATACCTATGTTGTAGACAGTCGCTTGCTTGTAAGCGGTTAAGTTCTCTACAGCAAGCTCCCAGTTGCCTCGATCAAGTTCCGCGCCAATTACTTTGGCCTCTGGGAATTTTTTACAGTAATCGATCATCGTTAGGCCGATATTAGCGCCTAGATCAACGATCAGTTTAACGTCTTTAAGCCAGTTTGGTGGGAGATGGAAGCCATATTCAACATCTACCGCTGTACATTTATCTGTATCGTCGCGCAGTCTTACCATAATGCCCATTCTTGTAAACGACTCAGAGGTAACTCTAAATCTGGATAGATTCTCGCAAGAGGGCTACCATCAGGTGCTCCACTTTCATGCACATGAGCTACGCGTACAACAGTGTCTATCCAGGACTGAAAACCGTTTCTAGCAGCTTCCAAGCAAAACCACTCACCATGTTCAATGACTCCCGTCGCCGCATTTTCATCTATTGAGTTACCAAACTTTGGTCCTGGCTGTTGCTCGTACCATCTTGGACGCTCAGAAACATCAATTTCGAAGCACTCACTTCTAATGACCATGTTATCTGTACTCGGCCAGCCGACCGGTACAAGATCGCCACTTAAAAGTTCCTCTTGAGGAACATCGTCCTGGCATTGAGTTAGAGAGCCATCTCGTATGACCCATCTGCGCGCACAAGCCAAACTAACGTCTGTGCGTCCACTAATCAAAGCAGAAACGATTGGGAGATCGTGGCTGATTAACCGCTGAAAATCAGCCTGACTGCGATAGAGAGCGTCCATCCCTTGCCAAAGCATTTTGTCATAGCCATTTTCAATTGCAAGTTCGCGCGTCTCTTCGCGTGCATAAGAAACGATATCTTCAACCATTTGTAATCCGGAAGGAAGTTGAATTTCGTCGCCTGGATAATCGCCAGCCCAGATGACGTCTACATTTTCCACTCCACGTACGCAAGCCAACATCATCTCAGATAATGCGTCGCGGACATAGTTTTTAGTGAAGCCATAACGGGATACGCACAGAAGAAGACGGCCATTCACAATGACCACTTATCGTCAAGAATGATTTTATTAGCCTGCTGATGAGGAATCTGTTCCTCCCATTCATCAGCAAAATAAAGACGATGTGGCAAGGAGTATGCTACGCTATTACCTATCATAAGAAGTGAATAGTTCATTGTTTCAGCTTCAGCAGCTAATGCTTGATTTTCATAAGCTTGTCCTCGACCAAAGTCTTCATCAAAACGTAATCCATCTCGCACTGCATTCATAGGTATTGCAGCCCAATTCAATTCCCAGCTAATTGGGTTAATAAAACAGATATCTAATTCCGATTGTAGTTTATAACTACGCACATCACGCCAGAGTAAACTGTTGATGTCTGGAGGTCCGATAAACGGATCGACAAACACTGTATACAGTCCTTCCGGATCAATAACTTTTTCTACTTCTGGATTATTTGTAATATGCGTTATACCAGTTAATAGTGAGTCCATGCTTCCGCTATGAAAGACAAACTTCTCTAAGTTACCAGGCGGTAGCCAAATATAATCTTGTAATGAAACAAATAATTCTACGTCAAGCTCCATCGCAAGTTCAAAACCCATGTTGTACCAACGTGGTAATTCACTGTAGTATCCTTCACGTTTTTTAGAAGTATCAAAGTAAACAATAGGACAGAGATCGCGTGAGATTTCGTCGTAAAGACTAGCTCTTGCGGACAAGTGATCGTCTCCAATGATCCAGATAAGATCATGCTGTCCGAGTTGATTGCGAATCGCGTCTACGCTCACATCGATTCCGCCCCACCGTTTAGTGGGTGTGAAGATCGCTATCTTCACTGCAACCCTAATTCCTCCGTAATCATTTCTTCAACGTTTTCAAGCTCAAAGCAATCGCGACAAAGAGAAAAATAACGAGGGGGTTTTACCATGACGCAGTAAGAGAAAGTGTCACGGCTAAGACATAGCAAGCATGGTTCCAATAGAGCGATTGCTAAGCCTACCCGCACCTTTCTCTCATCTTCGATCACTACGCTGGCGTAGCACTTTTAACAAGCGAAACAACAGCATCTCTCTGAATTGCAAGCTGTTCTTCTACTTCAGCTGCGCACTCCTCTAAGCCTGCTCGTCGCTCAGAAGGCGTATCTTTCACCCAACGTTCGATCAAAATCGGGCCGATCGTAACGTTGCTGTACTGAGGAAGACCGAAAAGCTCTGAGACTTGCACGCAGACACGAGCTAGTGGTCGACCCTCTTCATCCGTGAACGCCTGTCCCGGTGAAGGGACAGGCGCCGCGGTAGGCATCTAACTCTCTCCGAAGACGAAGCGAGTGACCTTCTCTGTGCGTACAGTGATCGGATTCCAAGAACGCAACGGTGTCGCTACATATGTCCCCTCAGACAGCTCAGCCAGCTCTAGCGCCAACTTGATCGCGATATCAGCATTGGCTGCGCGCAGCGTCGAGACCTCTTCGTAGCTCCTATCGCCTGTCTCCTTCAAGACAACGTACTCAGTCGTACGCTCTTCGCCCTTGCGCGGACGACCACGCTTACGCTTTGGCGTCTCTTCCCCCGCCTCGTCAGGCATTGACGGCGCGAAGGGGTCAACGCTCTCCGTGGTTGACATCTTACTCCTTTCCTCGAGTGTGTGTCTTAATCATAGCACAGAACACGTGGAAAAGAAAGAAAAATCATGTTTTCCACAGGTTCCGCCCAAAAATACGTAGGGTCGCAAGCGGTTCTATCGCTGTCCACTTTTACGCGAACGGATGTTGCGGAGATGCTTGTCAATCTCTTCGTGAGTCGGCTTATAATGAGGTAAACCGCTGCCAGGTCTGAAATCCTCTTGTGAAATCCACTCAAGGATGGCCTTGATCTGCTCAGCGGTCCAGAAGCGCCTGTTGTCAACCGATCGGTAAGGCTGTAGCGCTTGTGGGAACTTCTTACTGTAGCCCCAGGCGCGCAACGTGTGCGGTCGCCTGTTCAGCAGCTTCGCTGCCTCGCTGATGTAAATTCGCTCTATCCTGTCGATCGTCACCGTGTGTTCCCCTTATTTCTCTCCCGATGCCATCTTTAGTATAAATAGCTAAATTTTGTGGAGAATAAACTTCTCGAATTCGAGAAGCATATTGTCCTTTTGCTATTCCCTCATCGACAAAGTCGTAAATGATGGCATCATTCTTTTTTGTATGTCGTCGTTTTATTCTTCCTATCCGTTGCGTGACAGGTGTTGCTGCCTTATACGGCCAAGCGAGAAAAAGTCTGTCAAGTCTCGGAATATCAAGCGCTTCGCCGCCAATAGTCGAGAATATAGCAACTCGACCAGCGTCAGCAAACTCAGCAATAGCTAATCTTTCTGTTCTATCTTGCGCTCCAGTAAGATCAATTGCTCTTCCAGGAGATAAGCCATTTTTAATTGCCAGCTGCTTTAGACGTTGTAGATGTTCAAGACGTTGACTCAATACCATGCAGGCATGCCCCGCCAGCGTCTCTTGCGCAATTAGCTCAGCAATTAAACGATTACGAGTCTCATCTCTGGTTAATGCAGTTAAGATGTCCTGGTAATTATTTCTGTGGACTCTTCGACCATATCTCTTGCAATCTTCATAACCGCAATCCCTGCCATTACTTCCTGCCGGATGTGTCGGCCAGAAGGGATGAAAGAAATTAGTATCGACTCTTATAACTTTTGGTTTTACGAGAATTCCTTCTTGAAATAGATCTTCCTCCCTTGTCACGTGGAACACTGGTCCTAGTACAGCCTCTGCTAGCGGTAGCATTCCTTCTGAGTGTTCCGGGGTGGCGCTGACACCGATTCGGTAGCGAGCAGACATCTTCGACAAAATGCTTTGGTAGGTACTAGCAGACAAATGTTGACACTCATCGAGAAAGACGGCGCCCCATTGGTCAAACCAGCCACTTTGTTCTAGCTCTTCGTGCTTGCTCCAGAGTGTCTGCACCATCGCTACCGTAAGATCACGCTCTTGCCACCAGCCATCCCCAATCAACCCCATATCGCAGCCAAGATGTTCTCTTGCGCGCTGCCGCCACTGTTCAGCGATATTGGTAAGGCCGACAAGGATGAGGCCGCGCTGATTTAGTTTACGCGCTAAGGCAAGTACTGCGACTGTTTTCCCGGCTCCAGTAGGAGCTTGCCAGATCCCCTGCTGATGAGCAGCCATCTCTTTGATGGCAACTTTCTGATGTTCCCAAAGCCGTGGCTCGTACAGCTCAGAGAAATCACACGGTGCGCTTGTGCGTTCATCAACAAATTCCACTCCTACTCCGTGCATTTGCAGCCCTACCCTCAGCGTTGACGCAAAGCCACGGGGGAGGCGTAAAAAGTTTCTGTCTAGCCTCCAAAGGTCAATCGTGTTTGGTATTCCCTCCCAGTTCCAGATCATCTCACGCTTAGCGCTTTCTTTCTCTGGATTATCGAATGAAAGCGCATGCAAGATTTGCTCCTCAGCCCCTGGCGGCAAAGCGCTTCTTGCCAGCACAAGCTCACGTCCCACGATCACTAGTACATTCATCTGACCTTCCAACTGTTAGGCTCGAACCCTGCCGCGGTTTTGGCCGCGTTGAAGGAGCCGAACGCGCGGATGAAGGTCAGATAGCTGGGGTAGTGCGTGCCACGCACCCCCGCAAAGTCTCTCGCCGTCGGTGGTCGCCCCAACTCGCGACTGCGTTCTTGCATCAATCTGATCAGAAGCAATCTTCGGCGTTCTACTCGTACTCGAGCTAGCTCAGCCTTGTTCCAGTCGTCCATCATGGATAGCTAGTTTACAACATGTTTACGCCTAGGTCAATAATGGACGATGGCTTAAGAGGGTGGCACCCACCAAACTGTGATCTGAGGATTGCCTGTTGGCGTCATTCCCATTTCCCATTTGATCGTTCCCTTGCTAGGTGCGCCTAGATCAAACGTCATTGTGCGTTGTTGTTCAACAATACGTGAAAAAAGATCACGAATAAAAGAGTCAAAATTAGTTTGTGGCTCAGGAATAATAGAAGACATTATTATGCACGCATTATTTTATTAACTATGATCGTTGGTGGTATGTTTTGATGAGCCTGATCAGAACCAGTGTTATTAACATTGATAGTAGCGCTAGTAGCAGTTGTTGTTTTATTCACTGTCTGATTAGAGTGATAAGGCCAGTTGCCACCAGCTTCAGCCCAAGTCATCAGGTTGCCATCGTTGATGGCGAATCCAGTTTGTCCTGCATCTCCGCCTGGTGTGCCAAATGGGGCTCCTCCGTAAACGACAACAAGCGGTGTTGTATGTGAGTGGCTAGGACTCGTAGCTGAATGATTGTGCGCAGGCATCTGAAGAGATGTGATGACGACTGCTTCTTGGCCTCCAGCTAGCCCTAGTATTCGTCCGTCTAAGCCAGCCCCAGCAATCGTAACTCTGTTTGCGGCAGTACCTCCCATGTCATCCTTACCTACTCCTGAGCGACCTCTGTAATCAGGAAGATTGAACGTCGTCGATCCATCACCAACCCCGTATGGATAGCCAGATGATTGTGCGATAAGATGCAAGGCGGCAAAAGTCGCACGTGATACAGCTTGCCCATAAGGGAGCACGTAGCCAACTGGGATCTCGCTGGCACCCCAAGGCCAGTCAAGCACCGAACCGACTGGCATAGAGTTACTGCCTCCAACATGCTCAAGACGAGCTAGGCGGACGTCAATTTCGCCCAAAGACGCAAATAAGTCTTCCTGTCGCAGTGATCTGGTCACGATATCGCCGTTTCAAGCGAAACTACTTGCTCGTTGTCTTCATCATCAATCTGAAGTGTTGCCTTAAAAACTCGCATTGCCTGTTTTTCTGTCTTGATATTTCCATAATCAACTGATAAATAGACTTTGTCACCCAAGTAATAATCTTTGAACAGACGTGGTTGCGGAACAGATTCACTATATGGCATTGGCACAATTTCCCAAGACACTCGCGGTAAACTTCTAAGTGCAACTTCTACTCCAGCATATGCTCCTGCGATCCCCTGTTGTACTGTTCCAATTGTAATATAGTCCTCGAGTCTTCCGTAACGAGCCTCACTTATAGTATCTTCTGCAAATTCTGCCAAACTCCCTGCGCCACCTTGCACTGTTACGTAGTTAGCTAGAATTGATCCATCTTTAATTCGCCGCACATTTTGAATATTACTAGTCGCTACGTTATAAGCAAATAATGCATTAGGTCTGTCTGTCATATATTGTCCATAGATTTCTAGAGTACGTGTAATTGGATCAACTATAAAGTCGAAACCACTTTCAACATCTGAAAGCTCTTTAATCATTCTACCAATATTATAGAACTTTTCATATGTAGCAGAGCGAATTTGTGTTGGTTCAGTGTAACCAATTCTTACATACGGGGCGGGAGGAGAATAAGTACTTAAACTGGAAATAGCATCGTTCACGATCGTAGCTGCATCAACGTCTGTGAAGATCATTTTTATAGGCAAGAAGCGATGATTAAGCTCTTCGAACCAGCCAACTGCGACTACATTCATTGTTTCATCGGGCAAATTTTCTTCAATTGTCCATACAGGTCCTGACCAAACGACTTCATCATCCCGTAACACCATGATGCAATGTTCAACTGGAGAAATTTCTTGAGCTAGGTCGCTGTTAACTGGCATAGTAAAATTAGCAGATCCTGGTTCGTTCAAAGCAAGTGTTAGTTGCTTATTCCTAGCAAATATTAGAGAGCCAATTCGTGTCATATCATCAGAATTAGCTAAGACAAACTCCCATCGTGTACGCTTTAGCTTAGTAGTAAAACTTGCTGGTTCAAAAATGTGACCAAAAGCTTCTTCTGAGGAGATACCGATAGCGAAAATAACGTTAGGTTGTATAGTAGTAATTGTTCCAAAAGCTTCTTGAGAAGTGATGCCTACAACAGTAATTTGACTTGGCAATATAGGTTCAATTATGCTAAAAGCTTCTTCGCTTGTGATACCTACAATCACTAATTTCTGATTTAGCTTAAGCGTTCCAAAAGCTTCTCCTGAAGCGATTCCAGCAGGAAAGACTGCTAGACCAATAGTTACTGCTCCTGCTCCGAACGCTTCCTGCGAATCGATTCCTACTACCGAGAAACTGACGTTGAGTTTTGGCGCTCCAAAGGCTTCCTCTGATCCAATTCCAGCAGTAGACACAACAAGTTTGGCTGTAACTGTTCCAAAAGCTTCTTCTGAGGCGACGCCAGTAACAGAGAAACGTTGATTGGTTGCGGTTTCTCCAAAAGCTTCTTCTGAAGTGATCCCAACTACAGAAAATTGTATATTCAGCTTTGGGGCGCCAAATGCTTCTTGGGAAGCCATCCCAGCTGGTTGGACATCTGAATCAGTACGAATAGCTCCAAAAGCTTCTTCTGAAGTTATTCCTGTAACAGCAACAATAACACTGGAAATTTGAATAATAACTGCTCCTAGCGCCTCCTCCGAAGAAATGCCAGTAACAGTTATATTTTGTGGGACAATTAGTGTTCCGAACGCTTCTTCAGAAGCGATACCAAAAGGCAAAATAGATAGATCTATGCCACCGTATGAATCAGTTCCGTAGGTGTTAGCTCCATAGACATATCGCGAGACTGCATTTACTGCCAGCGCAGATGTCCATGGACTGTACCGTTCTTCAAGAGGTAAATCAGGAGGAATAGCGTTAATATTATACGATGTTGCCCATGAACCAAAGTGAAATGCACCAAAAGGTGCGGCGTTGATTTGAGTAGAGGTAGACCAGGCAGAACTATGCTCGTCACCGGTTGATACAAATGATGTCGAATTAATGTTTGAAGAGCTAGACCATGCACCAATATTCATAAAAGGTGGTGGCGGCGGCGGTGGTGGTGTTACTCCACCGAGACTTGTAGGTACACGAAAAGCATTCTCATTAAAATCAGCCAAACGCTCCCAACTGGTATCTCCATAATTAGTTCCACAACCATAATAAATACTATATGCATCAGTACCATAAAATGTCGGGCGATCAGCCAATGCTTCAAACAACGTTTTTCCAACGCGAGGCAATGTAAAATCACTTTGCGCTGAAGGTGGCGTCAAGTGGCTCACTGGATGATAATTACCACACCATAGATTAATCCAATATCGACCCCAAGTTGTTGGATCATCACTTTGTGTATTGTAATTTCGTCTTGAGATAACCGGGGTATCATTTCCATTTAGCCAGACATCAAGTTCGCCAGGGCGTACACTGGATCCATCAGTTCTACCAAAAACTACTCGAATAATCCAGTCGTGCCAAAGACCATCTTCAGGTTTGGGAAGTATCATTGACGCTCTAGTGTTTGCTGGACCATACTCAGCAACAATTTCATAATGAGGTGAAGATACTACAAGACCATCATCATGGGTATGTGGCCCTACATAATCAAATGCAAGTGGTGAGACGCCATACCAAGGAAATGGTGTAACCCCTCCTCCAGCACAGTCATGCCAATTTAACCAGCGCCAGGGATATTTAAATCCCGCAGTTACTTTCATGCTGACCACGAACCACCATTCATCATGACCCTTAATTCCAGTTCTTGGATCAGTTTTTCGCGGATCAGTCATGATAAAACGATTAACACTACCATCTCCATTTGGACTTTGATATAGTGTCGTAGGACTGGCACTGAATAAAAATACACTGGCATAATGATTAGAACCGCAAGGAGGATAACCAATCTCTCTTAGATTGGGTGGAGTTGTTACCCGATATGTGACTAATCCCAAGTTTTACTACCCTTAGGTAAACGTAGAATCCGCCGGGAAGTCACCAGATTCATCTATAAGTGGGATGTCACGTATTTTGCTCAGCTCGCGCAGAGAAATATGAAGCAGTAGTGAATTGAGAGTAATAACGAAACTTACGTGCCCAAAATACACTAAGCAATCCACTAGCAGGCCAATTTTGATATGTACCAGAACCAGCTGGATCTTCATAGCGAAAACGTCCTAGTGGAGCGGTCTTAGAAAATTCTTCAGAAATATTAACTTCGGGCGGCGTAGAGTTGTCGTCTCCCCTTCTCAACCTAACGTGAGCATTACCCTGACCTGTTTCCCAGCAAGATGCCGCCATTTGAAACTCAAGTACAGGATTATTACCAGCTTGTGTTAATCCATCTGACACAGGCGTCAAATCTTCTTTATAACGTTGTAGAAAAACAAATGGAGTGCTAGCGACAGCTGTTGCAGTGACAGAGTTTACAGTTTGCCAGTTGCCTGTAGTATCTTTGATAAGAAGTCGATAACGGTAGCGTGTTCCAGCAGTTAGACTTGTATGATTGACAAAAATAGTTTCCCCTGGGGAGCAGTTGGTAGGGCCAGCAATAACTACTCCATCTGTGCGAGTTGTATTGGGATACGTTGCTCCAGTTAACATTCTTATTTCAAATTGAGACACATCTGAATCATTTGGTATCGTTGCTTCAATTGCGTTCACTGTGCCACTAGAAAGAGGAGTAGCTGTAAAATTTGTTGCTGGCCCAGGGGCGGTTGTATCTCCAGCAGAAATAGCAATGCTGTCAGACCGAAGAGCCCATGTTCCTGATGAGTTTCCGGCGCGATAAGCTGCATAAAGCGTCGTTGCTCCCGTATCAGATGGAAGTGTTACAATATTGCCATCTGTGTCTGAGAAAGTAGCTGCTGCTTCAACACTATTTGTAGCGCTAACAATTCTACGAAGCCTTAAGCCTTGCACTGATGTTTCATGATCTCCCCAGCTTACAGTATGAAGAAGATAAAGATTGGTACTTGATTTTGTGAGAGCATGACGTCCGGCGACTATTCCTTGCCAGTTAGCATTAGGCTGCGTCCACGTAATACCATCAACACTTTTCCACAATTCAATTGTTCCATTAATTCTATCTCGTACGCATGCAACGATATAATTATTATCAGGCGAAGCAATTGATAATTGTGGCCCAGTAATATTCCAATCGTCCCAATCCATCGACGCCGACGAAAAAAGGTTGCTTGTAGGAGCTGGAGGCGATGGCGTTGCGACGCTTGGGTCGAAAGTAACAGCTTCGCACATAGCAGGAGTCGTATCAGCTCCAAAAAGTAGTGTTACTCGTGGACTTCCGCCGATGGTCCAATAAGTGCCAACCCCATGCATACCAGAAGGAGAGTTGGCGCCAAGATTCGTAAAGTTTGTCGAAACCCAGTTGGAGCCAGTGTCTGCTGTTGTTCCTGTTAAGGAAACATACCAAGCCCGAGTTTCTGTCACTCCTATAGCTGTCCACTTTTTTCCAATAACCCACAATCGAGGGTTTGTTCCTGACGGAGAAGAGAATGCATACCCCCAAGAAGTTCCTTGATCTGGGTTTGCTCCTCCACTTTGAATCACTGATTCTGCCGTTGGCGAAGTAGGCGTACCTGTATTTACACCACCGTTAATAGACCTAATATAAAGACTGATATACGCGTTATTGCCACCAGCATAAAGAGCCCGCAAACGATATGTTCCACCATCATTATAAATCTCCAAGCCAACTGGCAAGCGGTTAAAAGTTGCGCTTAAAACGATAGGGGCAGACCAGTTAGTATCATAATACCGTAATTCTAAGTTGGATCCTGAATTATAGAGCACCCATATTCTGCTTCCTGCTAACGCCATAAAATGGCAATGCATTCCAGGATCTGGAATAGTAAGTGTAGATATTAGAGATGACGCCATATAATGTTCTCCCTTCTAAATCCAGGAATCACGCCAAACGAACTCAAAGCTTACATCATTCTGTCCAGTTTCTAGACGCCATGTTGACTTTCCAGGAAAAATAACAGGCCATATTGATCCTTCATCTATGATGCCATATTTATTGTAAACTATAGAGGGACTACGAGAATATTCAAATATTGTTCTGTTAGCACTATTAATTTCCCAGTATCCTGGATTAGTCAGAGCACCAGTGAGTGAAAAAACTTCTCCGGTATTTAAATTGGTAATTCTTGAATCATTTTGCGGAAAGTGAAGTCTAATTAGAGGTAATGCAGCAACTGTTCCAGCGTTTTCAATAGTGAATGTATACGGAGAAGGTGGAAATATTTGACTATGCTCAGACATTTTTGCTGCTTGAATTGTAGGGAGAGCAGAGCGTAAAGTCACTAAAAATTTTCTAGTGAAGGTAAAGTCTTCCTGCTTTTCATCCATCACTATTGGGGCGCTTTTTCTGCAAAATATTACTCTGTCTCCGCTAGGTCGCGGTCTGGTACGCAGTAGATAAAGCTTTTCTGCGACACTTGATGATCTCCAGTATAAACCAGCATATCCACGAACACCTGATCCGAATGTAGTTGCATCCCCGCCAGTTAAGGTATGTGTGCCGTGTGTACCAAAAACACCTAAGAAATCTTCTGGTTCTTTTGCTGCACCAATCCAGGGAGTTGCAGGAAATTCAATTGTAATGTTGTTTCCCTCTGCTCTTAAGCGCACCCACAACAATCCATTAGATGGGATAATAAGTCCTGATGAATTATTACTTAAAGTGGTAAGCACATCATTGACACATTTTGCAATAATAAGATCTCCATTGGCTCCGTCAACGTAACCTACGATATAGTTTGACTGATTAATTGCACGAACAATAACGCCATAACGAGAACTAGATGAGTTTGATCCAGTAAGAAAACACGCATATGTATCTACATCAACGTAGCGTCTGTCTGCTGCAGTTACGATTCCCGACACAACAGCATTGGTCGAGCGAACGACCTCTCCCCCGCCCATGGTTACTATTGATCCTCCTTGAGAAAACTGAAAATCGTTCTTAGACTGAGAGCGGAAGAAACGTTCTTGATATCCAGGACGATCAGTTCGAATGTAGAGAGGCGCTTCGTGTAGTTCACTAAATGCTCGACGTAAATCATCTTGCATATCTCGCAATTTAAAAAGATTACCTGCCTCAATTACCCCTTCTAGCACGATTGTTCTTCCACCATAAAGCGTGTTCAGAGGTGTTTCTCCCCACGCTGATGGATTGTTCACGGAAACACCTCGAATATCGGCGTCATCAAGACCAGCGATGCTTATCAATCTATATTTATCAGGATAGCGACGATCGTTTAGGATGAGTCCGTTATATTCCCAGAAAGCCCCTAGACCTTCAATGCCATAACCATATCCAGGTAGATGTTTTGTTGACAACAACTGTGTCATCGCCTGGTTTTCCTCTCAAATGCAATTCGTTTAGCCAAATAAACAGGATCAGCGACTTCAGTAGGACTGGTAATATTGAGAGTAAGATTCTCGTTAATGTTTGTATTGTCAGAAGATGATGGTATATAGCGTTGGTCTATGAACATGTCAGTTCTTAAATTCATATCACCTACCATCTCATTCGCTGGCGCACCTACCGCTGAGCGACCAGGAAGATAAAACTGATTATTGGAGATCAGTTCAATGTTAGAACTGATCGTCTCAGCGAACTTATCTATGCTGGTACCAACAGTCTGCATAGCATCATTGATGCCTTCTACGACAAGCATCACTGGGGAAGTAGCTGTACTCTTCGTAAGCGCAGACGCGCTTGTGGATTCTGTTGCTTGTGTTGTTTCTGCTTGAGGAGGCACCTGAAACTGAGTCAGTAACCCGCCCATTCCTGTAAAGACAGCCTGCCTGAACCATTGCCAAGCCCTCGAAGAGAATGTCTGCAGTTGACCACCCTGAAGCGCTTGTAGCTGCTTCGAGTTTTCCAGAATATCAAGATCGAGTTGCATAATTGCATCAGAAAGACGCTCTCGTTCTGCTTGTGTACGCGAGGATTCAAGCAACTCGCGTAAGCCAGTTTGCTGCTTAACGAGAATTGTATTTTTCTCGTTTAGTGCTGTGATTTGACCAACCTGATCTTGATTCAATTCAGCAATACGGAAAACAATCGAATTCAAACGTAGTGACCGTTCTGCTTCTTTATTTATTGCTCCAGATCCACCAAGCTCTCTGATTTCACTTACAATGCTGACAATATCAACATCTAGGTCCTTAATCTGTTGTGCGGTTTCTTGTGCTAGCTCATTCCCAAGATCTTGCCCTGAAATTATTCTCAGTTGGTCACGCTGAGAGATGAGAATAGACATTTTGTCATTAAGAGCGCTAATCTGCGCTGTCTGATCTTCGTTAATCTGAGCAAGTCTAATATCAGATTCCACACTTCTTAGATCAACTTGTGACTGACGATTGACTTGATCAAGTTGTAGCTGACGAATTTCTCGATTATTTTGCAATATCTGAGAATCAATTTGCTTAAGAGCAAGAGTAAGTTGTGCAGTCTGATCTTCAGTTAGTCCTGGCAACGAGAACAATTCACTTAGACCCTGAGACTGTTTGATTAGCGTTTCACTTTTTTGTCCAACCAGTCTGATCTGCTCAACAGTATTTCCAGTTAATTGTGCAATCTGTTGAGAGACACTAAGCAGAGATATTTCTCGATCTGCCGCACGAGTCACAGTATCAATTCTCTCTTGATTTGCCGCTTCTTGAAGATCCTTCTGATCACGCAACAATTCAGCGATCTCACGAAGTACAGCAACGATATCGTTCTGCGCGCTTTCAGCTTGCTCTTGTGTAGGCGCACCAACAGAAGTAGCAGTCGAGACATCAAGAGTCGGTGTTCCGGGAGTCCAACTTGCTCCACCGGCAGCTGCTGCGCTAGGTCCACGTCCGCCGCCAGAAGGAAGTGTGACGGCAGCGGCAATCCCTTTAGCGATCTCTTGCGGGGAAGGCATGACGAAGGGAATGGCAGGAGAAGCACCAGAGGGAACAGAGAACATATCTTCGAATTTCCTTCGCCCTGTTTGATAAATGTTACTGATTTGTCCGACTTGACCAGTTTCAATCATGAACCGACGCATGAGGTTCAGTGTTCGATTGCGCTGGCGAGGATCAGTACTTAGAACATATTCAGAGTAACCACCTTCGCCTAGAAGATAAGGAATACCGCCAGGCTTCGATGAGACTCTTTCACCGCTCGCAAGTCCAGAAGGTTTTGCTACCTGACGGGAAAGTACAACAAGTTCTCGCGCAGTTGCACTAACATTCGCTGAGAGCTTCTCCAGTTTTAGAAAATCTCTGCCGCTAAATTCATCCTTTCGCACACGCTTTGCTTCATCGCGTTGCTCGCTGATACGGCGCTGTTTTCGTATTTCACTTGTATCGGCAAAGCGACGATGTTGACCAATACTGATCCTCTTCGAAAGTTGAGTCAGCTGACCTCCAACTGTACGAGCAAGTCGAGCGAGAACGCCAGGACGAGTAGCAACAGTCTCAGATGTTGCAGAACGCAAAAATTCGCGAGAAACAAGCCTGAGTCTCGATGCTTCTGATGTTTTCAGAGCGCCAGAATCGACAAGCTCAGCTAGCCCTTCAGCGACAGAGCGCACATGTCTCGTCGTCTCCGAGCTTCTGCGTTCAGTCCGAGACGTAGAGGCTGCTGCTACATGAGGCGCCACTCTGCCTCCCTCAGCCAGCTTAGGCAGACCGCTGCCAGTGGTTTGAACGATCTGTCGCGTTTCACTGACTCGCCTTATCTCGCTCGAGAGCTTTCGTAGCTCCAGTGCTGTCTCATTCTCGCCTGTCCGCTCCTGTCGTCGCGCGACAGTGGCTAGCTCAACTGCCGTCTTGCTTGCAAATCGCTCCATCGCCCAAGCCGAGCCAACGCGAGAAGAACGTGTCAGCTCCCGCGCGACGAAACGCAATCGCGCGCCTTCTGATGAACGGAGTGACTCACGGGAAGCAAGATCGAGAAGCTTCTCTGTTACACGCTGCGAGCGCACGTCGAGACGTTCACGCGAACGCTCCTTGGGAGCTGGCGCTGCTGCGGCCACTCTGCCCCCCTCGGCTAGCCCTAGCAATTGAACTGGGCTCGATTTCGCGGAGACAAGCCTGGTAGTTGTCTCCCGGTCACCCATCTCAGCAAGCATGTGCCCCACCAGCAGCTTCATGCGCGAGCGTTGAGCGGGGTCAGTCGTGATCACGTACTCCGCATACCCTCCTTCGCCAAGCAGCTTAGGAGTGCCGCCTGGCTTAGCATCTACGCGTCCACCTTCCGCCAAGCCGAGCGCCGAGATATTGAGTCCTGCGGCGGTCAAAAAGTCGCGCAAGAACACACCCATACCGGGCAAAGAAAGAAGCTGCCGAGCTTTCTCCCTGAGGATTCCCAGTCGCGCTTCGTTGGCTGAAGCCTGCGCCGCCAAATCTGTTCCAGGCAAATTGAAAATACGCGCAATTGAAAGTCTCAACGATGCAGCCTGTTCTCTTATATCGATCGAGCGCGTTATTTTTGTAATCTGCTCTTGGAATAGTTCTGAAGCTATTTTTGCTTGCTCGTCGATATTCGTTAGAATCGCATCGCTAATTTTTCCTAGCTCGCCAGTGAGAGTTTCTAGTTCCGACTTCAGCCTTGTCTTCGCTGTCTGAGTAAGCCCCTTCGAAGTCAGCTTTTGCTGTGTTTCTTCTATCAATCTGGCAGTTTTGTTGTGCTCGTTCTCGAGCAAACGCAGTTCAGCAATAAGGCTTTCAGATTGCTGTTCCAGAACTTTCGCTGTCGTTTTACCGAGGGTAGAAAGTACATCTGCGATGCTTCGACGACCAGAAAGAATATCTCGAGCTGCTACTCCTATATCCTTGATCTGCAAACCAGCTATACGTGCCTTCCTCTCTAATTCTCCACGCATCACTTCCAAATCTGCCCAGAAATCAGCAAGTCGCTGTTCTGCTACAGCAAAGAAGTTCGTCAGTGATCCGAGAAAGTTAAGAGCTGTTGGCTTTAGACGTTCAAGCTGTGAAAGAAACTCTTCAATTGGAGCATCCAAGAATTGCTCAAAGCGCTCAGGAACTTTCAAGCGTGTCATTCGCTTTTCGAGGGCTTCCTTAATCGCTTTTGCTGTTGCAAGTCCACCAGAAGGGTCTGGTTCTCGACGAGAAGTACCAGTACCTGTCAAGTCTGCAATTTGTGCTTGTACCTGATCAAGCGCTCTCTTGTACTCTGTTCGTTCTTCTCCTGTAGTCTTTTTAACTTGCTGGCGAAGAGTAGTTTCAAAAGCTCGCAGTTGTTGTAGTTCAGTTTTGCTTGTGTCATCAGTGCGCTTGGAATCACTAGTTAGAGAAGTAATACGTAATGCTACTTCTTCTAGTGCTCGATCGAGTTCGGTCAATAACTCGACATTACCCTTAGCTGCTTCCTCTCGACGCCGAAGAAATCCTTCTACTGATCGCAAAGCTTTTAGTTCTGCTTGTTTATTTCCTTTGATCGACGCTTCTAGTACAGCACTCCAGCGTTTTGGAGCAAGTTCCTCGACGCCTCTGAGTCCAATAGCTGTTTGTGTAATGCCGCCTGTAGACAGTGCGGTACCACCACCTGTAGGCAGTGAAACACTTGAAAGAGGCGGCGTGGTGGTCATTGGTGTCGTAAGTGGACCGGCGAGGTCGAGAATATTCTGGACATAGCCGCGAGCAGCTTGTGGAACCTTTTTCCCTACCGCATTAGGGCCAAGATTATAGGCTGCAAGAGCAAGGTCCCAACGACCAAATTTCTTGTGCAAACTAGCGAGATATTCTGCCCCCCAGTCGAGCGCAAAAGCTGGAGTTTCAGCTTGTTTACGAGTTACATTAGGATGGCTAGGAAGATGAATTTGAGCGAGGCCTACAGCTCCCTTCTTGGACATAACGCGCGGATCCCAAGCCGATTCCTGCGTAATAAGAGCTGTAAATAATTCTGGAGGAATGCCGCGTACTGTGGCAGCCTTTTCTGCTAAAGCGCGATAAACTGCCACCTGTGATGATTCTGCTCCACCACCTGCAGGCGTAGCAGTATCACGAACACCAACATGAAGATGATCATAGTGATTTTGTGTATTAAAGATAATCTGATATTCACCAACGTCAAAAACGCCACCCTTCCTTGCTCGCGCCCTTGCGGGGCTCATTCCTGCTGCAACAAGTGCTGTTTGACCAAGAAGAGTAAGCTGCTCGCCTTCGGCGGGAATATCAACAGCATTTCCTGTCCAATGTTGTGATACTCTATTAGATCCCTTTACTAATTTGCTATGGGATGTACCAGTTCCGATAGTAAGTTTCTGGTTGACCATTTCAGCTATTCGTTCTGCGAATGCAAGTGTCACATCTTTGGTGGAGACACCAGCGCGATCAACTGATGGAGCAATGGACAGTCTTGGAAATCGTTTTTCTAGTTCGGCGGCTTTAGTGCTTTGATTAGCTTGTCGTAGCGTTGCCTTCCAATACAGCTCAGCTGCTTCAGCTTGCTTGTCGAGCGCAATGCGCGCCCTGTTCATTGCTAAAGAAAAACTAATACTGTCTTCATCAGCTGTTTTTCTTAACGCTCGCTCGAGACGATCAAGTGTAGTAGTTGGTAGATGAGCAGCAATTTCAGGCAGCTTAGTGACATCCGTAGTTTTTCCTAAGACTCCTGTAATTTGCTTTCGTTCCGCTGCTCCTACAGCATATCCAGATTTAATTGTTTTAATAAGCGTGTCGAGAAAAACACGAGGTCCGCCAGGGACAAATTCGGCAACATTTGCGCCTTGTCCACGACGAATTGTTGCTATTACTTCTCCGGTTTCAGCAGTTTTTCGAAGCGCTCGCTCGAGACGATCAAGTTGTTCTGGCTTTGCTTGAGCAAGGCTTATCTTTCCTATTGTTTCTTGAAGGATCTTTCTTTCTTCGCTGCTTAGTTTTTCTCCAGCCTCAATACGCTTGAGGAGCGCTGTAATAAATGTACGAGTTTGACCACTATGAAACTCAGATACTTTTTTAGTTACATCAACGATCTGCACTGCTTGTTGATCTTGTGTGGCGACAAAGCGAAGGAATGGAATTTGTAGCCAGTTTCTGACTTGTGTAGCTCTCTCTTCGCCTGGACCACCTGGAGGGATTGCCGCTCGTCCATAATCAACACTAGCTCCTGCCCCTGCCATTTCCTGATCTGCACCAGCTCGCGTAGTTCTCATCCATTCGATCAATCTGTCGTGATAGGTCTTGCCGTAAGCGTCAGCAGCCTCCATGCCATAGCTTTCAGCGTCCTGCGTCATCTGTGAGAGTTCATCGCCCCAAGCTGAGGCCATCTCTTCGCCTGTGTGTCTCAGCAGACTGACGCCGCGCTCGCGGAAGCCGTCGATCCAATCTTCAACACTTTGAAGTGCAGATTTGATCTTGCCGCCAATACCAGGAATCCAGCCTAGTGCTCGCTCCAGTCCTTCAACGAGCCCGCGTATAGCAAGCAGCATTGCGTAGATACCAAGATTTACAATGCCAAGGAGATTTTTCCAGAGATTATCCCAGAGCACTTGTATACTCTGAATAATATTTGAGACATATAACTTAAATCTATCCCAATGTAGAATTATCTGTTCGATTGCTATTGAAGCTGCAAGTATTAATGCTCCCCAAGCAGTAGCAACAAGTGCTGCCCGCCAAGCAGCTTTAACTGCACTCGCAGCGCGTATATTAGCTATTTGAGCAGCAGCAGCTTGTGCTACCATGATATTTCCTGTGCGAATTGCAGCAAACTGAATTTGCGTCAATGCAAGTATTGCTGCCGCTTGCATTTCTCTAAATGCAGTTACTGTTGCAATTTTAGTAGTAATAATTGAAGAAATTGCTTTAATTTTCAAAGCAATCCAAGCTACGCCTACTCCAATAAGAGCAGAAGTCATCGCATACGCCATTGCAACAAAAGCAGCTTTAACTATGACGCTTTGTTCTTTGATCCATTCATAGAAATTAGTAAAAATTTTGAACTTATCTTCCAAAAGCACCAAGAGCGCAATAAATGAAACAAATGGATTTCTCTTAATAACGTTAAACAGACCAAAAAACAAGAAAGTTGCAAGTTCAATACCTTTACCAAGCAGGGCTATAGCGGCAGCCCACTGAAGCGTTTCATTGGCCCATTTATTAGCAAGGAAGAAACGAGAAACAGTAGTAACAACGTTTCCGATTAACCGTGCTGCTGTAATCAATGGAGGAATCATTACAGAATTTAAGAATTCACCGAATGCTACAACTTCATCAGGCTTAAATAGTTCTCCTGCGGCTCTTCCAATATTTTCTAATGTATGAGCAAAAATAAGCGCTACTTGCTCAGCGCCTCGGAAGAATTCTTGAACAGCTGGACCGTTTTCTCGAATACCTTTTGTCCAGCGTTCAAACGCATTAGTCAGTCGTTCTATTAAATTAAGCCCTGTGCGAGCACCGGCGTTAACGATTGCATCAATAAGATGGAAGAAAGCAGCAAAAAGATTTAGCCAGCCATGAACATGCACGGCTGCTTCTCTGAAGAAAGAAGTTAGTTTTTCGCCATCTTTAGCAGCATCACGCCAACGAGCAGTAAGTCGTTCAAACCCCTGTAGCAAATCTCTAATTAACGGTCCTGCAGCTACAGAAATTCTCAGTAAGGATTCAGCAATATTTGCAAATGCTTGTGCTACAAGAGGAACATTGTTCGCTGCTTCTTTGATCAATTGCCCCCATAGATCACGCATCGCCGGTGTCGTCAATGCATCGACAACAAGCTTGATTGAATTTGCTAGCGCTCGAGCTAAAGACTCAAGAGATCCGATTAAGCGTGTATCGTCGAGTAGCTTTTCGAACCGAAGCAATGCTCCTTCAAGCGCTCCGACGATAATGTCTGTGATGGGGCGCCAAACGCGTTGGAAGTGCGTTTGCACTCGATCAAGCGTCGCTACAAGAGAACGTTCTCGAGTGCTGAGATCAGCTAGCGTTCGTCTAAGGTTCTCTTGTACAGCATTCTGATTCTCGGCAGCACGAGCAACATTTCGCATTGCTCCTTCCAGCTGCCTCTGTGCTGATGTCGCACTTCTCGTTGCCTGTGCGATTCGCCTATCCACTGCTTCCAGCCGTTCGCGAGCTGCTAGAACAGCGTCAGATTCACGGATTCCTCGCTTAGTCGCTTCAGAGAATTCGCCTGCTGCTCGTTGCGCTGCGCCTCGAAGCCTGCTAGCAGAGATATCAGCCTCGCCAACACCTAACTGCGCTTGAGCGATCTCAACGGAGCCTCCTTCACGCAGAGCACGATGAAGGCGCAACCGCGCTTCCGTCTGCGTGAGAGCCGCTCCTTCTGCAGCCATCTGAGCTTCTCGCTCGCTACGAGCCAGTTCTTCGAGCTGCCGACGTGCTTCCTCTCGCGCTGCAATAAGTCCTTCTTGCGCGCGAGTTTGTTCTTTCTGTGCATCACGCAGGCCATCAGCAGCAGCAACAACACCCTCTTGCGCGGAAGCCAAAGAATCAAGCGCATCGCGCTGACGTTCAGCTGCATCTGCAGTATCATCCGCAGCTCGTTGCTGCGACTGCTGTAGCAAATCAAATGCTTTAGTGACAGACTGAATACGATGGAGAGCTGTACCAAGAATTCCGACAACAGGAACTAGCTGACCCACGATTCCTACTCCGACACCGGCCAGAGCTTTAGCGGCGATAATCGCAGAGCTAGCTACGGCAGTAAGAGCGCCAGCGATTCCAAGAAGCATCGTTGTAATCGGTTGTACGAGCAGCAATCCGAATGCAATGATAAGGTTGGCGATATTGCGAGAAAGGCCAAATGTCTCGCCGCGATTATCTCTTAAAGCTCTACCAAGATTTCTATGTCGTCCGGTAACACTTGATACAATCCCCCCATGATCAGTCAATATTCGATTAGTACGTTGTAGTTCCGAGCGAAATCCACGCAATTCAGATGTTTGTTGTCTAATCGCTCGCAATGTTGCAATCTGACTAGACATTACTTCTTCATGACGCTCCGTTGCTGTAGCGCCAGTTACTCGTCCTCTAAATCTATCTAGCGCTTCACCGATGCTTTCAACATTGCCACGCAACTGGCGCACAGTTTCGTTAAATCTATCGAGTACAACTCGGTTGCGCTCGACATCTACATCGCTTCCTCGAAGACCATCACGAAACTCTTCGAGAGATGTATGAGCATCTTTAGCTCCTTCGCGTACCTTGCGTAACCCAGGAGCAAGTTTGCTGGAGAAAAGGTCAACGCCGCGGATAATGACCGATATAACGTGTTCGCGATTTATTTTACTACCGCCTAAGTTTGATCGACGTCATTATCTCCACCATATGGCTTGGTGCGTAGAGCTTCTAGCTCTTCTTCGCTCAGTTTTTCATCAACTTCTGGCATATTAATTGCTGCAAGGAATGGATTATTCTCATCTCTTTCTTCTTCGCGAACAGCTCCATAAAGAGTAGTTAGTGCTTCTTCGTAATGCTCATCAATGCGTCGCAACATCTCTCCGCGCAGATCTTTTTTAGAGGAATCATAATTTGGATTTGCATAAAGTCCTGTCACCATTGATTCGCGTCTAACATGCATCTCCTCTGCTACCTCTCTTCGAGAAAAAGCGGCATAAAACGATTCGAAACGACGCCAATACCATGTAAGCAGATCCTCTACTGTCTCGCCATGCGAGGCTGAGTACGCTTCGAGCGCGTCGATCGCCGTGATTCTCGGTTTTCCTGTTGCGGAGTGATCCCTCTCACTCGCTCGATCATCGGTTGAATCCGTTCGACGAAAAAAGTCTTCAACACATCCATATTCTGAGCTACGAATGTTTCTAAGACTGCGAATCCTTCGTCGTCAGAAAGACCGCCTTCATCTGGATGCAAATCAAGTAGATCAAAAAATAGCTGACGTTCATCTCGAGGAACGCCTAATGCAAGTGCGTATAGTTCGCGGATAAGTTCAGGAGCATAAGTAAGTAAATGTCCTGCTACTCCTAAAACTCTATCAACATCGCTACTTGTCTCACCAGTGTTCTCTATCACGTCAAAGACATCGTCGAATGAAACACCTTCTTGTCGCGCTTTCACCATCATGCGTCCAAGTAGACCAACGAGTTCAAGCTTTCCCATATAGCTAAGTGGGCGCTGACGGTATGTTCGTTGTAGTCCTGATGGACCAAGTAGAATCTCCCTAGTTTCAACTACGGGAGAAATGCTAGCCAGCGTTTCTGTAATATTCTTTACCGCTTCGCTGCCCTCAGTCACGTTTCTCCTCTCAAAATACTCTTGGTATAAAGAAGAATTTTCTATCCAATTCTGCGCTCAGCATACGTAATCGCGCTGGTACATAAGTACTGCCAACGACCATAATTGCTTCTCGCATAAATGGGTTTGGTTTCTGTCCACGAACCCAGCGCGCGTATACAACTTCTCCGCTTGGCTTCACGAATCTCAGCACGCCCCCAGGACGCGCAGGAAAGATTGGTGTTCTATGCGCTCCATAAATACCTGTGCCTTCGTGATGCCAGATCCCGTGACGAGGATGGCGCCGCAGCCCTACTCGCAACTCCCACGTAGATGGTCTTAACTTCGTGACTCGAGTCTCATCAATCCCGCGTTCAACAAGTGCTCCACTCCGTTTACCAGCTCGACGACGAGCTTCTTTTCGAACCTCATCGCCTATGTCTTCCAATGCTTTCCTAATCAGCAGACCACGTTCATACTCTCCTGTTCCACTCAGTTGTCTTCCGCCAACGCCGCGGCCGAAGAATGCTGTACCACCTATTTCAATAAAGTAATCTGGCATAACTATTTATTGCATAAAGGGAGCGCCCGCCTTGTGGCGGACGCTCCCGGTCTTGCTGAGCCCTACCATCAAGGTAATCCTCCCGTCTGACTGCCTTTGCTAGTCTGCGGGGAGTGAGTGCGCCTTTAGCTGCACCCGCTCTATATCGTTTAGTTTTTTGCGAAGAACAAATGCATTGTGGGTTCAGTTAAGTACTAGTCCTGGTTGAAGATGACTCCCAACCGGTCTTTCTCGTCAGCGATTGACGAGTCAGCCAATGCACGGAAGCGCACAGGAATCGTCTGCTGATCACCAGTCTTCGCATACGTAATCGTTGATTCTTGCGCAGCTCGCTGCGCCTTCCTAAACACGAATGCACGCAGCTTGTTATTCGTTCGCTGATGAACAACAGCCATCATTCTCCGCGTATAGGTACGCGGTTGACCAAAGCCCATCCGTGACTCACCACCGCTGGTGGAAATCGTTCCACCCTCCCAGGCAACCTGGAACCTCGCTAGCGTCACTTCAGCAAGTGCAGTTGCAATCGAGGCTTCCCATGAAGTCGGCTGTGAATCAATTTCGCCGTAGAGCTGATCAACGTCGAAAACTTCTTCCGTATTGTTGACAGTGATTGCTACACCCGTCTTCGTTGCGCCAAGATCGTTCCAGTTTGTCATCGCGTTATAGTTAGACAAGTTGATGACCTGACTGATGTTGGACGGAAAGCTCACTGTCAGTGCAGCCCATAGAAAGCGGGCGGCACCACGAATGAAGGTATCATCTGAGATATCTACTCGATGGAAATCAGGCATACTCTTTACTCACCTCCTCTTTTACTCTCGCTTGTTAGCACAAATTTAGTCATACAACTTCTCAGAGTAATACTGGTTTATAGACCATATAACGAAGTCTAGCCCCTTGCCAGAACCACTCCGTTCCTACCCCCAGCTCTTCCGGCCTTGTAAAAACATCACTCAACTCAACTGTCGGCGTATTCACAATCCTAACCACTAAACCGTCTAAAGTGGCGCGTTCAGAGAGAACACGGTGAATTGCTTCTAGTGTGCGCTGGGCTCTGCTGTTTACTTCTTCTTCGCTCGTGAGCGATTTGACCATAACTTCTACATCGAGATTAACTTCGAACTCATTTATATGATCAGCATCACTATCTGCGAATGGCGCCGCTCTATAAGCAAATGCACAAGCATTTGGATAAAGATCAACGGAGGCTTCAACTAGTGAAGGAATTCTTCCGTGATAGAAACTTCCGTCAGGAATTGGTTCGAGTTCGACTGAAAAGGCGGGAATTCCCATATCAGTTGCAAACTGTCCATCACGAACTGTCCATTCAGCTTCAATGTCGGACAAAGCATCATTCAAATCCTGCTTTAAAACGACAATTGCTGCTCTACCAATTACTTCAAGCCCAAGTTCAGTACCGACTAGCATGGTCATCGCTAAGTTATCGATCCAATGACAGCGGTAGTTTCCACAACTTTATCATCGAACGGTCCGCCGAAGTCACGCGGGTCAGGAGTTATCTTATCTCCTGAGCCAAAGCCGACGGCAGGCGTGATTCCTGTCAATCCACCTCTCATCACGAAGTCGTAAAGTCCGCGAAGTTCGATGAAATCGGCTTTTGTTTCTTCTGCGAGTCGTTTATAGAGTTCCCACAACTGCGCTCGTCTTTCAGGAAACATAACTCGCTCATTCCGTGTGCCTGTTTCAATATCGACGCTTATTCTCTGATTACCCCAAAAGTCGATTGCAGGCGGAATCAGTCGCATTGCTGTCAGCTTGCCCAAAAACTCCAATAACATCGGATCATATGAAGTCGCTTCTAAAGAAGCTGCTGGAGCTGTTGCAAACAGCCGAAACTTGACATAATCAGCATGAGCTTGAAACCCATCAACAGGGCCAAACGCAGTCGCCCTTAGCATGGCATCATAGCTCGCTGGAATATATCTGCGGACTATGTCAAGTACGGCTCCCAATTGTACCTACTTCTTTGCCTCGTCTTTATTTAGCTTCTTGGGCTTGGGCGGCTCGGGCTGCCCTGCCCGCCGACCTGTTTCTCCAGCAACAGCTTCTGCTTCTGGAGTCAGATGACGCGCAGGACTTGATTCGTGCGCATCTCCTTCTGCCATTATTCCTCCTTGTTCGCTTTCTTCTCGATTGCATTTGATAGTGCTTCCATGACCGTGATGCGCTGCTCATGTATTTCTTCGTGCGCTTTTGCTGCAGCTAGCTCAAGATCATCCCAGCTAGAGATTGCTTGCAAAATCTCAGCTGCCTTCATCAAATCATATTCAGGAGGTAGAAGCACTTCTCTCGAGATTCGTTCATTTTGTTGCGCGATCTGATCAGCTTCCTGATCGGAAACCTTCTTGATCAAACTACGCACATGTGCATCACCTTTGTTATAAGCCTCTTTGTAAAAAGAAGCAATCAGCTGACCAGTGATAACAGTACCAGCTGCTCGAAACACATTACGCGTTTCTTCACGCCCATCATCAAACTGTTGCAATGGTTGAGGTAAATACGTATCAATAAGTACTTGATAGTTATCCATCGTGTGTTCTTCTGTCGTCGTGCTCATGCGATCTTTGCCCAAACGAATGTCTCCGGCATCAACAGCCGAGGAATTCTGGCCGAGGCCAGCCGTAAGAAATGCGTCTTGCTCATATGATCAAGCATGACTTCAGCTTGCGTACCGACCCTTGTTGCAGTCGTGTTGTATCCAGTTGAAACAGTCACTGGACCATCCAGCGTTTCCGCAATCCGCTGTCCATCGAGCACGTAATCAGTAGTTAGGAGTACGTGATCTTCAGGCAGATAGCGCGTTACCTGAGAAGCAGCTTCTCCAGTGACACCAACATCGCGATAGCCCTGATCGTAGATGACAACATCAACCTGCGCTGCGAAGCTCTGGAAGACCTCAAGAATGAGCTGCTTAGTCGGACGCTTGGGATATGAACGCGGCTCGTTCCATGTAACTATTTCCTTGATCTTCGTATTGCGAATCAAATAATCCCAGACCTTGGAACCCATGTGCAATCGCGTACCATAAAAACCGCTATCATCAGCGATCTTTTCTGACCACGCTTGAACATCGGCAACTGGATCAGCATTAGCAACATCCGACCAAAGAGTCGACGCTGTCGGCTGATGTCCTGCGGGGAGCCCATAATCAATATGAAGCTTGTCCCCAGTCGGATAAGTAATAACCAGAGCGCCAGAAAAAGCTGCCCAGCGCATCGCCTCTGTGAGACGCTCGTTGCGCAGCCGTGCAATCTCGCCTCTAATTACCAACTCGTTCCCGGACGACTTTCGCACATTCGGGTCGGAAGAGTTGAGCTTCCGCCAGTCTTCCTCGTCGATCTGCTCCATTTCGTCCAAAAGCACCAGCCCGATGATTTCTTCGCGCCACGTTAGCGCTGTCTTGAACAGCGGCGGCGTAGCGGCCGGAGCACGGAACTGACCCTTACCGAATGCCTTGACATCAGCTACACGAAGCTTCGCCTGCATTTCCTGATGCGGCGTGAGCGGAGCGATTACATCACCCAGCCTAACACCGTCCCTTGTTTCCGTTTTTCGCTGAAGCGGCTTGGTGATTACATCAGTTAGGGTCGCTTGATCCCACAGGTCGAAGTCGATAATATTAGCCACGGTTTACTCACCTCCTCCCCTACTCGAAGTTGTTAAATGCCCGCAATGAGGCACCATCTGTACCTTCCATGATTGCACTGAGGTACAGCGTGAAGTTGACAAGTGCTTGCGTCGCAAAGACGCAACCGAAGAAGAACATAGGCGCAGGCTCCGAGGAGGCCGTGTTCCTAGACAGTAGATCAACGGGCCTTGCAAGAACCCCGTCGATTTTTCCTGCTCCCTTATATTCAACATGCTTATCGACATTTGTTGCTGAAATACGCAATAGCGTCCCCGCAGGTACGACATACCTACTGCCATCTGCAGGAATGTTAAAGTCCATCGCATCAATGACGATCGACTTTTTAGCACCAAGACCAACAGGAAATTTCAAGATTTCTTTGTCGTCCCATTGTGCTGACTGTTGCACGTTAAAGGGCATTCACCTCACCTCCTCTCTACTCTTCCGCCAGGCCCATTTTGTCGGCAATCGAAGCCTTGATCTGAGTTACTCCTGCTTCATCCAGACCAAGATATTCCGCTGCTTCCGCTTCTCCATGAAGGAAGGCGTGTGCGCGGAATGTCTTCTCTGCCTCTGTCAGATTCTCTTCTAGCACCCCCACAGGAGGCGGCGTATTGTCGTTATCGCGATCTGATACCGAGCCTTCAGTCAGATTGACAAAAGCGTCATCAGGGACCGAATCCATGATCCGTTCGACGACATCACTTAACGTCAACTCTACTTCTGTCCGAGAACGTCCGTTCTGCTCTGTAAAGTTGAATGTTCTCTCGCCATCATCAGCCATCAGCATCTGTCTCGCGATCTCGACTGTCGCGGGCGGGAACTTTCCTTGCCAACGCCCGACGAGCTTCTCTACGCGATCTTCCTGAACGCGTGCGCGAAGATTCAGCAATTCTTCATGCATTTGCTGAACTTGCTCTTCTGTAAACTGAACTTCTGTACTACTCACTCTTGACTCACCTCCTCGGGAGTTGCGTGTTTTCTTGACGACATAAAGCTTTTTTACAGGTTTTGGAGGTTCAACTGGCTCTTCTTCTTCCGAGAGCACCAGTGAAACAACTTCTCCTTCAGTCATATTAGCGCTACCAAACGGAACTAATCCGCCGATCCATGGTTTGTTTGTGAGTGCAACATGATCAATAACGGCACCAAATTGTTGTGCCGTCTCTTTGTTCAAATAATCAAAAACAATTCCTGCGCTTGTATTAGCAATTGTACCTCGTTTCACTTTACCTTCGATATCAGGTTCAGTAAAACGTGGCTTGGCGCGAAGTATTGCAATCTTCTTTCCTGTGTTCGGATCTTCACGGTCAACAATGGCTAAATCATCAATAAAGCCTGTATTTTCTGTAACTTTGTTATCATGTGACGTTGGAATCGTTACATGCTGAATAGCGCCAGCTTTAAAATTGTTTACAAGTTCTTGAAGCGAGACAATACTTTTCTTCCAGTCTGATGGCCCATCTCGTCGTACATGGAACGGAACAGGAACCGGCTTCTGCCCCGGACCAGGGCGCATTTTGAAAGTGCCCTCGCGAAGGATTTCTTTCCACCCATCTTCGCTTTGGGTGCCTTCGAAATAGAACTCGCTGAGGCCACCTGCCTCAGAAAACGTGGCGTGACCAGAAAAGAAATCGCAAGACATTTCTGGCGTCACGTCATCACGCCAAAGCGCACATGTAGCTGGCGTTTCTTCAAATGACTGTCTGAACCACCTACACGCAGCACATGACGTCTGCGGCATGTCACCCATACGGTAGTTCGCTACATCTGGAATGGCAGAGGTAGGATCATCACTATCAGCGAGCATGGCGGCGATGAGTTCATCGTCGAGTGAGAGAAGCGCCTCCTCCTGCTCTTCTGTCAACTCAAGGCCGATCTCGTCGACAAGAGCATTGAACTCGGCCACTTCTTCAGGCGTCGGATCTTCGCTGAGGCTCTTTTTACGTTCGTCTCCACGCCACTTGGTCGTCCCACGAATAAGATCCTTAAGCACCGCACAGGTTTTCTGAGCGCGATCTGCTCCAAAACGCTTCGTGTTGTCTCGTATGCAACTAGTGAAAGGATGTCTCTTTCCAGCATAGAAGCGCAGGAGCGGTGAAAGTTTCTTGCGTGCTTCTGGCCCAACAGTCTTCGCGGAGAAGAGCGCGACAGTGAGATAGGCATCTGCCTCCTCTTCTGTAAACACTAACGGTTCCCAGTCTTCGGCATTCATTTGACTGTCAAGAACGCTCGTCATCGCCTCCCGTTCTCTCTTTCAATAAGTCGAATACAAGCTTGTCCGCTGGCGCGAAGCACCAACGGCAATCAGGGCATTTGTAAATGGTTGTCGTCTCTTCAGCGAATTCTTCGATGAGCTGCATTGGCACATACTGAAGAATGTCGTGCGGCTTCTTGCATCGTGGGCATACCATATTACGCCCCTCAATGAGACGCCGACGCTGATGAACACGACGTGTCACATGTGCCATCGTTCCAACGATAGGTTTATTACCGTATATGTAAGCGTGGCAAAAGTTACCTTGTTGCCATAAGAATTTTTTCATGCTATAATAAATATCAAATTAATACAGGCATGGCTCGTGCCCGCCTAAATCTTTTTCACGAGCTAGCTCCCACCAAGACGAGGAGGATGGAGTTGAAACTTTCAACTGCCACGCTTGCTGCGTTCTTAGCTGTTTTTTTAAGTCCAGTTGCTGTAGCTGAAAACTATGGAGGCAACAGCGAGCAAGAACAAATTCGTATGAAAGAACTAATCTATCAATATTTCGGTAATGGTTGGGTAGGACGCGTAATGGTATGCATAGCCCGCAAAGAAAGCGGCTTGAATCCTCGCGCCACAAATTATTATGATACTAATGGCGGATCTTACGGATTGATGCAAAATAATGCTATCTGGAGAAGAGAAAACGAAAGCGTACGCTCTTTTGCGTTTCGCATGCAGAACCCACACGAAAGCTTACGCGCCGCCCTCAAAACTTACCGCGTTCAAGGCTTGCATGCTTGGACGACAGCTAGAGCATGCTAAGCTAGATAGATGCCAGCGCGAGGAGTCCTTCAAGGCCAACAGCTTCAACCAAGAGAAATCGCTTCCATCTGCTATGCAGCAGGATGGCGCGACAAGAATCTGATTATTGCCGTCGCTGTCTGTTTAGCCGAATCGCAGGGCTACATCAGAGCGTACAACGATAATCTCGCCGCCGACGGAGAGACGATCCTCAGCAGAGACGTTGGAATCTTCCAGATCAACATCCCCGCTAATAAGGTTGGCACTCCAGAAGAAGAACGCCTTTATAATCCACACTACAATGTTTCTCGCGCTCGTACGCTATTCGAAGCGAGAGGGTTCCAACCTTGGGTAGCATACAACACAGGGATTGCGCTCAATCCTGCTTGGTGGCGCTGGAGCGAAAAGCAATCAGCATGGGTTGGGACGGGGCGTTATGTTCATCGTGCAACTCGCGGCTGTGCAAATTTTTATGCGTTAGAAATGAAGATCGCATCACCAGACGATGTTATGCTCGATTATCGAGCAATACCATCCAAACCTCAAAAGCCACCAGGAAGCATTTAAGTCCAACCTATAGTCTTGTTTTGAGCTAGACGCTCTTGATGGAGCGAATTCCAATAACGAGCAAAAGAAGCTTGCTTCCTGTTAGAGCCATTTCGCATCGCTCCTTCTTTGCGTGCTTGTCTGAGTAATACTATCGCTCGATAAGCAGTATTTTTACGTATATTATGTTGATATTGTAGTCGAGTCCAGATAGTCTTACTAAAACCAGCGCGGCGACATATTTCTGTGTGACTAAGACGCTGCTCAAGCTCTATAAATACGAATGCGATCTTAGATATTGAAATAAAACCGTGGTTGTCTACGTGTGTCTGTACTCTAGGAAATAAGACACAATCTTTGCAACGTGTGAAAAGCTTCCCGGTGCGATACGTTCCACGATGAACATAAAAAGACTCAAGCGGAAGTATTTTTCCTTCAGGTGGATGAAGCGGGCCTGTGCATAATTTTCCGCCGTTCTTGTAACGTTTCAGCATTATTGATTGAGGAATAAATAATTCCCCTTGCCGCGACAACTCTGAAGTACTCTTCCAAACGCTATTCTCTATCAGCTCTGACGATAATAATGCGCGAGCTATGCGTAAAGAGATGTAGCTACCTTGAACAGTGTAACTGCGAACAGTTGTCTCAGGAACATTATGTTCCCTTGACACTCTCGCCCAGGTGCCATAACGCTCATAAAGAGCGAACAGCTCATCCTTTACTGGCTGACTTATCCGGGCGTAGATGCGAGACTCATTGACAGCACCATCCATACTTACTGCCAAATTACATAAACTCCCTGATCAATTCCAGTTGGATGAGATAAGTATCCTAGCGCATGGGCTCGTATCACGCAAGTAGCTATATTATTTCCTTCTAAATTATTTTTTATTTCTTGAATCGTATTATAAGCATTTGAACGGCTAATCAACATCGTTGTTGCGATCTGTTTTACAGACATTCCACTTGCGTAAAATGCGAGTAGTTGTGCTTGTTTTCTTGTTAAGATGCCGCGACTGCGGACACTCGGCCGGAGCCTGGGGATAGTTCCCGGAAGAGGTCCAGCCAAGATGAAGCAAGCTTCTCCCACGTTCTCTCCTTGACTAATGCCAGACCAGCCTCTCTGGCGTCTTCATACAATTCTGTGTCAGATAGCAATTCAAGCACACAATCTACATATTCATCAGAATCAAGTGGTAATGGCAGCTGTAACGAATGCTGTCCGAATTCTTCTCCTAAGCAATCAGCGTTAGTAATAACGCATGGGGCTCCACAAGCCATTGCCTCCATCACCGCACAACAACCAGTTTCAGTCGGAGCCATTGAATCGCACGGGTAGAGTAATGCTGTTGCGGATCGCAAGAATTTATGCAATTCTGTTCTACCTACTCGACCACGATCACGAACTCCTGGAAGTTCCAACACGTCTTTGATAGTAAGTGCCATTTCTGCTTGAGCGTAATGCGAAAAGACGTGACGACTAATCATATCTTTTGCGCCATAGAAAACGTCAAGCGTTGCATTCGGATATGTTTTTCGCAACTTAGGCCAGATTTCGAGCATATGCACTAATCCGCGGTCCGGACTAGAAGTGTATGCAAACCTTGCTGCTCCAATTCTTGATTCGAGCGAATCGCCACCATCTATGAGCATTGAATCAACACCATTGGGAATCACATGCACTCGTTCTGGCTCAAGCATTGGTTCGCACTGCAGCAAAAAACGACGATGCCAGGGAGAGAGCGCTACTACTGCATCGAACTGAACTGCTTCATCAATGCCGCCAATCAGATGAGCGACCTGAAGGCCGAGCAGCATCAAAGGTTGACAATCACGTACGGTTGGATCACCTAGCAGCCAAGGTGCTTCCCAAGAAATGACGGCGTCGTAACGTCTGGCGGCAAGCTCCGTCGGCGCCAGGTCGGCTGGCAGATATCGATGAACGCCTGTACCGTATTCATGTTCCTCGCCGCCGTCTCGAGGTACGAAACAGTCGACTTCGTAGCCCATTCCCGCCCATTCACGGGCCAACGAAAGAAGAGCCAACTCTCTACCGCCGCAGCCGCGAGCAAGAAGTGACGGACCAACGTCTCCTCCCCAGGAGTCCCATGGTAAGACTTGAGCTATACGAAGCTGCATCTGCTCATGATTATAGCGCGACTACTGTCTTGATACAGTACTTCCAGCGCAACAGACCAAGCAACGTGTCTCCAGTAAGAGCGGTCCATGGTTCGCCCTCGCCATCAAGAGCCAGCATAAAGTCTGCAGGATACGCGTGGCTCGAACGCGCCCCATTTGCTTGAACGAGCATGCGTCCGGCGTAGGCGACCGTTCCTAAAACCAATGGATCGTGACCGGAGTGCAGATCCCCCCGAGCGCGTTGTAAGGCTAGCTCTGCTAGATGCTCCTCGGCATCCTTGAGATGATGAAAGGAATGAATTCCACAGGCATGCATCCATTGAGATGCTGCAGCATCACAGTGGCAGCGAGCTTCAAAAAGATGAAATGGTTCCCATGCTGCCGGGTTTTTAACGTTAGGAAAGTGAGTTGAGGTAAGCAGGATCTCCTGATTACGCTCTTGAACGCGCCAAACGCGCCACCCATAAAGACAAACAGTCAGCGAGCGAGCTTTCGTAGAACAGCCAAAATATACAAGAATGGTCGATTTAGTCTGTTTTTATAGAATTTTCGCCAAATAGCGGCTTTATTTGGCAAAATTCTTAACTTTTTTGTAATTTCAATCGTAAATTTCATCAATTTCCTCCAAATTTGTTCAAAAAATTACTTTTCTTGTTCTTCATTGCTGACAATACGTTTAATTTCTTCGGAATGAATCTTACACAATTCTGAACCGTTTATAACGCAAGTAGCACGATTTTTACAGCCTGACCGTCGGCATTCTCCAGATAGTTTCACTGACTGAACTAATCGTGGACGACGATGCCGCGAAACTGCTGTTTTATGACGCTTTGGTGGAGTATATGTAAATTCTGGATGAGTATCCTCCCTATGTCGCTGGAAAAGATCACGTCCTTCAGCGAATAAACCAGCGTATGTCCACGTACAACGCGAGCAAGCAAAAGAAACTTCTTGGTCGTCTACGCGCAAACGTTCCTCTATGCTCATCTGTTGACGTGTTTTGCCTTGTTGCCGGTTCATGTTCCTTCAGCGTGCCCTCCTGATTCTAGCCGACGAAGAGCGTCGCGAGCTACCGGATGACCTGTACGAGTCCACACTTCTTTCAATGTCTCTCGCAGTCTTGCGTTCTCAGTCTCGATGTTTCGCAAAGCTCTTTGTCCCGCTGAGCGCGGCGGATCAGGTCGCTTAACACCTAATGGAAAGCCGAGCGCCGCCCAGACACTATTGAAGTCTTCAATGGTCATACAGTCTCTATATCAAGCATTAATGGCTCGCAGCCGAGCCAGCGAGCGAGGTTGCCGAGCGGCTGCCCTATGAACCTGCGCACGATCGGCGGCCCCTTGACGATCCGGCCATTCGTCGTGGCGACGGCCACGGTCATCCCTTTGCCGGTGAGGTACCACCATGTCACGGCGCATACCAGCCCCAGGGGGCTGTCGGCATGCCCAGGTTTACGTAGCACTCAGTACAGGCGAAGTGGCCGTTCTCGCGGTTGTAGGTGCCCTCCTCCGTGCGCACGTACTCGTCCGGCGTCACCTCGTCGTATGCCGCTGCCTCGACGTACTCGGGGATCATGTCCGGGTAGCGCTTGCAATAGGGGTCGAAAGGCCTCATTATCGTAGCCCTTCGCCCTTTTTAGCTATTTCCGGCTTCGCTACATCAGATCCACCTGGTCGCTCACGATAAAGCATTCCCGAAAGAAATTTATCTATCTCTCCTTCCGAACAATTACGATTCTTAAGACTATCCTTCATAATTTTTACATTATGAGCCCAACAGCGAAAGCAATCGGCATCTGCTGTACGCTTAAAAGGGTCAGCCGCGTGAAAGTGAAAATCCTTTACTTCAGGTATTGAAAGCACGATGTGTTCCACTTTCTCATTCATCAGGTAGCCGCAACCATCGCAAGTCATATGCGTTCGCTCTACAGTGACTGACTTTTTCATGTTAGTGCTTTCTCCAGCTTCGAAATGTTTAACGCTCATACTAATCTCCTGCCGATCATGCTGTACTAAGCTCAGCAATTACATCTTCTCGAGACGCTCCGCGACCACCTGCAACTTCCACCCAATTAACAATCTGCCCCTTTTTATCAGCGCGAAATGCAAGTGTCTCAAAATCACTATAAAGAGCGATTACCGAACTGACAACGAAATAATCATCACCGCGCTTAACAAGACACGCGCTCCCCTTCCAATCGACTCCATCGAGTTCACTTACGAATTCAACTCTCGTCATTATTTGATCTCCCCGCGATAGCGCATAACAGCTCGATAGGCAGCCCAATCGCACTCGCGTTCGACAAATCGCGCGCGCGGCAACTGTCGGTGATGTTGACCTTCGTGAGCAACGATAGCGACAACCGCTTCCCTCCAGTCGTTTAGTTCGAACGAGGGCGGCGCCTGCCGTCGCCGGTAGGGAATATAAGAGTCGATCCTCTCTCCACGCGGAAGCGACACGATAATTTGCTCGCGATCCTCACCTCGCTGTGGATACCAGGAGGCTCGGTAGCGCCCTGTTGCGTGCGTCGAGCCCCCGCGTCGATAGCGAATGGTGACTGCGACAGCAGAAATATCAAAATCGCGCAGCGTTTGTCGCACGAGTCGCCGCACCTCGGCTGAATCGTGCTCGGTCAAGTTCTTCACCTTGATGCCCTTTGCCACGGCTCCTCTCTTTTCCCTTTCTAGCGAAACGATCCTCCCCGCGCTCCCGGCCCCCAAGGAAAATTGAACTCCTGCGGGAAGTAAACGAAATCCTTGGTCGAGTCCGAGAGCGCGTCGAACAGCGCCAGCTGCGCCAGCCTCCCCCGTACTAAGGCACTGCGTCGCAACGGCAACGGCCGGTTCGGGTCCATCCCCTTCGCAATTGCGATGCGAACCCCCCACACCGTCAAAATTACCGCCAACGCCTGCGCAGCAGCAATGTTCTCGTCTTTGTTCGATTTCTGCGGCAACGACGTGACAACTTCCGCCGTCAGTTTGCTCAGCCATCCAGCAACGTCGCAGTCAGGATGAACAGGATCGCTGTCGACGTCGACGCTCTCCCAAATCAACGCCTGCACGCGATCCACCCAGTACGCCGAGTCATGCCCGCTAACGCGCCGCAAAAAAACATCCTTGGGGGCAGTCATTGCCCTTGTTTCTTTTTGTAGCGGCGAATTCTCTTGCGGTGTTTGAGCCAATCAATCCACCCCCACATCGCAACAAGCCCGGCAAGAACCGCCAGCAACGTCCAGACCCACTCCGGCACGAGAAAATCAGCCGCGAGTACTACGAACATACATCCTCCTTTCCCTACAGCCCTGAAATCGGCGGGGAAGAGTCAAATCTCTTCCCCTAGCCCTAGTAAGCACATCTTTTCTATTATACAGGAGCACGTGAGAGGAGTGAGTAGCGAGCTGGAGGTAGCTATTCTATTATATAGAGTTTCAGAGTAAGTAGCGAGCTAGAAGTAGAGTTCTATTATATAGAGTTTCAGAGCAAGTAGCGTGCTAGAGGTAGATGCGCAGGCCCAACCTCTGGCCGATGCCAGAAGGCATCGGCAGGGGGGGGGGCGG
>Ga0209521_10000277_pt1 | contig 37622 bp, 27 predicted proteins | sample Rifsed19ft4_FD_184016 | JGI IMG/M metagenome (GOLD analysis project Ga0209521, IMG submission 184016) | Soil microbial communities from Rifle, Colorado, USA - sediment 19ft 4 (version 2) | ecosystem: Environmental > Terrestrial > Deep subsurface > Rock core/Sediment | place: Rifle, Colorado...
CCGCTCCAGGCGACCCCGCCATTCCGGGTCGCCGGTGTGTTGCGCCAGTCTCGCGGCGAGCAGCCCCGCCACGCCGTTTCCCGAAGGAGCAGGCGCGTCCTGGGCCGGCTTCAGGCGCTGCGTGAGAAAGCCCTCGCCACCGCGATGGCGCGGGATGTCGTACAGGCCGCCATCGTCGCTGGCAAACTCGGCCCAGGTGTAGCGCGCCAGGGCCAGCGCGCGGGTGAGCCAGTACCTGTCCCCCGTGACCTCGAACGCGTCCAGCGCACTACACGCCAGCTGGACCTGATCCTCCAGAACCCGGGTGTCCGCTCCACCAAGGGCGTGCCGCACGCCCCCGGCGCCGTCCTGCTCCACACCCTCCGTGAAGAGGCGTTCGAGCGTGACCAGGGCATGGTGATCGACGTCGGCCCGGCCAAGAGCTGCCGCCGACTCGAGCAAGGCGGAAGCCATCATCGCGCTCCACCCCGTGTACACGGTGGTGTCCACGCTGGGCGCCTTCCGCTGCCCTCGGGTTTCGCGGAGCGTGCGCCGGCCCGACTCCAGCAGCGCGGCCACCCGATCCACCGGCCGCCCGGTGCCCGCGCTGATCTCGGAAGCGGACTGCCGGATCCACAACACGTTCTTCTTGGGGTTGTGGTGCATTTCCCCCGGGTCGTCGATGTCGTAGTGTCGCGCCAGCACCGCGAATTCGTCCTCCGTCACCGCGGCGCGCGCTTCCTCCGGCGTCCAGGTGAAGTAGTCGCCGTCGTCGTCCAGGCCCACATCCGCGTCCTGCGAGGCGGCGTACCCGCCGCCCGGCTGGGCCAGGGCGGACATGATCCAGTCGGTGGTGCCTTGTATCACGTGGCGATACAAGGCCTCCTCGCTCTCCCGCTTCTGCCGGCCCTCCGCGTCGGCGGGAGAACCGGCAGACGCGGCAGCATCGGCGGCGTGCAGGTACACCCGCAGGAGCTCGGAGTTGTCGTACGACATCTTCTCGAAGTGTGGCACGATCCAGCGCGCGTCCACCGCATAGCGATGAAAGCCGCCGCCGATCTGATCGTACACACCGCCCCTGGCCATCGCGGCCAGAGTGCGATCCACCATGTCGTGGGGCCATTGCTCGCGGGTGTCGAACCACCGCGCCAACAGGAAGTCACACGCGCCCGGGTGGGGGAACTTGGGCTGGGTGCCGAAGCCCCCGTTCCGGAAGTCGAACGCGCGAGCCATCGCGTCGGCGGCCTGGTCCAGCGCGTCCTGGCCAACCGTGCCGGGGGAGGCCTCCTGGGCCAGACCTTCGAGATGGTGGCGGATCTGCTCGGCCTGCGAGGAGACCCGCGCAGGTTCGTCGCGGTAGATCCGGCTCAACTCGGCCAGCACCGTGAGGAACCCAGGTCGGCCGTGCTTGCCGTCGGGCGGGAAGTAGGTGCCTCCGTAGAACACCTCGCCGTCCGGGGTGAGAAAGGCGGTGAGCGGCCATCCGCCCTGCCCGCTGAACACCTGCACCGCCCGTTGATACCGCGCGTCCACGTCGGGACGCTCGTCACGGTCCACCTTGATGCAGATCCACTCCCGATTGAGCGCCTCGGCAACGCGCGGGTTCTCGTAGGACTCCCCGTCCATCACGTGGCACCAGTGGCACCACACGGCACCGATGTCGAGCAGGATGGGTTTGTTCTCTTGCCTGGCTCGCACAAAGGCCTCAGGGCTCCAGGGATACCAGTCCACCGGCTGATGCGCGGCGGAGCGGAGGTACGCGGAGGAATGGTCTGCGAGGTGAGAAGCCATAGATCAATGATAGCGTCGGCGGGATATGAGACGTGAGATGTGAGAAGAACCGCGACGTCCGGCGGGTCTCGGAGCGCGCGTCAGTGAAGCGCGCGCCATGTGAACTCACTTCGTCTGCGGCGCGCGCGAACTGCTAGCGCGCGAAGAGACCCGGCCGGACGTCGCATCGTGCCTCTTCCGGCCGACCGTCGCGGACGGGCACAGCTCACTGACCGGGCAGATCTCGCACTTCGGCTTCCGTGCCTCGCAGATCTGCCGCCCGTGGTGAATCAGCAGGTGCGAGAAGTCCGCCCACTTCTTCCGCGGCACCAGCTTCATCAGGTCCCGCTCGATCCTCACCGGGTCTTTCTGCGTCGTGAGCTTGAGCCGGTTGGCGATGCGGCTCACGTGGGTGTCCACCACCACGCCCTGGTTGATGCCGAAGGCCGTGCCCAACACCACGTTGGCGGTCTTGCGGCCCACGCCCGGCAGAGCGACCAGCTCCTCCATCGTGCTTGGGACCCGCCCGACGTGGCGCTCCACCAGCGCCTGCGCCATTCCCAGGATGGACTTGGTCTTGTTGCGGAAGAACCCGGTGGATTTGATCTCCTGCTCGAAGACTGCCGGGTTCGCGTTGGCGTAGTCCGGGGCGGTGCGATACTTGGCGAACAGGTCCTTGGTGACCAGGTTCACGCGCGCATCGGTGCACTGCGCGCTCAGGATGGTGGCCACCAGCAGCTGCAACGGATCCTGGTGGTCCAGGGCGCACTTCGCCTCGGGATAGCGGCGCTTCAGCCGAGTGATGATGGGCCGGATACGCTGGGCGGCATTCTTGGGGCCCGGCCGGGCACGCTGGAGCTGCTTCACGAGCGACCCCGCCGCCGGTCCACGAACGCGAGGAATGCCTCAACCGGCTCCACGTTGAGGACGTCCCGTCTGGTGAGCCACGCTTTGCGGGCGATCCCCACTCCCAGCTCCATGTTGCCGATCGCCGACACGCCGTGGGCGTCGGCCCCCAGCGAGATGGTGACCCCGGCCGCCACCGCTCGGCGCACGGTCCGCCAATCCAGGTCGAGGCGCTGCGGATCGGCGTTGATCTCGATGGCGATCCCGCAGTCGGCCGCCTTGGCGAAGACGGCGTCCAGATCGAGCGGATACGGGTCGCGCGACAGCAGCAAACGGCCGGTGGGGTGCCCCAGGATTGCCATCTGCGGGTCGTCCATCGCCTTCAGCACGCGGTGGGTCATGCGCGCCTCGTCCATGCCGTATCGGCTGTGCACCGAAGCGATGATGAAGTCGAAGCCCGCACGCACCTCGGGCGCGTAATCGAGGGTGCCGTCCTGGAGAATGTCGGCCTCCACTCCCTTCAACACGCGGACGTCCGCAAAGCGCCGGTTCGCGTCATCCACCTCGGCGTGTTGGCGCGGGATGTCTTCTTCCCGGAGTCCGCCGGCGTACGTCGCGGACTTCGAGTGGTCCGTGAGCCCCAGGTAGCGGTAGCCGGCGGCGCGGCACGCCTCGGCCCACTCCGTGACGGTGCTGGTGCCGTCGGAGTAATTGGTGTGGCAGTGGAGGAAGCCCACGAGATCGGACCGCACGACCAGCGCCGGCAACCGGCCGGCGGCGGCCGCTTCGACTTCCCCCTGTCCCTCCCGCAGCTCCGCGGGGATCGAGTCCAGCCCCAACTCTCGATAGACCTCGGCCTCTTCGCAGCCAGCCAGGCCGGTGTCCCATGCCAGGCCGCGCGAGCGGGCCCGCTCGGCCAGCTGCTTGAGGTGCTCGGCGCTGCCGGTCGCCCGGATCAGCTCGAAGCCGAAGCGTTCTCGGGGCGCCAGGTAGATGTCCGCCACGGTCCCGCTGCCGAACCGCAGCGTGATGGTGCGCTCCGTCTTGCTCACGAACTCACGCACGCCGGGCGCCGCGCCGAGCCGCTCCACCAGGGGACCGGCGCTACCATCGAGCTCGACGACGAAGTCCAGGTCCCGGATGATCTCGGCGTGACGCCGGACCGACCCGGCGATCGCCACCCGCCGCACCCCAGGCATGGTCCGCAGCACCTCCGCCAGCGCCACAGCCTCGGTGCGTGCGTGGTGGAATAGGCGAAACCCGGTGGCCTGCCGCAGGAAGTCGATGCCCTTGAGGATGTTCTCGGTCGTCTTCTTGCCGAAGCGCGGCAGCTGGGCCAGCCGCCCATCGCGAGCGGCCTCCTCCAGTTCGGCCAGGCGCTCCACGTGGAGGGCCTCGTGGATCTGGCGCACCTTGGTGACGCCCAGCCCGGCGATCTGGAGCATCTCGACCAGTCCCGGCGGCACTTCGTCCCGCAGGTCCTCGAGCACTCGCGAGCGGCCGGTAGTCACCAGCTCGCGCACGATCTCGAGGATGGCAGGCCCGACGCCCTTGACCTCTGCCAATGCGCCGCTGGAGAGGGCCTTACTCAGCTCCCCCGGCAAGGTCGCGACGGCCCGCGCGGCCGTCCGGTACGCACGGATGCGAAACGGGTTCTCGCCCTTGAGCTCGAGGAATCCTGCAATCTCCTCGAGCCCGCGGGCTACGTCCTTCTTGTCCATACCGGTTCCGGGAACCTACCGCGCCACTTGGGCTAACGCGAGGTGGGCCAGGTGCAGCAGCTCCGCCTCCGACACCAGCGACTTGACCCCCGCCCGCTCGCCGCCTTCCAGCACCGGTGCGAAGCGCGGCCGGCGCACGAAATCCTTCGCCTGAGCGAGGTCCTCCGGCGGCACGGTGAGGGCGATCTGGCTGAACCCGCCGCGCTCCGGTCGGAGGCCCAGCACCGCGAGCACGGTGATTTCCCGATCGCCCGGGCCAGCCGCCAGAAACAATCCGTCCAGCGGCTCGGGTGCCGCGGTGTCGCTGATACGCGCCCAGAACAGCCGCTCCGGCAACTGGAGGTAGCAGGCTCGGTGGGGCACGTCCGGCGTCGCGCCGACGTCGCGAGCCGGCCCGGGATGGCCCCGGTCGTCCGGGGCCAACGCGTGCTCCAACGCTTCCCGCCCCAGCGCCAGGGAATGTCGCCCCGTGCTCCAGAAACGGTACACCGCGTACAGGAGAGTCTCGTACTCGGCGATGGTGGTGCCGGCCGCCGCTTCTCCAGGCGGGCTGAGCTGGCGCAGGGCGCGCCGCACCGGCGCCAGGTCGTGGAACTGCAGGCGGTCGGTCGGGTCCCGTCCCTGGGCCTCCGCCGCGTGGATTTCGGAAAACCACTCCTCCGGCAGCGCGCCCGAGACGACGTCGAACGGATGGAGCCTGCTCGTGCGGACAACGCCTTTCAGAGCAACGCCGCTAACGCGTCCGCCACCTGTTTCACAGCGGCCTGCTCGGCGACGCTGAAGCCGGCCGGAACGTCGCTGTCAATGTCGATCTGGCCCAGGATGTGATCGTGCCGGCGAATCAGCACGATCAGCTCGGACTTGGTCTCCAGGCTGCAGGCGAGATAGCCGGGTGCGGAGGCCACGTCTGCCTCGTTGATGTCGCGCCGCTCCGCCACGGCCTTGCCGCACAACCCCTTGCCCACCGGGATCCGGGTATGCTCCGTGGGACGTCCCTCGTTGGCCTCGAGCACCAACTCGCCGTCGTGGAGCATGTAGAGGTACACGCCGGTATAGGGCGACCCGGCGGCGTGAATGCGGGTGGCGGCGATCGCCAGCAGCTCGCGTCGGCGCGCTCCCCGGCCGAAAGCGCCCTGGAGCGCGCGGATGATTACGTCAGATTTGAGGACCGCCTCAGCCGCCACGCCTGCCCAGCGTCACCTTGGTCTCGATGCGCTGTCCGTCTCGCAGATACACCAGCACGACCGTCTCGCCCGGCTGGTGGGCCCGGAGGGCGTCGGTCATGTCGTACAGGTTCTTGATTGGGGTGTCGCCCAACTGGATCAGGATGTCGCCGCCCCTGAGCCCGGCCTGCTCGGCCGGACTGCTCGTGCGTACGCCGGTGATACGGACTCCGCCGGGCGACTCCGTCATGTCCGGAATGGTGCCGAGGTAGGCGCCATAGCCCCCGCCCCCCGCGACCGGCGGCGGCGGCGCCTTGACCAGCGTGAGCGGCGCCGTGCGCGTGGCCAGCCGCCACGCCAGGTCGCTTGCCACTTCCGCCACCCTGACCAACCCGGGGAAGTCGATCTTCTGCCAGTCGTCCGTGGTGCGGTGGTAGTCTTCGTGGACGCCGGTGAAGAAGTGCAGGACCGGTACGTCCTGCGTGTAGAACGATTCCTGGTCGCTGCGGCCGTAGCCGTCTCCGGTCCCGGCGACGGCCATCTGATACGTTCCGGCGACCGAGTCCAGCAGGGCGGGGAATTCCCTTGCGGTCTCGGTGCCGAACACGGTGAGTTTCCTGGTGCCCAATCGGCCTACCATGTCGAGGTTCAACATCGCGTAGGTCACGTTCAGCGGTCGCGCCGGATGCTTCACGTAGTAGGTGGAGCCCAGCAGCCCCAGCTCCTCGCCGGAGAAGGCCACGAACACGATGGTTCGCGCACTCCGCCCCTGGCGTCCCGTGAGTCGCCGCGCCATCTCGAGCAGGGCGGTGGTGCCCGAGGCGTTGTCGTCCGCGCCGTTGTGCACCACGCCCACCGAGTCCGGGTCCAGGCTCCCGAAGACGCTCTTGCCCAGGTGGTCGTAGTGGGCGCCGACCACCACGACCTCGGTGGCCAAGGGCCCCGATCCGGGCAGCAGCGCCACCACGTTCTTGGTGCGGGCGCCCCCGACCCCGGCGTGGGCCGCCGCGGGGGCGCTGGAATCCACCGTGAAGGGTTGGAAGAACCCGTCGTCGCCAGCCGGTTTGAGGCCGATCCTGGCGAAGGCCGCGGCGATGTACGCAGCCGCCGAGTCTAGACCCGCTGTGCCCACGCCGCGGCCGTCCCGCCGGTCGTCGGCCAGATAGCGGAGGTCCTGGGCGACGCGCTCAGTCGCTGACTGGGCGGCGAGGCGTGTGGCTGCCAGCGTCGCCGCTAACGTGATGAAAAGGATTCGTGTGCGCATGGCGAAGAATACGGTGAGGAGTGAGATGTGAGAAGTGAGACGTACCTTCTCACCTCTCACGTCTCACTTCTCATTGCTTCAACAGCAGCTTGGCGATGGTCTGGAGCTGCATGTTGCTGGTCCCCTCATAGATCGTCCCGATCTTGGCGTCGCGGTAGAACTTTTCCACCGGGTACTCCTTGGTGTACCCGTATCCGCCCAGCAGTTCCACGCACAGGCTGGTCACCCGTTCGGCCGCCTGGGACGAGAACAGCTTGGCCATCGCGGCTTCGCGCGTGTAGCTCGCTCTCGCGTCCCGCAGGCGCGCCGCGTTATACACCATGAGACGTGCCGCCTCCAGGTCGGTGGCCGCCTGTGCCAGCTGGAACTGCACCGCTTGGAACTCGGCGATAGGCTTGCCGAACTGCTGCCGCTCACCCACGTATTTCAGTGCGGCCGCGAGCGCGCCTCGCGCCACGCCGATCATCTGCGCCCCGATGCCGATCCGGCCCCCGTTCAACGTCTCGATCGCGACCTGGTAACCCTTGCCCACGTCGCCCAGCACGTTGGCGCTGGGCACACCGCACCCCTCGAGGATCAGCTCCGTGGTGCTGGAGGCACGGATGCCCAGCTTGTCCTCTTTCTTCCCTACGCTGAACCCGGAGGTGCCGCGCTCGATCACGAACGCGGTGATCCCCTTGTAGCCGAGCGAGAGGTCCACGGTGGCGAACACGACGAAGATGTCTGCCTCGGCGCCGTTGGTGGTCCATAGTTTGCGCCCGGTCAGCATCCAGTCGCCGTCCCGTTTTACCGCCTGCGTGGAGAGGGCGAACGCGTCAGATCCGGAGCCGGGCTCAGACAACGCGTACGCGCCCACCGTGCCGGCCACGAGCTTGGGGAGGTAGCGTCGCTTGAGGTCGTCCGAGCCCCAGGTCATGAACGGGGCGTTGACCAGGGTGTTCTGCACGTCCACTAGGGTCGCGGTCGAGGCGTCCACAGCGGACAACTCCTCCACGGCGAGGACCGACATGAAGAACGACCCGCCAGCGCCCCCCAGCTCGGCAGGCACGTCGATGCCCATGAGGCCCAGCTCCGCGAACTTCGGGATGAGCGAGCGGTCGAACTGCGCCGCGCGCTCCATCTGGTCCACCAGGGGACCCACTTCCGCCGCGGCGAAGTCGCGCACGGCGTCACGGAACATGGTTTCGTCGTCGCTCAAGCAGGTAAGTGGCGTGGACATGGAGGCGAATCTAGCCGGCCAGTCGCCGAGCCACCAACAGCCCCGGGACGTCGCCGTCGTCGGTAACGAACCGCTCGATCAGGCTGAGCTCGCCGCCGGCTCCAGGGAGAGCACCATGCAGGTGGCGCTGGCAGGGCAGGCTGTCGTGAACTCGACCGATGCGCCCACCGCCGGCTCCGCCTCGGCTCTGGGAATGCGCCGAAATCCCAGGCGGTCGAAGAACTCGGCGGCCGTTTCGGTCAGGAGGTACACCGCGCGCACGCCTCGCTCTCGAGCCAGGTCCAGCGCCGCCAGCGTGAGCGCCACGCCAAGGCCGCGTCCGCGTAGCGCCTGCCGAACGGCTACCGAGCGCAGCAACGCCGCGTCGGCGTAGATCTCCAGGGCCGCGCTTCCCACGATGCGGTCCCCGTCCGCCGCCACCAACAGGTTCGCCAAGTGCGGTGCCAGACCCGCCTCAGGGAGCGTGCTTTCGTTCAGTAGCTCCAGGACGGCGCCGAACTCTCCAGCCCGCGCCTGGCGGATCGTGAATGCGTTCTCCGTTGTCGGTTCTCCGCCGCACCAGTGTCACTTGGTACCGTCACGGACAAGGGATACCGGACAACGTCACCGCGCGCTAGGCCGTCGCGGGAGCCCCAGTGGCGGCACCTCGGCGATACAGGAGGGCGGCTGTCACCCCAGCATTGAACACCGCCTGCATCAGGCTGAAGGCCGCCGCCCAATGGTTCACCGAGAAATCGTAGGCGATCCAAGGCCCAAGTCCCAGCACGCCGGCGGCGAGCGGAGCGGCGATGACGGCTGCCGGCACGCGCCGGGGGTCGTTCCAGAATGCCTTGAGCCACACGATGCCGAACGTGACGCCGATCGCCAGTGTCGCCAGGGCGTGAAGGGCCTTCATGCTCATACGTAGGTCCCGGGGAACGGTGGGTTCGGCCATATGGTAAAGTACTTTATAGTGCAAAGTCAAGAGGGCCGGCCGTCGCGGGCTGCGCCGGCTGGCTATCTTATGCGCCATGTCTCGATCACTCCTGGCGTTGGTCCTCGCCGGTACGGCCAGCGGCAGCCTCGCCGCCTGTGCCCCGGGATCAGACCGCGAGCCCGAGGACCTGCGCGGGTACCTGCTGGGTGAACCTCTGGCGAAGCCGGAGTTCACCCTGACCTCCACCGACGGAACGTCGTTCGACTTCCGCCGGGCCACGGACGGCTTCGTGACGCTGGTGTTCTTCGGCTACACCAACTGCCCGGACATCTGCCCGGTGCACATGTCCAGCCTCGGCACCGTGGTGGCGACCCTCGACCCGCGGGTCGCCGAACGGATCAAGGTGGTGTTCGTCACCACCGACCCGCGACGCGATACGCCCGCCGTGTTGCACGCTTGGTTGGATCATTTCAGCCCGAGCTTCATTGGCCTGACCGGTGACTCGACCACGATCGTCCGGGCTCAGGAGTCGCTGAAGCTCGCGCCCGCGGTGATCGAGAAAGCCGCGGCTGGCGACACGGGGTACGCCGTGGGTCATTCGGCCCTGGTGGTCGCCTTTTCACCCGACAATCAGGCGCACCTCGTCTATCCCTTCGGCACGCGTCAGGAGGACTGGGCGCACGATCTCCCCGAGTTAGTCCGTCAGGGTTGGAGGGCGAGGGCGGGGGCGGCGCCGCGGTGAGATGGTGGTGCTCGGCCCGGCTGGGCGAGCCCTGGACCTGGCAATGGCAAGCCTATCCCGGCGTGTGGCTGTTCGTCCTCAGTCTCGGAGCGACGTATGCGTGGGCCGTGCTACGCCTGCGGCCCAACGGACAACCGACGTCGGACATCGCGCCTGACAAGCGCCCCACCTCCGCGCGCGAGATCGCGCTCTTCAGTCTTGGCCTCGCGGTGCTGTGGGCGGGAGCCGATTGGCCGGTGGGCGTCCTCGCCGCCGGCTACCTCCTCAGCGTGAAGACGGTGCAGTACCTCCTCATCGGGTACATCGGCCCGGGACTCTTGCTGCTGGGCACTCCGCGCTGGCTGCTCCGACGGATGATCCGGGGACGCGTCGCCTTTGCGGTGGCCCGTGCGCTGACCCGACCGCTGATTCCGCTGGCGGTGGCCAACGGCGTGCTGGTGGCGACCCATCTGCCGGTGGTGGTGGATAACCTCTCCGGCAGTCAGCTGTGGACTTTTGTCCTGGACCTCATCGTGATAGGGACCGGCTTCATCTTCTGGTGGCCCGCTCTCGGGCGGCTGCCGGAGCTCCATGCCATGTCCTACGGGGCCCGGATCGGATACCTAGGGCTCAACCTGTTCCTGCCCACTGTGCCGGCGTCGTTCTTCACGTTTTCTCAGTACCCGATCTACGCGCTGTACGAGCTGGCGCCGCGCGTGAGCGGCATTTCAGCGGTCGCGGACCAACGGGTCGCCGGACTGCTCATGAAGACGTGCGGTGGTGCCCTGCTGTTCGGCACCATGTCGGTCATGTTCTTCCGCTGGTACCGACACGAGGCGGACGCCGAGCCGGAGGGCGTGCTCACGCCCTCGGCGCAGGGCGGAGAGGGTCGCAGGGCGTGAGTTCGCCGACGCCGGCGCTCCAAAGCGTCCCGGAGCGGCTGCGGGACCCTCGGCCGCTGGTCGCGGTGGAGCTGCGCCCGCCGCGTGCGGGCCTCTCGGGGCGCGAGGGCATGGATACCTGGATCGACATGTATCATTCGCTCCGGCGGCTCACCCGGGCGGATACGCTGGTCTTCCTCACCGACAACGCGGTAGGCGAGGCGGAAGAAGAAAACCTGCAGCACCTGACGACCAACCTGGCCGGCGAGGTCCAGCCGACCAAGCTGGTGCCGTTCCTCACGTCCAAGCACTCGCTGGACTACTCTCTGATGTACGCCACGCGTGCCGCCTCGCACGGCTTTCAGGCGCTGACGGTGCTGGGCGGCGACCGGACCGTGGGACCGCCGCGCTGCGTGGAGTACGCCTATATGCTGCGACAGATGATCCACGCGCGGGTGCCGGGGCTGGTGCTGGGGGGCTGGGCCAACCCCCACCGCGCGCCGGCGGCGCAGGTGGATTTCCTGTTGCGGCCGGAGTTCACCGCCGAATTCTATCTCACGCAGGTGGTCTCGCACCACAGCATACGCGCGGTGGAAGCGTTCGTGATGGAGGCGCGCCGCCGCGGGGTCACGCAGCCGGGCGTGTTCGGCGTGTTCGTGTATCGGAGCGCCAATCCAGCCACGCTGGACAAGCTGCGGCAGTTCTTCCCCGTGCCCGCGGCCGAAGTCGCCCGCGAGTTCGCGGCCGGCGCGTCGGCGGAGGAGATCTGCGCTCGATCGATCCGCGCCCTGCGGGACGTGGGCGTGGACAAGGTTTACGTCAGCAACCTGGGGTTCAAGAAGCCGGAGGAGCGATACCGCAGGCTGCTGGAAGTGCTTGAAGGTGGATAGAGTGGATAGGCGGATGGCGTCCGCGGCTATCCGCTCTATCCGACGATCTCCAGCGCGACGTCCACCCGGCCCAGCGGCGCGCTGATCTGCACGCCCTGCACCAAGCCTTTCACCGCCTCCTTCACTTCCCGTGCGATGGCGATGCCTTCGGCGAGGGCCGCATCGGCTCCCTGTTCCTGCGCCGTGCGCATCCGGGCCAAGACGCGCTCCGGGACGTTGATGCCGGGCACCTCGTTTGCCAGAAACTCCGCGTTGCGGAGCGAGACCAGGGGCCACAGTCCGGCGACGACGGGGACGCGGTACCGTTCCGCGCTCTTGAGGAACTGCGCCAGCTGGTCTACGTCGAACACCGGTTGGGTCACCGCGAACTCGGCGCCGGCATCCACTTTCCAGTGGAGCCGGGACAACTCGCGCTCGACGTCCGTCGCCGCCTGGTTCACCGCCACGCCGATCACGTAACGGGTGGGCTCGCCGATAGGGTTCCCCCCGGGATCGAGCCCGTGGTTGAGCCGGTACACCAGGTTGGTGAGGCCGATGCTGTCAACTTCGGAAACGGCGCCCGACTCGTACGGCCCCATGCGCGGGGGGTCGCCGGTCACGATCAAGATGTTGCGCAGGCCCGCGGCCGCTCCGCCCAGCAGGTCGCTCAGCATGCCCAGCATGGTGCGGTCGCGGCAGGTGTAGTGGATCACCGGCTCGATTCCCACCTCCCGCAACAGCACGATGGCGGCTGGGATCGAGCCCATGCGGCTCCGAGCCCTGGGGCCGTCCAGGATGCTCACGGCCTGGACCTTCGCCGCCTTCAGCGCCCGCCCTTGCTCGATCAGCTTGGCCGGAAGCCACCCCTTGGGAGGTAGCAGCTCCACCGTCGTCACGAATTCCCCGCGCGCCAGACTGGCGCCCCACTGCGATCGCTCACCCAGGGGCACCGGACTCACGCCCGGTGGCGGCGTCACCGTCCCGCGCGCGGACACCACGCTCGGGTGTCTGGGCGCAAGGTCGCCTACGACGTCCCGGATCTTGCGGATATGCTCCGGCGTGGTCCCGCAGCAGCCGCCGATGAACCGGACCCCGGCGGCGATCAGGCGCCGCGCGTAGGTCGCCATGTATTCCGGGCTGCTGAGATAGATGCTGCGGTCGCCCACCGCTCGCGGCAGCCCCGCGTTGGGTTGGGCCGAGAGCGGCCGGTCGGTTACCGGTGCCATCCGCTCGATCGCGTCCAGCATCATGGCGGGTCCGGTCGAGCAGTTGAGCCCCACCACGTCCGCGCGCCACGCGGTGAGGGCCCGCGCCAGGGTCTCCACGTCCGTGCCGAACGCGGTGCTGCCGTCTTCGCTCACCGTCATCTGCGCGAAGACCGGAAGGTCGGCGGTGGCGCGGGCCGCCTCGAGCGCCTGGTGCAGCTCCTCCAGGTCGCTGAAGGTCTCGAGTATGAAACCGTCCACGCCGCCGGCCACGAGCCCGGCCGCCTGCCGCACGAAATACGCCCGCGCCTCATCCCGGCTGGTGGGCCCAAACGGCTCGATGCGGATCCCCAGCGGGCCTATCGCGCCTAAGACCATCGCCCGGCCGTCGGCAGCCTTCTTGGCGAGCTGGCCCGCCGCTCGGTTGATCTCCTCCGTCCGGTCGGCCAGGCCGTAGCCCGCGAGTTTCACCGGATTGGCGCCGAAGGTGTTGGTTTCGAGCAGCTCGGCGCCGGCGCGAACGTAGGCCTCGTGCACCTCCTGCACCAGCGTGGGGCGGGTGAGGTTCAGCTCGTCGTAGCACACGTTCACGAAGACACCCTTGCTGTACAGCATGGTGCCCATGGCGCCGTCGCAGACGTGGACGCGGCCGTCTTCGATGAGATCGCGCAGGGAGCGGGTCATGTGGTCAATCGTTCGTCCCATACGCCAGATTCGGAGCCAGCCACCGTTCCACCTCGCTCACGGTCATCCCCTTGCGCCGCGCGTAGTCCTCCACCTGGTCGCGGTCGATCTTGCCCACGCCGAAGTAGAACGCCTCCGGATGGCCGAGGTACCAGCCTGCCACCGACGAGGCGGGCAGCATGGCATAGCTCTCCGTAAGGGTGATGCCGGTGTGCCGCCCCGCGTCGAGCAGCTGGAACAGGGTGTGCTTTTCCGTGTGATCGGGACACGCGGGGTACCCGGGCGCCGGCCGGATGCCGGCGTACTTCTCGCGGATCAAGTCCTCGTTGCTCAAGGCCTCATCGGGCGCGTGCCCCCACAACTCGGTGCGCACCCGCTGATGCAGCCGCTCCGCGAACGCTTCGGCCAAGCGGTCGCCCAGCGCCTTGGTCATGATCGCGTGATAGTCGTCGTGCGCATGCTCGAACTCCTGCGCGAGACGTTCGACCTCCGCGCCCGCTGTGACCGCGAACGCGCCCACGTAGTCGGCCAGGCCGCTTTCCCTGGGCGCGACGAAGTCCGCCAGGCACAGGTTGGGCCGGTCCGGAGGCTTCTCCGCCTGCTGCCGCAGGTGATGCAGTACGGCCACCACGCGATCGCGCCGCTCGTCGGCGTAGACCTCGATGTCGTCGCCCGAGGCGTTCGCGGGGAACAAGCCGAAGACGGCGCGAGCGCGGAAGCGGCGCTCGCGCACGATGCGTTGGAGCAGGCGTTGGGCGTCCTCGAACAGCGGCCGAGCCGCGGGCCCCACAGCCGGATCGTCCAGGATTCGCGGGTAGGTGCCGTGGAGCTCCCACGCGCGGAAGAACGGCGACCAATCGACGCAGCCCACCAGCTCACCCAGCGGGTAGCCCGTGAAGGCTCCCACGCCGAGCCGGGGAGGGCGCGTCGGATGATAGCGAGTCCAATCCAGGGCGAGCTTCCGGCGCCGCGCCTCGGCCAGCGGCTGGATTCTCGCCTCCGCGCGCCGCCCGCCATACGCCTGGCGCACCCGGGCGTACTCCGCCCGGATTTCCCGGGTGAACTCCGGCTGGCGGTCGCCCGACAGGAGATGGCCCACCACCCCCACGCTGCGCGACGCGTCCAGCACGTGCACTGTGGGACCGTGGTAGCAGGGCTCGATCTTGACCGCCGTGTGCGCTTTGGAGGTCGTAGCCCCGCCGATCAGCAGCGGGACCTCGAAGTGCTCCCGCTCCATCTCCTTGGCCACGTGCACCATCTCGTCCAGCGACGGGGTGATCAGGCCGCTCAAGCCGATGGCATCGGCGCGTTCCTGGCGCGCGGTCTCCAGGATCTTCGCGGCCGGCACCATGACCCCGAGATCGACGACCTCGTAGTTGTTGCAGCGTAGCACCACGGCCACGATGTTCTTGCCGATGTCGTGCACGTCGCCTTTGACCGTGGCCACCACGATCTTGCCCTTCGCCTTGGGCCCGGAGCCGCTGGCCGCCTGCTCCCGCTCGATGAACGGCACCAGATAGGCCACCGCCCTCTTCATCACGCGGGCGCTCTTCACCACCTGCGGCAGGAACATCCGCCCCGAGCCGAACAAGTCGCCCACGATGTTCATCCCGTCCATCAGCGGGCGCTCGATCACGTGAATGGGCCGCTCGGCCTGCTGCCGCGCCTCCTCGACGTCCGCCTCGATGAAGTCCGCGATCCCTTCCACCAGCGCGTGGGCTAGCCGTTTCTCCACCGGCTGGTCGCGCCACGCGAGATCGGGTTTCCGGGTCACGCCTTTGCCTTCGACCCCGCGCGCCAGCGCCATGAGCCGGTCGGTCGCGTCGGGGCGCCGGTTGAGCAACACGTCCTCGATGGTGTCGCGGAGCTCGGGCGCAATGTCGTCGTACACCGGGAGCTGGCCCGCGTTGACGATCCCCATGTCCATCCCCGCCCGCCGCGCGTGGTAGAGGAAGGCGGCGTGGATCGCTTCGCGTACCGCGTTGTTGCCCCGGAACGCAAAGGACACGTTGCTCACGCCGCCGCTCACCAGGCAGGTGGGGAAGCGTTCCTTGAGCGTGCGGCACGCGTTGATGTAGTCGAGCGCGTAGGTCGCGTGCTCCTCGATGCCCGTGGCCACCGCGAAGATGTTCGGGTCCAGGATCACGTCCGGCGGCGGGAATCCCACCTCCTCCGTCAGGATCCGGTACGCGTCCGAGAGGATCTCGACCTTGCGCTCGTGGCTGTCCGCCTGGCCGCGCTGGTCGAAGGCCATCACCACCACCGCGGCGCCGTACTGGCGGATCCGGCGAGCTTGCTCGATGAAGGCCTCGACGCCTTCCTTGAGGCTGATGGAATTGACCACGCCCTTCCCCTGGATGCACTTCAAGCCGGCCTCGATCACCTCCCACTTGGACGAATCGATCATGATCGGTACGCGGGCGATGTCCGGCTCCGACGCGATCAGGCTCAAGAACCGCACCATGGCGGCCTTGGAGTCCAGCATCCCCTCATCCATGTTCACGTCGATGATCTGCGCGCCGTTGGCCACCTGGTCGCGGGCGATCTCCAGGGCCGCTTCGTAGCCCCCCTCCCGAATCAAGCGCGCGAACTTGGCGGAGCCGGTGACGTTGGTGCGCTCGCCCACGTTCACGAAGCCGGTCTCCGGCCGGATGGTGAGGGGCTCGAGTCCCGACAGCCGGGTGTAGGGCTCGAGGGACGGGATCGTCCTGGGAGGGAGGCCGGCCACCGCGTCGGCGATGGCACGGATGTGCTCCGGGGTGGTGCCGCAACAGCCGCCCACGATGTTCAAGAACCCGCTCTCGGCGAACTCGCGCAGCACCGTAGCCATGTGCTCGGGCGTGTCTTCGTAAGCCCCAAAGGCGTTGGGCAACCCGGCATTGGGGTGGCAGCTCACGTAGACGCCGGCGACCCGCGACAGCTCCTCGACGTAGGGCCTGAGCTCGGTCGCCCCCAGGGCGCAGTTGAGCCCGACGCTCAGCAGGTCCGCATGGCTGACCGAGTTCCAGAACGCCTCGGTGGTCTGGCCGGACAGGGTGCGGCCGCTCTTGTCGGTGATCGTCCCCGAGACCATGAGCGGCACGTCCAGCTCGCGCCGCCGTAGGAGCTCACGAATCGCGAACAGGGCCGCCTTGCAGTTCAAGGTGTCGAACACGGTCTCGACCAGGAGCAGGTCCGCGCCCCCGTCCAGGAGGCCTTCGGCCTGCTCGGCGTAGGCCGTGACCAGTTCGTCGAACGTGACGTTGCGGAAGCCCGCATCGTTGACGTCCGGGGAGATGGAGGCGGTGCGGTTGGTGGGCCCCAGGATGCCCGCCACGAAACGTGGCTTCTCCGGCGTTCTCGCGGTGAACTCGTCGGCCACGCCGCGGGCGAGGCGGGCGGCCGCGGCATTCAGCTCCCGCACGACCGACTCCAGCCCGTAGTCCGACTGCGAGATCCGGGTGCCGTTGAAGGTGTTGGTCTCGATGATATCCGCGCCGGCCTCGAAGTAGGCGCGGTGGATGTCCCGGATCAGATCCGGCCGAGTGAGCGACAGGAGATCGTTGTCGCCCTTGAGCGGGCGCGCGTGCTCGGCGAAGCGCGCGCCACGGAAGTCCTCCTCGGTCACACGATGGCGTTGGATCATGGTCCCCATCGCGCCGTCGAGCACCAGGATTCGCTTGCTGAGGAGTTCCCGCAGCTGGGACGTTCGACTGTGTGTACTCACGGTCCTCGCATTGGGGGAAAGGGGAAGAGTAGGACCTGATGCGTCACCCCTCCCCGTTCCCCCTTCCCGCTTCCCCAAAATGAAATCCCCGGTCGCTAGAAAGCACGCCGGGGTCGGGGCTTTTTAGCGACTTGTTTAACGTGGCCGCAATATGCCGCAAATCACCACGAAATCAGTTGTGGCAGACAATGTACCCGGGAACGGCGGCCAGGTCAAACCAGGGGGCCGTATCGGTAATGGTCCGGCCCGTCACCGGCCGTGTCGCGACCGCACCCTGGCTCTTGCTCCTTCCGGTGGGCCGAGCGTATGCTGTGTCTCCCGTTGCGAGCGGTTCGCGTGGTTGTTTTCGCCACGCCGAGGGGTCGCGGGTTCAGTCCTGCGGCCCCTCGTGCTTCGCGCCCCAGGCCGCGAGGCCTATCTGGTGGATTCGGTTGCCGCGCAGGCGGCCCTGAGTGTCTAAGTGGTCCGGGCGGCTAGCGAACGCCGAGTCGGTAGAGCACGGTCGCGGCATCGAGGCCGGTGATTTCCACCTGCTTCCGGCGGCCCGTGCTGCCCGCCGCCAGTCGCACCTGGGCCACGGGCAAGACGAGGCGTTTGGCCAGAAACCGAAGCAGCTCCTCGTTGGCAGCCCCCTCCACCGGCGGTGCCGCGACCCTGACCTTGACCGCATCGCCGTGCCACCCCGCGATCTCCGTCCGCTTGGCCCGCGGCTGCACGTGGAGGAGGAGCGAGGCCGTCGGCAGCGGACTGACCCTTCCCCGTTCCCCCTTCCCCGTTCCCCTCACAGCACGCCCATCAGCCAATTCAGCACGATCCGCAACGCGAACCACGCGACCAGGGGCGTGATGTCGATCATGCCGAGAGGCGGGATGATCCTGCGAAGCGGTTGGATGATCCAATCGGTGAGGAAGTACACCGGCTGCATCCAGCGGCTGAATCGGAACGCGCCGAACCACGACGCGATCACTCGCACGATCAGGGCGATCAGCACGAGCTGCCCCAGGTAATACACGGCCAGGCGCAACACGCCGCGTGGGCCCGCGTTGGCCGCGAAGGAGGCGCGCGCCAACTGCGCGACCAGCCACTGTGCCACCGTGATGAGCAGGATGCCGCCCACCACCACGATGCCCAGCAGCCACCACGGCGCGTGCTGTGGGTTGCCGCCGCGTCGGTGCACCCAGCGTTCCATGGGATTGATGATTGGGTCGGTGAGGCTCCGGATCAGGCGGGCCGCGCCGCTGAACGGACTGATGCGACGGGTCCGCACCGCCCAGGACCCGACCGCGACTGCCAAGCTCGCCACGAACGCGGCGAACACGGCATAGCGCAGTACTTCAAGGGGCGAGTGCAACGGATTAGGGGAGGCTGACAGCCGACAGCCGGCTCAAGCCAGCGCCTCGCGCACCAGCCGCTCCTGCTCCGCCCGGTGCGCCGCCGGATACCCCTCGGCCGGGCTGGAGTGCTCGGGCCTGGAGATGTGGCGCGCGGCGACCGCTTCGCCGACCAGCGCTTCGAGCTGCGGTACCGCCCACTTACGCGCGCCCATGTTGAACGGCTCTTCCTGTAGCCAGACCACCTCGCGCAGGGCAGGGTATCCGCTGACGAGGTGGAGCACTGCGTCTCGCGGGAACGGATAGAGCAGCTCGATCCGCCCCACCGCCACGTGTCCGGCCTCGGCCCGCCGCTTCGCCATCACCACATCGTAGTACACCTTGCCGGAGCACAGCACCAGCCGTGTCACCGCGTTCTTCTCCGCCACCAGCGTCGGATCATCCAACACCGGATGGAACCGCCCCTCGATGAGATCGCGGGCCGACGAGGTGGCCTGGGGCAGCCGCAGCAGGCTCTTGGGGGTCATGACGATGAGCGGCCGGATCTCGGCATGCTTGCCCTGCCGCCGCAGCAGGTGGAAGTACTGCGCCGGCGTGGAGCAGTTGGCCACCCGGATGTTGCCTTCCGCCCCCAGCGCCAGGTACCGCTCCAGCCGCGCGCTCGAGTGCTCGGGTCCCTGGCCCTCGTAGCCGTGCGGCAGCAACAGGCCGAGCCGCGAGGTCTGTCCCCATTTCGCCAGGCCGGCGATGATGAACTGATCGATGATGATCTCGGCGCCGTTGGCGAAGTCGCCGAACTGGGCTTCCCACAGAACCAGAGCCTCCGGCGCGGCCACGCTGTAGCCGTACTCGAACCCCATGACGGCGTACTCGGAGAGCGGACTGTTGTGCAGCTCGAACGCCGCCCGGGCCTGAGGCAGATGGTGGATGGGCGCGTAACGATGCCCTGTCTCCGCGTCATGCAGCACCAGATGCCGCTGGCTGAACGTGCCCCGCTCGCTGTCCTGGCCACTCAGCCGAACCGGCACGCCGTCGACCAAGAGCGAGGCGAACGCCAGCGCCTCCGCGTGCCCCCAGTCGATGGCCGGCTGATCCCCCAGCGCGTCGCGACGACGCTCCAGCTGCTTGGCAAGCTTGGGATTGACCGTGAAGCCCTCGGGCAACGCCAGCAGCCCGTCGTTGATCTCGCGCAACAGCTCGGCGGGCACGGCGGTCACCGGCTCGGCGGGCGGTGCCCAAAGGCCGGAGATCCGGACCGGCTCCTCGCCCTCGTCCTTGAGGTCCTCGCGCAGTTCCTGCTGGGTGCGCACCAGCAGCTGATACCGCCGCTGGTCCATCTCGTCCGCGGCGGCCTGTGTCAACACGCCGTCCCGGACCAGCGCGGTGGCGTACAGCTCGCGCGCGGTCGGGTGCCGGTCAATCCGCTGGTACATGACCGGCTGCGTGTAGCGAGGCTCGTCGCCTTCGTTGTGGCCGTGCCGCCGGTAGCCCACGAGATCGATCACGCAATCGTGGCGGAACTTCTCCCGGTACATCATGCCGAACCGCACGGCCGCGATGCAGGCCTCGGGGTCGTCCGCGTTCACGTGGATGATGGGAACGTCGAAACCTTTGGCCAGATCGCTGGCGAAATCGGTGGAGCGGGCGTCCCAGGGGTCGGTCGTGAAGCCGACCTGGTTGTTGGTGATGATGTGCAGGGTGCCGCCGGTTCCGTAGCCCTCGAGCCGCGCCAGGTTGAACGTCTCTGCCACCACGCCTTGGGCCGCAAACGCCGCGTCGCCGTGGATCAGGATCGGCAGCACTCGCGCGGGATCGTGGTGGGCCTTGGGCTCGGAGCGGCTGGTCTGCACCGCGCGAGCCCGTCCCTCCACCACGGGGTTGACCGCCTCGAGGTGACTCGGGTTGGGCATGAGGACTACATCAACGGTCCGACCGTCGGGCGTGGTGAACACGCCGGTGGCGCCGTGGTGGTATTTGACGTCGCCGGTGCCACCTTTGGGCGTCAGGGTCTCCTCCACCGGCCTGCCGCCCTCGAACTCCGCGAGCAGCGTCTCATAAGGCACGCCCACGACGTGGGTGAGCACATTGAGGCGCCCGCGGTGGGCCATGCCCATTACCACCTCGCGCGCGCCGTGCGCCGCCGCCAGGCCTGCTGCCCAGTGCAGCATCGGCACCAGCAGGTCCACGCCCTCGATGCCGAAGCGCTTGTGCCCGAGGTAGGCCTTGTGGAGGAATCGCTCCAGCGTGTCCACCCGGGTCAGCACGTCGAGCAGTCGCACCCGCTCCTCGGGTGCCAGCGGTGCGCGGTGCTGCCAGGACTCGATCACCTGGCGCAGCCACACCCGCTGCTCGTGGCTCGCGATATGCTCGATCTCGTACGCGATGGTGCCGCAATAGGTCTCGCGGAGCCGGGGGAGCGCCTCGGCCAGGGTGTCCCCCGGGACGTAAACCCGCAACGCTTTCGCTGGGATCCGCCGCAGGACCTCCGGGGTGAGCTCGGGGGGACCCGGGTCCACTGCCGGGTCGCCCTTGGGCTCGTTACCCAGCGGGTCGAGCCGCGCGCACAAATAGCCATGCGTTCGATGGGCGCGAACCAGCGACATGGCGGCGGCTACTGCCTGCTCCCCAACCACCGCCACCGCCCCGGCGGCAGGAGCGGGAGGAGCGCCAGGAGCGGCAGGTCTCGTCACCGTTCTCTCTGCCGCTTCTGCCGTCAGCTCGATCCCAAAGGCCTGCGCAACGTGCTCGTAGAAGCGCTCCTCGCCCTGAAGCAACCGGTCCACCACGCGCAGAAACATCCCCGATTCCGCACCCTGGACGACGCGGTGATCGTACGTGCTGGTAAGCGTCATTACCCGGCGACCGGCCAGGTCGCGGATCGCGCCGGTGGCGATGATCGAGCCCTGGCCCTTCATCAGCCGGGGCACCGACGCGATCGTCCCGATGGTCCCCGGGTTGGTCAGCGTGATGGTGCCGCCCTGGTAGGCGTCCGGCAGGAGCTTGCCGTCCCGCGCGCCGGCCACCAGCCGCTCGTACTCCGCGTGAAACTCGGCGAAGCTCATCCGGTCGGCATGCTTGATCACCGGGACCAGGAGCCCGCGGCTCCCGTCCCGGCGTTCCACGTCCACGGCTAGCCCTAAGTGAACGCCGTCAGGGTCGAGCCGGTGCGGCGCGCCGTCCACCTCCACCACGGCACGCACCATTGCGGGGAACTGCTGCGCCGCCCGGACGATGGCCCAGCCCACCAGGTGAGTGAACGAGAGCTTGAGGGCGCGTGGTCCGAGGCGCTCATTCAGCCGGGCCCGCACGTCCCACAGGCGCGTCACGTCCACGTCGCGGAACGAGGTCGCGGTGGGCAGGTGCAATGAAGCTTCCATGTTCTGGAACACCCGCAGTGCCGGGCCGGTGATGGGCTCGAGGGACGCCGCAGAGGGCGGAGGGGCCGCAGGGGCTGGAGGGGCCGCAGCAGCGGCGGGCGCCGGGGCCGTCCTCCGATCCTCTGCGGCTAATGCGGCTACTCCGGCCTCTCCGGCCGGCATCACGCCCTTCAATCCATTCTCAAACAACTCCCGCCACTCCGGCGGGACGGAATTGGGATCACGCAGGTAATCTTCATAGAGCGCCTGCGCGAACCCGGAATTGACGGTCTCGAAGATGTTCTCGAACAAGAGGGTAGCCGCCCTGGAGGTGGAAAGCCGGGTACATTACGCAAGATAACGTCCCGCCATCCCTGCCGCCTCGGCCGCCTCTCGGTCCTCTGTCGCCCTGCCGCACGCTTCCGTAGGTTCAACGCGACCGACAACCGACAACGGACCACGGGACGCGCTATGACTCCGTCTAATGCAGAAGTCGCCGACTACATCAGGCAAGTCGAGGCGATCAAGGCAGACGCAGTGGCGCTGGCGAGCCGCCTCGGCGACGAGCCCTTCAACTGGCAGCCCGGTCCCAATCGCTGGTCGGCGGGCCAATGCCTCGAGCACCTCAATATCACGCACCGGGCGATGCTCCCCCGGATGCGGGAGGCGGCGGAGCGAACCCGCGCCAGCGGCCGCCGCGCCGCAGGTGCTACGCGCCACGGATTCCTGATGCGCTGGTTCATCAACGGCATGGAACCACCTCCCAAGCGGCGATACCGCACCGGGGCCGGCTTCGTCCCGCCGAGCGACGTGTCGCGGGAACCGGTCCTCGCCGAGTTCACCAAGTTGCACGACGATCTGCTGCGGCTGCTCGAGCAGCTCGACGGGTACGACCTTGGGGCGGCCAAGGTCCAGTCGCCATTCGCCAAGTGGCTGCGGTACAAGCTGGGATCCGCTATCGCGCTGCAGATGGCGCACGACCGGCGACATCTGTGGCAGGCGCGAGAGGCGGTTGAAGCGTATCGAACCGGCGCTGTGAAGCGGGAGCAAACCGCGTGACGGGTGAGGGGTCGGGGGTACCCCTCACCCCTCGCCCGCTTACGCCGTCATATTCCGTATCCATGCCGCCTTCTGGTTTCCACCCCGCCGTCTCCCGGTGGTTCGCCGAGCGTCTTGGTGACCCCATGCCCGCCCAGTCCCAAGGGTGGGAGGCGATTCGCTCTGGCCGGCACACGCTGATCGCGGCGCCGACCGGCTCGGGCAAGACGCTCGCCGCGTTCCTGAACGCCCTGGACGAGCTGCTGCGGGAAGGGCTCGAGCACGGCCTGCCGGACGAGACGCGCGTGGTGTACGTGTCGCCCCTCAAGGCTCTGTCTGCCGATATCCACAAGAACCTGGCCGAGCCGCGACGCGAGATTCGTCAGGTGGCAGAGGCCATGGGCCTACCGCCGGTGCGCATCACGGCGGCGGTGCGGACCGGAGATACGCCCGCCCGGGAGCGGACCGCCATGCTCGTCTCGCCCCCGCACATCCTCGTGACCACGCCGGAGTCGCTGTATCTGCTGCTGACCGCGGAGCGGAGCCGAGAGATGCTCCGCACCGTGCGTACCGTGATCGTGGACGAGATTCACGCGGTCATCGGGTCCCGCCGGGGGTCGCACCTCGCGCTCTCCCTGGAGCGGCTGCAGCACGTGGCCCGGCGGCCGCTGCTCCGTGTTGGGCTCTCGGCGACGCAGAAACCGATCGACGAGGTCGCCCGGTTCCTCGTGGGCGCCGGCGGCCTCGACGCGAAGGGCGACGCGGACTGCGTGGTGGTGGACCAGGGCCATCGCCGCGCCGTAGACCTCGGCGTGGAGATCCCGGACACGCCGCTCGAGGCGGTGATGTCGGGCGAGACCTGGGAAACGATCTACGACCGGCTGGCCCGGCTCATCGGAGAGCATCGCACCACGCTGGTGTTCGTCAACACCCGGCGGATGGCGGAACGGGTTGCCCGGCATCTGAGCCAGCGCGTGGGCGAGGACGTGGTGACCTCGCATCACGGGAGTCTCTCCAAGGAGGCCCGCCTCGACGCCGAGACGCGGCTCAAGGAAGGGAAGCTCAAAGCGCTCGTCGCCACCGCCTCGTTGGAGCTGGGCATCGACATCGGCTCCGTCGACCTGGTGTGCCAGCTGGGCTCTACCCGGCAGATCTCGACGTTGCTCCAGCGAGTGGGCCGGTCCGGGCACACCGTGCGAGGCACGCCCAAGGGGCGCCTGTTCCCGCTCAGTCGCGACGATCTGATCGAGTGCGCCGCGCTGATGCGCTCGGCCCGCCACGGGGAGTTGGACGCGCTCATCATGCCACGGCAGCCGCTGGACGTGTTGGCCCAGCAGATCATCGCGGAGGTGGCTTCCGAGGATTGGTCCGAGGACGGCCTCTACGCGCTGGTCCGGCGGGCCTACCCGTACGGGACCCTCGCCCGCGCCGAGTTCGACGAAGTGGTTGGCATGGTGGCTCTAGGGTTCACCACGCGGCGGGGACGGCGCGGGGCGCTGGTGCACCGCGACGCGATCAATCACCGGCTCCGCGGGCGCCGCGGCGCCCGGCTGGCCGCGATCACCTCCGGCGGGGCGATTCCGGACACCGCGGACTACCGCGTGGTGCTCGAACCCGACGAGCTCTTCCTCGGCACCGTGAACGAAGACTTCGCGGTCGAGAGCATGGCGGGAGAGGTATTTCAATTGGGCAATCGGTCCTGGCGGATTCTGCGGATCGAGCAGGGCACCATCCGCGTGGCGGACGCCGAGGGCGAGCTGCCGACGATTCCGTTCTGGCTCGGGGAAGCCCCCGGCAGGACCCGGGAGCTTTCCGCGGCGGTCTCCGCGCTGCGCCGAGAGATCGGCGAGCGCCCGGACGATCCGGAGGCCGCGTGTCGCTGGCTGATGGCCGAGGTCGGATTGAGCGAAGCGGCCGCGCGCCAGATCGTCGAGTACCTCGAGGCGACGCGTCACCTGCTCGGCGTGATCCCGACCCAGGAGACGATCGTCGCGGAGCGCTTCTTCGACGAGGCCGGCGGCATGCAGCTGGTGATCCACGCGCCGTGTGGAAGTCGAATCAACCGGGCTTGGGGCTTGGCGCTGCGGAAGCGGTTCTGCCGGCAGTTCAACTTCGAGCTCCAGGCTGCCGCGACCGAGGACGGCCTGCTGCTCTCGCTGGGGCCCCAGCACTCCTTCCCCCTGGCGGATGTGTTCCGGTACCTGCACCCCAACAGCGTGCGCGACGTGCTGGTCCAGGCCCTGCTGGATGCGCCCATGTTCCAGCTCCGCTGGCGCTGGAGCACGACGATCTCGCTGGCGTTGCTGCGGAACCGCGGCGGCCGGCGCGTGCCGCCCCAGATTCAGCGCATGGAAGCGGACGATCTGCTTGCCGCCGTGTTCCCGGATGCCGCCGCCTGTCTCGAGAATATCGCGGGGGACCGCGAGATCCCCGACCATCCGCTGGTGCGCCAGACCGTCGCCGATGCGCTGCACCAGGCGATGGATCTGGACGGGCTGGTCGAGTTGCTCCGGCGGATTCATGCCGGCGACATCGTGTGCCTGGCCCGCGACGTGCCTGAGCCGTCTCCCCTGACGCACGAGATCCTGAACGCCAGGCCCTATGCCTTCCTGGACGACGCGCCCCTGGAGGAGCGGCGGGCGCAGGCCGTGGCCACCCGTCGCGCGTCTGAGCCCACCACCGCGGCAGAGCTGGGCGCCCTGGACCCGGCGGCGATCGCCCGGGTGCGGGAAGAGGCGTGGCCTGACGCCGGCACGCCGGATGAGATGCATGATGCCTTGCTGCTGGCGGGGTTCCTCACAGACGAAGAGGGCGGACGGGCGGACGGGCGGGCAGGCGGTCACCCGGCTCGGCCCTGGGGCGAGCTGCTCGCGGTGCTGGAGGGCGAGCGTCGGGCGGGGCGAGCGCGGGCTGGCGGGCGCACCTTCTGGATTACCGCGGAGCGACTCTCTGAGCTACGAGCCGTTCATAGCCGGGTGACCACGGAGCCCGCATCTCTCCAGCCGTTGTCCGGCGCGGTGCAGCCTGATCGCGAGACGGCCGTTCGCGAGCTGCTCCGGAGCCGCCTGGAAATCCTCGGCCCTACCACGGCCGCCGCGCTGGCGGATTCGCTCGGCGTAGACCGTGGCGACGCGGACATCGCCCTGGCAGCCCTGGAGCGTGAAGGCGTGGTCCTGCGCGGTTCGTTCACCGACAACCGACAACCGAAAACTGAGAACCTGTCCGGCGTCGAATGGTGTGATCGTCGGCTCCTCGCGCGGATCCATCGTTACACGCTTCACCGGCTCCGCGCCGAGATCGAGCCGGTCAGCGCGGCGGACTTCATGCGGTTCCTGTTTGTCTGGCAGCGTCTGGTGCCGGAGCATCGTGCGGCGGGGCTCGAGGGCTTAGCGGCGGTGCTCGAACAGCTGGACGGGTTCGAGCTGGCGGCTGGCGCCTGGGAGACCGACGTGCTGGCGTCGCGGGTGGACGAGTACGAGCCCCAGCTGCTCGACGCGCTCTGTCTCACTGGGCGGGTGGCGTGGGGGAGACTGAGTCTCCCGGCGGCCGGCGGTGGGCCGGCCCCCTTCGGTCCGGTACGATCCACTCCGGTGTCGGTGCTGCTGCGCGAGCATCGGGATGCCTGGCTGTCGCTCGCGGCGGCCCAGACCGCCGAGCTCTCGGCATATGGCATTGCCGTGCGGGACGCGCTGGCCCGCCATGGTGCGCTCTTCTTCCAGGAGCTGGTGGCCCGTTCGGGCCTGCTCGCGACCCAGGCCGAGCGTGCCCTGGCGGAGCTGGTCGCCGCCGGGCTGGTCACGGCGGACAGCTTCGCGGGGCTGCGCGCCTTGCTTACGCCCGCGGAGAAGCGCAGGCCCCTGACCGCCAACGCCCGTCGCCGACATCGCACGGTGGCCTTCGGCGTGGAGACCGCGGGCAGGTGGTCACTGCTGCGCCCCGCCGGCACGGTGGGGTCCGCCGTGCCCGCTGTGCCCACTGGGCCATCTGAGTGGTTCGCCCGGACCCTGTTGCGCCGGTATGGTGTGGTGTTCCACCGCCTGCTCGCCCGCGAGTCGCTCGCGCCCCCGTGGCGCGATCTGCTTCGGGTCTACCGCCGGCTGGAGGCGCGCGGCGAGATCCGGGGCGGGCGGTTCGTCTCCGGCATGGCGGGGGAGCAATTCGCGTTGCCGGAGGCGGTGACCCAGCTGCGCGCCATACGGCGCAGCGCGGCGACCGGCGAGCTCGTCAGCATCAGTGCCGCTGATCCGCTGAATCTGACCGGGATCGTCACGCCGGAGGCGCGGGTGCCGGCGCTGGCATCGAATCGGGCGTTATTCCGCGACGGCGTGCCGATCGCCGTGCGGGAGGCGCGCGCCACGCGGCATCTGGTGGAGACCGAGGCGGTCACGAGGCACGAAGTCGAGCGCGCCCTGATGCGCAAGCGGGTGACCCCAGTGCTGCGGGCGTACTTGGGGCATGTCGGGTAGGTGCCCATGACGTGCCCAAAAGGAAGGCGTCTGAGATCACACGATGACTCAGCGCGATTCTTGTCCTTCTCTGCGCTCTCTGCGCCCTCTGCGATCTCTGCGTTGAATCATGGCTGAGCAGATAGAGAGGTTATGATGACTGCTGTTCCCTCGACTATGCTGCCCCTGGGTACCGTGTTGCCGGAGTTCTCGTTGCGCAACGTCGTGGATGGCCGCATGGTCTCGACTGCGGGTTTTCGCGACCGGCAGGCGCTCCTCGTGATGTTCATCTGCAACCACTGCCCCTATGTGCAGCACGTGAAGCAGGAGATCGGGCGCGTGGCGGCGGACTACGCGCCGCGCGGCGGGGGGGTCATCGCCATCAGCTCGAACGACGTCGCTGCCTTTCCGGACGACGCGCCGGACCGGATGAAGGCGCTTGCGCTCGCGGAGGGCTGGCGGTTCCCCTACCTGTTCGACGAAACCCAGGAGACCGCCAAGGCCTTCCGCGCGGCGTGCACGCCGGAGTTCTACCTATTCGACACGCAGCGGAAGCTGGTCTACCGTGGGCAGCTGGACGGCAGCCGGCCCAAGAACGATGTCCCGGTCACCGGGCGCGATCTCCGGGCGGCGCTGGACGGGTTGCTGAGTGGTAAAACACCGATCTCTGCCGAGCAGGTTCCCAGCGTGGGGTGTAACATCAAGTGGAAGCCGGGGAACGAGCCGGTGTACTTCGCGACGCCGGCGCGGTGAGGCTGGCGACGGGGTCTCTATGAGCCAGCGCAAGAATATGGCGATCCTGGTGGGTGGCGGGCCGGCGCCCGGCATCAACGCGGTGATTGGCGCCGCTACCATCCGGTGCGTGCTCGAGGGCGTGGACGTGGTGGGGATCCGCGACGGTTTCGAGTGGGTGATGCAGGGCAACATCGAGCACGTGACGCCCCTCAACATCGAGATGGTGAGCCGGATCCACTTCCGGGGGGGCTCCTTCATCGGCATCTCCCGCGCCAATCCCACGACCGATCCCCAGCTCCTCGAGAACACGGTGACCTCGTTGCTGCGCATGAACGTGTCGCAGCTGATCACCATCGGCGGAGACGACACCGCGTTTTCGGCGATGCGGCTGGAGGAAAAATCGGCGGGGCGGATCCAGGTGGTTCACGTCCCCAAGACCATCGACAACGACCTCGACCTGCCGCCCGAGATCGACACCTTCGGCTTTCAAACGGCGCGCCACTTCGGCGCCGAGATCGTCAAGCACCTGATGGTGGACGCCCACACCACCTCGCGTTGGTATTTCATCATCACCATGGGCCGCAAGGCCGGTCACCTGGCCCTCGGCATCGGCAAGGCGGCGGGTGCCACGCTCACGTTGATCCCGGAGGAGTTCGGCCTCAAGAACGTCAAGTTCAAGATCATCGTGGATACTCTGGTAGGCGCCATCATCAAGCGGCTGGCCCAGGAGCAGCACCATGGCGTCGCGGTGATTGCGGAGGGCGTGGTCGAGGGGATCGATCCCGCCGACTTGAGTGAGATCCACGAGGCCGAGCGAGATACCCACGGGAACCTGCGGATCGCCGAGGTGGACATCGGGCAGATCCTGAAGCGCGCCGTACAGGAGCGGCTGAGGGAGTTCGGCATCAAGATGACGGTCGTCGCCAAGGACATCGGCTATGAGCTGCGCTGCGCCGACCCGGTTCCGTATGACATGGAATACGCCCGGGACCTGGGCTACTGCGCCGCGAAGTACCTGCTGTCCGGCGGCAGCGGGGTCATGGTTTCGATGCAGGGCGGGCACTTCGTGCCGGTTCCGTTTCGTCAGATGCTGGACCCGGAGACCGGACGCACCCGGGTGCGATACGTGGACATTCGCACCACCCGCTACGCCATCGCGCGGCGCTACATGATCCGGCTGCGTCGCGACGACTTCGAGGACCCCCACAAGTTGGCCCGGTTCGCCGCCGTGGCGCGCCTGTCGCTGCACCGATTTCGGGAGCAGTTCGAGTACTTGGTGCAGAACGAGCTGCCGCCGCTCGACCTGATGGTGCCGGCGCCGTCCTCACGTTAGACCCGCCCCCGACTTTGCCCCGTAGCGATTGCGCCCGCGATGAGGTGTGCAGTGCGCAGCGGCTCCGGCACGCTCCCATGCACGGCCAACCGCCGAATCACCCGCTCGGCATCGTCGACAGAAAGCCCGATCCGTTGCACGAACACCCCGGCCACTGGCTCCGGGGGCCCCAACCGGGCGATGAGGTTCCACTTGCGGGCGCCGCCCGGGACGCGGGCCAGCAGCGCCCGGCGCACGCGGTCCAGTCTGGGGAGCCGGCGGACCACCACCAGGATTGGGATTCTCAGCACGTCATGGAGCCCGGCGATGTCCACGACATTGAACCCGGCTAGAGCGATGCCCTGGAGCAACACCAGCTGAAGCTGCCGCGCGAACTTGGAGCTGGAAACGAGCCGCGCCAACGTTCTTGTCGCGTTGGCTCCGTCGCGGCGCACCTTCCCGTGCAACACTCCTTCGAGCCGGAGCCCGGCGAACACGGCACCGACCACGTGAACGTTCCCACGGTACCCACGGGGGAACGGTGCGTCGTCGAAGCCGACTACGTGGGAGAGCGCAGCGCCGATGGCTAGCTCACCACCTTAGCCCGGCAGATTAGCAAAGAGTGGGGATAGCTCGATTCTGAGCTCGGGCGCGTCTGGGGTCACCCGCCACCGCAGCGCGTCCGTCACGATCTCCGGCCGCTCGTCTTGCGGATGCCACACCTCGACGAGTTGGGCATCGGCGTCCACGATCCAGTAGGTCCCGACGCCCCGCCTCTGATACAGGCGCCGCTTCTTGAAACGATCCCCGCGCGCCGAGCTGGGCGAGACCACCTCGACGGACAGGAGCAGGTGTTGACAGTCGCGCCAGTCCCCGGTGACCTCGCTACGTGGCACGACAAACAGATCGGGCTGCACATACTCTTCAGGGCCCCAGATGACATCTCCCCGCGAAAAGAACATCTGCGCGACCGCGGCAAACGGAGCCAGGTATTCATGCAGGTAGCCGACGAGCCGGACCAGCACGATCTCGTGCGGCTGCGCCGGCGCCGGGGTCACGAGCAGCTCCCCGTCCACCAGCTCGTAGCGGTTCCCGTCTTCGGGGAACGCCAGCACCTCTTCCAACGTGTAGCGGCGCGCGGTGTCCGGCATGACCATAGTATCGGCCCTCCTCGGCCCATGAAGCAAGCGGCGAGCATGCCGCCAAGCTGTCATCGCCGGCGCTTCTCAGCGTAACCCGCCCTTTGCGTGATGTGACAGAAAAGCGCGCGCGGCTCTCCACCCCGCTAGGTCGGGTGGGTGTCCCGCGGGTGCCCGGCGACGTGCTCGCCGATCAGGATCTTGCCGATCTCGTCGCGCTGGATCTGGTTGGTGCCCTCGTAGATCTGGGTGATCTTGGCGTCCCGCATGTACTTCTCGATGGGATAATCCCGCATGTAGCCGTAGCCGCCGAACACCTGCACCGCGTCGGTGGTCACCTCCATCGCCACGTCCGAGGCGAAGCACTTGGACATGGCCGAGTACATCGTGGGCCGCTCCTTGGGGCAGGAATCAATGTAGCGGGCGGTGGCGTAGATCAGCGCGCGGGCCGCCTCGACCTTGGTCGCCATGTCGGCCAGCAGGAAGCGGAGTCCCTGGAAGGACGACACCGGTGCGCCGAACTGCCGCCGCCCAATGGCGTAGTCCACGGCCAGATCCAGGGCGCCTTGCGCGATCCCCAGGGCCTGCGCCGCAACGCCGGGCCGTGAGGCATCGAAGGTGCGCATCGTCGTGATGAAGCCGGTGCCCTCGCGGCCCAGCAGGTTCTCGGCGGGCACCCGGCAGTCCTCGAAGATCAACTCGCGCGTGGCCGAGGCCCGGATCCCCATCTTGTCTTCCTTCTTCCCGAAGGAGAACCCGGGCGTCCCTTTTTCCACCACGATGGCGCTGGCGCCGCGCGGTCCCTTGGCCGGGTTGGTCAGCGTAATGACCACGTAGATCTCGGCCTCGCCGCCGCCGGTGATCCACTGCTTGGTGCCGTTCAAGACGTAGTGGTCGCCGTCCTTGAGCGCGGTGGTGCGGATCCCTCCCGCGTCCGAGCCGGCCTGCGGCTCCGTGAGCGCGAAGGCGCCCAGGCGCCGTCCCGCGGCGATGTCCGGCAAATACCGCCGTTTTTGCTCCTCGGACCCGGCCAGCATGATCGGGATCGCCCCCAGGGCGGACCCGGCGAACGCCAGCGCGATGCCGCCGCAGGCCTTGGACAGCTCCTCGGCGACCAGCACCATGTTCATGGTGCTGGAGCCGTCGGCGATGCCGCCGTACTCCGCGTCCACGATGACGCCGAACAGGTCCGCGTCCGCCAGGGTCTTCACGATGGGCCAGGGGAACTCGGCCGTCCGGTCGTACTCGGCGGCCACCGGGCGGATCTCGTTGTCGGCGATGGAGCGGGCCAGGTCGCGGATCGCCCGCTGCTCTTCGGTCAACCCGTAGTCGAGCACGGATCCTCCTGCTTGGTGACGCGGCGCGGTGCGCGACGTCAGTGCGCCGCGGGGGTCTCGTCGAACAGGGCCGGCTCTTCCACCCACGCCTGCCCGGCCTCGAACACCACCCGGACCCGATCGTCAGGGAAGCGCACGTCGAAGGTGCTCACGTCGATCACACCGTCCGCAACGCCGGGTTTGGCCAGCGCCAGGAGGCGGTCTACCAGGACCCGGACGTCCACGTTGGCGTCCTGCATATGGACCCGCACGGTGCCCGCCGCGCGGTCGGCCGAGGCCTGGAAGTCGCCTTCGGGATAGAGGCCCTCGTAGGTATCGGCCAGGCGCTGGAGGTCGCGCGCCGCCCGGACGGGATCGGCGGCGCCGAGCGTCACGTCGCCCGTGAGCCGGCAGAACACCGGATCGATCCCGATCTGCGCGCCGCCGGCATAGGGCTGGCGCCGGGCGTTCGAGAAGCAGGGATGCGCCCAGGTGATCTGGACGCAGCCGCCCCGCTCCACCCGCAGCCGCACCACGTGCGGGCTGTCTTCGGTGTGGACCAAGAGGTCGCCACCCAGCACTGCTTCGTGGAGTTCGACCGGTATGCCCGAGAGCATCCGCACCAGCTCGGAGACGATGGTCGGCAGGCAGGGTGCGGCGGTCGGTTGGATGTGCCGGACCACGATGGCGCCGGACGGCGTGTCGTACTCCAGCCACTCACCGGGGAGCGTGGCGAGACGGGACCGGACGGCGTCGGGCAGCGGCCCGGTCAGCACGCGCCCCTGGCACCCTTGATCATGGAACATGGCGTCCCCCGTGTGTGACGGGTTTTGTGGTGCTCAAGTAACGGAGGACATTATGAAGGGAATGACGAAGGTGGCGTGAAGGTCTGCTAATCTGGAGTGCCTACCCCACCTTCCGCGTCTTCCGCCGCATGAAGTCCATCAGGATGTACTGTCCCAGCGTCATGGTGCTGGTGAAGTAGGCCTTCCCCCGCGCGATCTCGCACACCTTCTTCACGAATTCCACCAGCGCCCGTTCCCGCGCCAGCATGAAGGTGTTGATCATGATCCCGCTGCGGCGGCAGACGGCGACCTCGCGGTAGGTCTCCTTCAGGATCTTGGGATCCAGGCCCATCGAGTTGACGTAGACCCGGCCGTCCGGCAGCGTCAGCGCCGAAGGCTTCCCGTCCGTGATCATGATGATCTGGCGCATGTCCTTCTTCTGCGCCAGGAGCAGCCGGCGGGAGAGCTTCAAGCCCTGCGCCGTGTTGGTGTGATACGGCCCCACCTGCGCGTGAGTCAGCCGCTCGATCGGGATCTCTTCCGCCGAGTCGTGAAACAACACCACCTGCAACGTGTCGCCCGGGAACTGCGTGCGGATGAGATGGGTGAGCGCTAGCGCCACCTTCTTGGCCGGCGTGAATCGGTCCTCGCCGTAAAGAATCATGGAGTGCGAGCAGTCCAACATCAGCACCGTGGCGGCGCTGGAGCGGTACTCGGACTGGTGGACCATGAGATCGGGGTAGTCGATGTCGATCCAGGTGCCGCTGCCATCCTGTCCTTCTGCCGTCGTGCCGTCGGCCGCTCGCAGCCCGCCCCGAGCCAGGGCGCTCTTCAGCGTCTCCGGCACATCCAGGTTCATCGTGTCGCCAAACTCGTACTGCTTGCTCACCGCTTCCGCCTCGATGCCCGTCGCCAGGTGCTGGGTGTCGTGGCTGCCGAAACTCGATTTCCCCACGCTCCCCAGCAGGTGCCGCAGCGACCGGTACCCCAGGAAGTCGATGCCCTTCTCCGTGAGATTGAACTGCACCTGCTGTGCCGCGGACTGCGCCTGGCCCCCGGGGCCGATCACGGGCTGATGGCCCTGCGGCATCCTGGGCGCCTGTTCCACCGAGAGATAGCCTTCCTCGATCAGTTTCTGGACGATCTGGTCCAACAACTCCGCCAGCTGACGCTCGATCTCGCGGTCACGCTCCAGGTCGCCGGTGGATTCCCCCCGCAGCACCTTGAGCATCTCGGGGTTGAGCTTGCCGGAGTCCATCAGCGCCTGGATGATGGCCTGGCGCAGCGCGTCCATTGAGCGCTCGGGCTCCTGGTTCCCGAACTCGCCCCAGAACGGGTGATCGAGCGGGCCGCCGGCGAACCCCGACTGCAGCAGGAAATCGCTCAGCTGATCGAGCAGATCCTGCAGGTTGATGGCATCCAACAGCTCGGGGAGATACTTGGAGTACGTGGTATAGCGCATACCTTGTTGAAACAATCGCAGGTCATCATTGTTCCCGCAATGTCGGAAGGCCCCGAGCCCTTACCGTCCCACCGCCGGCCCGGCCTGCCGTCCGCTTTCGGCGCCCTCCGCCACCGGAATTTCCGGCTGTTCTACGGCGGCCAGCTGGTGTCCCTCGCGGGCACCTGGATGGGCGCCACCGCCCAGGCCTGGCTGGTGCTGGTGCTCACCGATTCGCCGTTCTACGTGGGCCTGGTGGGCGCGCTCGGGTCGCTGCCGGTCCTGCTGCTGGCCCTGTTCGCCGGGACCGTCGCCGACCGGATGTCCAAGCTGCGCCTGGTCATGATCACCCAGGCGAGCGCCATGGCGCTGGCGTTCCTGATGGCCGCCCTGGTGCTCAGCGAGCGCATCACCGTAACCCAGATCATCGTCATCGCCACCCTGCTCGGCGCGGTCAACGCCTTCGACGTCCCCGCGCGTCAGTCCTTCTTCGTCGAGATGGTGGGCAAAGAAGACCTGATGAATGCGATCGCCTTGAACTCATCGGCCTTCAACGTGACCCGGGTGCTGGGTCCCGCGGTCGCCGGCGTGCTGATCGGGAAGCTGGGGGTGGGCGTCTGCTTCCTCCTGAACGGCCTGTCCTTTCTGGCGGTGCTCACCGCGTTGTTCGCGATCCGCGTTCCACCCTATCGTCGCGCCGCCCTCCCGCCCTCGACCTGGGCCCACATTCGGGAAGGCCTGCGGTACGTAGCCGGCGACCGCCGCGTGTCGGCCATCGTGCTCAACATCGCGGCCTTGAGCATCTTCGGCTTCCCGTTCCTGGTCCTGATGCCGGTGGTGGCGAGAGACGTGCTGGGGAAGGGCGCCGTGGAGTTCGGCTGGATGAGTTCGGCGGTCGGCGCCGGGGCATTGGCGGGGGCCCTGATGCTTGCGGCCTTCGCGCGCCGGTTGCCCAAAGGCCGGATGCTGCGCTGGGCCTCAACCGGCTTCGGCATCATCCTGTTCGCCTTCTCCCTGTCCCGGTCGCTGCCACTGAGTCTCGCGGTGCTGGTCATGACGGGATTCGCGATGATCGTGAACACCGCGACCACCAATACCCTACTCCAGACCCTCACTCCGGACGAGCTAAGGGGTCGAGTGATGTCGGTCTTCACGCTGGCGTTCGTGGGGATGGGGCCCATCGGGGCGTTGCAGGCGGGCATACTGGCGGATCGCGTAGGCGCACCCACCACTTTGATGGTGGGCGCCCTGATCTGCGTGCTGATCACGTTCGCGTTATTCCGGCGGGTGCGGCAGGTAGGCGAGCTGAGATAGCGCTACCCCGAGCGGGCCGGCAGGTCCCGGAGCGCGCGTTAGTGCCGTGGCTAGTGGGCGTAGAGAGCGGCGGTGGGTCCCGAAGGGCGCGTCAGTGCGGCGGGCATTGCCCGAGGGATCAGGGCGGGTGTAAGCACTGCAGCGACCGGAGGGACCCACTGCCGCTCTCTACGCCTACCTCCAGCCCCGCACCCGCACCGCGGCCTCGATCATCTCCGCGCACTGCTCGTAACTGAACGGCACGCTGTTCAGGACCAGATCGTAGTTGGCGGGATCGTCCCACCGGCGCCCGTAGTAGGTCTTCACGTACTGCCGCCGGCCCTCGTCGATCTCGTGGGTGGCGCGCTCGGCCTCCTTATGGTCGAGCTTGAGCCGCTCCACGGCCCGCTGCACGCGCACCGCCAGCGGCGCCACGACGTAGACGTGCAGCGTACCTTCGCGCTGGCCCAGATACGCCTGAGCGCCGCGGCCCACCAAGATCACGCGATCGTGCCTCACCGCCTCCGCGATCACCCGCTCCGTGACGCGGACGATCTCTTCTTCCGGCGGCGCCGCTACGGGTGGTTCCGTGGTCGCGGTCATGAACAGTTCCGGCGACGACCCCGCGAGCGTGCGCGCCAGCCGCTCCATGAATCCCGTCACCCGCTCCTCGCGCTGCTCCACCTCTTCCCGCGGCAGGCCGGCAAGCTGCGCTACGCGATCCACGAACTCGTTGTCCACTAGCTCCCAGCCCAGCCGCCTCGCGGCGAGCTGCGCGATCTCGGAGCCCCCGGAGGCGTATTGGCGAGAAACCGTGATCACCGGCATGGGTGGCCGGACTCCCTAGTGAAGGCGTCTACCACTGTGCGTTTCACCGCAGAGGGCGCAGACATCAACTGAGAGAGCGCAGAGAACGGATTGGATGGGGTCTTTACACACTACGCATGCTCTGGGCCCTCTCTGTTCCATCTCTGCGTTCTCTGCGGTGATCAGTTCCAAACGGGACCCCGGTTAGGTAAAGAGGTTCGGCCCGGCACCCGGAACGCCTTTTCCAAAGGGTGGGCCCTTGTCCGGCCGAGCCCGCACGTACCCCAGCTCCTCGCTCCGCGAGATCCGTTTTTGCGCCACCAACCCTTCCAGCACCAGCTCGCAGGCGGACACTACGGTAGCCGTGTCCTTGCGAGGCGCCAGGCCCACCCGCTCCACCAGCTCGATCAGTCCGGGCACCACCGCGAACCCCTTGCGGCACGCGTCGGAATGTTCCTGTTGCGACACCTTGAGTGCCCCACCCGCGTCGAACCACTGCACGATAGCGTCGCAGTCCACCCCGCCCACCCGGTCTTCGAAGGTCTTGCCCGCGGCGCGGCGCACCAGCTCCTTGGCGATGGTCTCCGCGCCTTGCAGCTCCCCTTCGTACTCCAGCTCGATCTTGCCGGTGATGGACGGGAGCGCCGCGTACACGTCGGATACCCGCGGGACCGCCCGGTCCTCCTTGGCGACGATGGCGCGCTGCTCCGCGTTCGACGTGACGGATTCCAGCACCGTGATGGGCAGCCGCTGGCTCACGCCCGACCGCCGGTCCACCCGCTTGTCCGCCCGCGCGGCGAAGGCGATCTCCTCCACCAGCTGGCGGATGAAGTCCGGAAGGTCGATGGCGCGGCCCGGCCGCTCGGTCCAGGCTTCCTGCTGGGTGATCTCGACCCCGTGCTCGATGCTCAGCGGGTAGTGGGTCATGACCTCCGATCCGATCCGGTCCTTGAGCGGCGTGATGATCTTCCCCCGCGCGGTGTAGTCCTCCGGGTTGGCCGAGAAGACCAGTAGCACGTCGAGCGCCAAGCGGATGGGGTAGCCTTTGATCTGGACGTCCCCTTCCTGCATGATGTTGAACAGCCCCACCTGGATCTTGCCCGCGAGGTCCGGCAGCTCGTTGATGGCGAAGATCCCACGGTTGCTTCGCGGCAACAGCCCATAGTGGATCGTGAGCTCGTCCGACAGCAGGTGACCTCCGCGCGCCGCCTTGATGGGATCCACGTCGCCGATGATGTCGGCCATGGTCACGTCGGGAGTGGCGAGCTTCTCGACGTAGCGGCGGTCGCGGGGAACCCAGTCGATCGGTGCCGCGTCCCCGCACTCTTCCACCAGTTGCCGCCCCGGCTTGGATATGGGGCGAAACGGGTTGTCGTTGATCTCGCTTCCCGCCAGGATGGGAATCTCCTGGTCCAGCAGCTCCACCAGGCCCCTTAAGATCCGGCTCTTCGCCTGGCCCCGTAAGCCCAGCAGAATGAAGTTGTGCCGCGACAGCACCGCGTTGATCACCTGCGGGATCACCGTTTCATCGTAACCCTTGATACCGCGGAAGATCTCGGCGCCGGACTCGAGCATCGTGATCAGATTGTCCCGCATCTCATCTTTCACGGAGCGCAGGTGCCGCATCGGGTCACCCCAGGGTGACTGCTTCAGCTCACCCAGCGTCCGCGGTTTCGTCGG
>Ga0209521_10000282_pt1 | contig 37394 bp, 41 predicted proteins | sample Rifsed19ft4_FD_184016 | JGI IMG/M metagenome (GOLD analysis project Ga0209521, IMG submission 184016) | Soil microbial communities from Rifle, Colorado, USA - sediment 19ft 4 (version 2) | ecosystem: Environmental > Terrestrial > Deep subsurface > Rock core/Sediment | place: Rifle, Colorado...
CCAGCGGCGGAGTTCCTGTTCGTGCCGGCGGAAAAGGTCCTCGAAGTCGCAAGCCGGGAAGGGGCGATCCCCTTCGACGCGCCAAACGTCGAGCTGACGCACTACCGTGCGGACAATGATGAACGCGTGAGCTTCGATGCCATCGTGCGCAAGTACAACCTGACGGACCCGGCGCTGCTGGACCTTGCGGAAATCGTCCGGACGGCGGACGCGCAGGGCGTGCGCCTTCGGCGACCGGAGGGCGCGGGCCTTGAGGCCGCGGCGCTCGGGTTCCGGGCGACCGCCCGGGACGACCACGAGAACATGCGCCTGCAGTTCCCGTTGTATGACGCCCTCTACGCGTACTGCCAGGGACGGGTCGCGAAGACCGGTGGGCTCGAGCACGCACGGTAGGGGATCCGCTGGTCTCGGCCCTCGCGATCCTCGTTGCGAACCGATCGGTCCGCACGTTCGGGTACGGGTTCACGACCGTCCTGCTCGGGATCTACCTTCGATTCCTCGGAGGCGGCGAGGCGGTCGTCATCGCGTCCCTCGGCCTGTCCCTCGTGAGCGGCGCTCTGTTGAACGTCCTCGTGGGAGTGTACGCGGACCGCTTCGGCCGACGCCGCGCGATGGCGCTCTTCGGCGTCCTGATGGCCGCTGCGGGGACGATTCTCGCCCTGACCCCGAACTTTCCGATTGCTCTCCTTGCGCTCGCGCTCGGCGCGACGAGTCCCACGGGGACGGAAGTGAGTCCGTTCCTCTCGATCGAGCAATCGATCGTCGCGGAGGTCGCGCAGGCCGGCCGGCGCACACGCGCCTTCGCGGTGTACAATCTCCTCGGGGGCCTCGGCGCCGCCGCCGGTGCGCTCGTGAGCAGCGTACCGACGCTCGTCCTGGGCCAGGCACCGACCGATGCGGACCCGTTGCGGCCGATGTTCGCCCTCTACGCGGGGCTTGGCATCGTCGCGGCCGCCCTCAGCCTCATGCTCCCGGAAGCCGTTGAGATCCACGGCCAGAGACCCCGTGTCCTCCTCTCGTCGGAGGCGCGCTCCCGGGTGATTCGCATCTCCGGCCTCTTCGCGGTCGACAGCTTCGCGGGAGGATTCGTGATCCAGAGCTTCGTGTCCCTGTGGTTCTACACGACGTACCCGGAGTCCAGGGAAGTCCTTGGGCTGATCTTCTTCGCCGCGGGAGTCCTCACGGCCTGCTCGTTCCTCATCGCCGCGCGGCTCGGGGAGCGGTTCGGCCTCCTCGAGACGATGGTCTTCAGCCATATCCCGTCGAACGTCCTCCTGCTCCTCGTGCCGATCGTCCCCGGATTCGGCTTGGCCCTGGCCGCGTATCTGGGCCGCATGGCCCTCTCCCAGATGGACGTGCCCACCCGGCAAGCGTACCTCGCTGGGATCGTCGCCCGAGATGAACGCACGGCCGCGAACGCAGCGTCGAACACCGCTCGCAACGTTGCACAGGCAGGAGGGCCCTTCTCCGCCGCCGCTTTCGTATCCGCGGTGGGCCTGTCCGCGCCATTCCTGATCGGCGGCGCCTTGAAGATCCTCTACGACATCGCCATCTACGCCGCGTTCCGGCGCATCCGACCCGCGGACGTCTGACGGGCGCACACCCGGGGGCCGCGTCAAGTCTCGCCGATGTGACGCCGATACCCCGCCGAATCCAGGAGGGCCGCTTCCTCCGCGGGGTTCGACAGTTCGAGCACAGCGATCCAGCCTTCCCCGTAAGGGTCCTTGTTCACGGCCTCCGGGTGGTCCTCCAGATTCTTGTTCACGTCGACCACCGTGCCGCTGACCGGGGCGAAGATCTCGCTGACCGCCTTCACGGACTCGACGACGCCGATGGGCTCGCCCTGCTTCACGACCTTGCCCACCTTCGGGAGTTCGACGTACACGACGTCCGTCAACTCGCTCTGCGCGTGATCCGTGATCCCGATCCGGGCCCGACGGCCCTCGATCTTCGCCCATTCATGGTCTTTCGTGTAGCGGAGAGCCTCGGGGACGTTCGACAAATGGATCCCACCGGGCCGCCTCGATGCCGCGCGGCGAATATGAGCTTTCGCGTCAGCGGCCCTTCCAGTTCGCGCCCCACGCCTGGTGGACGAAGATGTCTTCCTTCCGGATGCGGTGGATGTGCCGCGCGACGATCAGGAGGAGCAGGAGTGCGATGCCGCCGACCGTGAGGATGAGGTAGACGGGGTTGGACACGATCGTCCAGAAGAAGGTCTCGACGGCTCCCGACGGCTCAGCCATGGTTTATCGCCAGGGCGAAACGGTTCCCCGCGATGCAGAAAAACCTTTCTCCGTGAAGCCCGGAACCGATAATTGTTTCCTGGAACTCGTCCGCTCGGAAGAGATGGTAGTACCGCCCGAGCTTCGTGCCATCGGGAAGGGTCCATGGGATGTCGACGTCCCCGCGCGCGTCGAGGGGAAGCCCGAGAAATCGAGGGTGATCCCGATCCCACACACTGATGAGGACCCGCCCACCCTCCGGGAGGACACGGGCGATTTCAGACAGGGTGGCCATGCGATCCTCGCGCGTTGGCAGGTGATGGAGGACCGCGATGCACAGGGCTGCATCGACGGAGCGATCGCGGAGAGGCAGCCGGGTCGCGTCCGCCTCGATCCAGCGTACGTCTGCCGGGGGAATCCCCTCGCGCCCGATCGTGAGGAGCTCCCGTGAGAAGTCCACGCCGATCCCGTGATGGCCTCGCGCAACGAGGGCCTTCAGGTGCCGGCCGTTCCCGCACCCGACGTCGAGGATCCGCGATCGAGCGGGCAGTCCGTCGAGGAAATCGAGGACCTCGGGCCACGGCCTTGCTCGGGTCCGCGCGAAGGAATCGGCGATTCGCTCGTAGACCGAGCGAACATCTGCCTTCGTCTGCATCGAGACCGGAACGCCGCCGCACGCGAAGAACCTTCACGCCTCGACGGTCGCGCGGTCCGTCTCCCGGAGGACCCGGGCACGGATCGCATCGAGGCCGGGGAGCGGCGTCGAGGTCTTCCCGCGGTCCAGGTACCGCTCGAGGGCGGGAGCCATCTCCGTCCCGCATCTCGGACAGGCCCTCGCTCCGATCTCGTACGTCCCGTCTTTCGGGCATCGGCGGAGATCCTTCCGCCCGCCGAACTTCCCGCGCTTCGCCGCCGGCCGGCCGTCCACCTCGACGAGATCCAAGGCGAAGTCGATCGTCGGAGCATTGCTGAGGCTCGTGCCGACGCCGAAGCCGTCCGCCCCTGCGGCGAGGAGTTCGGGAATCGCCTTCTCGTCGACGGACCCGGAGACGAAAATCTTGACGCGGTCGTAACCGCGCAGGTCGAGCTCCCAACGGACCTCCCGGACGATCGACGCGAAGTTGCCACGACGCGACGCCGGGGTATCGAGCCGCACGCCTGTGAGGTCAGGGATCGCCTCGACAGCGAGGAGCGATTCCGTCTTCTCATCGTAGTACGTGTCGACAAGGGCGATGCGCGGGATCTTCGCCTCGAGGAACTTGTGGACCGCCGCGAAGGCTTCCCGGGGTCCGCCCATCACGATCACGAGCGCATGAGGCATCGTGCCCATCGCGGGTGCGCCGAGGAGGTCCGCCCCCAGAGGAGTCGTGATCGCGTCGAGTCCGCCTATGTAGACGGAGCGCTCGATCATCGGCGCGATGCCGGGATGCATACGCCGCACGCCGAAAGAGAGGACCTGCTTTCCGTCCGCGAGCTTGCGGATCCGCGCGGCCTTCGTCGCGATGCCGCTCGCTTGGCACACCATCCCGAGGAGCGGGGTCTCGTACATCGCCCACTCCCCATAGGGCCCTTCGACGACGAAGACGGGCACCGGGATACCCCGCGAGGTCCTCGGCGGGAAGAGGCTCCCTTCCGGGAGCGCCCACAGGCTGACGTCCTTGCCGCGGAGGAGGCGCACGACCTCCTCGAGGCCGCAGAAGATCCCCCAGGGCCATCCGTTCGGCAGGCCGCCGGTGGTCGCCTCCGCCACGACGGGCGTGCGGTCCTTCCCCGCCTTCTTCAGGATTTCTAACGTGCGGACGAAGTAGATGTCCGTCGTCCGGCCCGACCGGATTTCGTCTTGCGTCGCGACGAAGAAATCCCGAACGGGCGCGGATTTTCGCATCGTCCCGCCGCGGCTACCGACTCAGGATATTAGAGCTTTTGCTCGCGGTTCCGACCCCGTCAACGGGAGGGAGCCATCGCCCTCGCGAAGGCCGCGTAGATCTCCGCGACGCGGACCGTCTCCGCGAGGGAGACGCGTTCGTCCGGCACGTGGATCCGGTCCGGCTCCCCGGGGCCGAAGACCGCACAACGGGGATTGTGCGGCGCATAGTAGGCCATTTCCGTGCCGTAGGTCACCCCGATGACCTCGCCGCCCGCCAGGTCCCGCAAGCGGCGCACATGGTCCGCGTCTGCGGGCACGGATGCGGGCGGCACCTCGTGGAAGAGCTCGAGGTCCACCTCCTCCCCGGAGGCTTGGAACGCCGTGCGGAGAAGCGCCTCGACGTCCGCTCTTGCCGTGCCAGGCGGGTGGCGACAATCGAGATCGATTGCGCATGCATCTGCGACGAGGTTCGGCTTCGTGCCACCGCGGATCGCGCCGAGATTCACGGTGATCTCCCGGAGGGCATCCCTCGGCCTCCCAAACGGCTCGAGGTGAGGGAGGACCCGCATCATTCTATACACGGCGTTGTCCCCGAGGTGCGGGAGGCTTCCATGAGCGGAGCGGCCCCGGGTCGTCGCGTGGAACCACAGGACGCCCTTCTCGCTCACGACTACCCGGAGGTGAGTCGGCTCCCCGATGATCACGGCCGCGGCGGTCCGGATCAAGTCCGAGGAGGCGAGCTTCACCGCACCGTGCATCGTTGTCTCCTCGTCCGTCGTAAGGAGGAGGGAAAACGGCACGTTGTCGTCGAGGAGCAGCCGCGCCGCCGCAAGGGCAGCGACGCACCCCGCCTTCATGTCCGCGGTGCCCCGGCCATAGAGGAAATCCCCGTCCCACGATCCCTGTTCCCGCGTCCACTCGGACGCGATAGGGACGGTGTCGAGGTGGCCGTTGAAAAGCACGCCACTCGGGCCGCTCGTAGCCGTGACCGCCTTCACGCCTTCGTGCACCTCGGGGCGCAGGCCCAGGTCTTCGATCGCGGCGGTCGCGGCACGGACGATCCCGACCATGTCCGTGTCGGGCGTCGACGGGATCCGCACGAATTCCGCAAGCATCGTGCGAACGTACTCCCGCAGGTTCATATGTGCCTCCGGTCGAGTTCGTTCTGCAAGATCGCAATCGCGTGATCCGTGTGCAAGGCCACCGGACCAAGCCCCACGACGAGGGCTCCGCGCTCCGCCAGGGACCGTTCTTCGGCCGCCTCGAGGTCCTGGTTGTCCGAGAGCACGAAGGTCGCATCCGCCGGCAAGATGGCCTGGCGCATATCCTTGCCGCCCTCCTTCAGGGAGACGAACGAGGCTCCGAGGCGATCGAGCGCCTCCTCGAACGTCGCGATCGATCCGAAGACTCCGGGGGACGTCTCCCTCTCGATCCGCGACACGCCCTCGAGCGCGCGGCGCACGAGGGCCGCGTTGCTCCGGATGTCGGGCTGGTAGTTCCGGAGCCGGAAGCCCTGGAACCGCACGAACCGCGGCGGATTTGGCGGGCCGAGGAGCAGCAGGCCGATCTCGACGTCCCGGCGCAGGTCGTGGGCGAGATGGAGGGCCGCGTTCGCCGCGTTCAGGAGGATGTCCATCCGGCCGGCCGCACCCGCGAGGTCGTCGAGGGGGAAGTCCGGGTCCGTGGACGCGCGATGTCCCACGACGAGGAACCGGCGCACGAGCCGCGAAACCGGCCACGGTGCTTAAGGTTTCATGCGTGGACCGGGACCGCGAAGCCCATCGCGGCGAGGCGTCCGAGGACCTCGCGCAGCTTTTCGCCGGACCACGCATCGTCCTTGATTTTTTCGAAGATACCCTGGCTGAGGAGGAACACTTCGGCGCGATCGAAGAGTTCCATGTAGGGGACGATTGCCACGCGCAAGACGGCCTGGCTCCCCCAGGCGTAGATCTGGGCCTCCGCGCCGAGGCGGTTCCCCGCCTTCGTGAGCTCCCCGAACGGCACGATCCGCCGGACGAGGTAGGCCTTCGCCTTGCTGCCGATCACCGCCTTTGTAAGGAAGTACTGCCCCGTCCACTGCCGCTGCCGGATCTCGAACCCGGAGTCAACGAGGGCGCGCTCATAGGCCGCAAGGAGGTCTTGGACGCTCCGACCGGGAAAGGCGAGTTGGGCGGTTGCGCCGGTGGTCGTCATCGGTCCGGAAAAAGGGATCTGGGACGCATCAAAGAACGGATGCGAAAATCGCGGCTGATACCGTCGATTCCCGATGGCGCTCGGCGGATCTTGGAGCCGCCTAGGCGTCGATGGACTCGAGGAGTTTGCGGTGGAAGGAGACCATCGGCACGGAACGGACCTCCCGCCGCGACATCCACCGCGCGGCGTCGCTCGGCCGTGTATCGCTCAGGATTTCGCATCGATAGACCGTCCCAGACCAGCGCCGGTGGGAGAACGTGTGGTCCACACGGCCGAGGCGGAGGCCCACGCGCGCTTCGAGGCCGGCCTGCGTCCGGATCGCCTGCGCAAGGGCCTCCCGGTCGTCGGACCGTCGGGGCCGCTCGCCTCCAGGGAGGGCCCACAAGCCGCCGAGGAGCCCTGGCTCGGGTCGGCGGATCAGGAGGACCCGGTCTCGATCCTCCACGAGGCCGAAGACCACGGGGACGACGGGCGACGGGCGGACCCGCTGCCGGATGGGCAGCGCTTCCTGGATTCCCTCGCGACGGGCGATGCATAGGTCCTCGAGCGGGCACACGGGACATTCGGGCGACGCCGGGGTGCAGACCGTCGCGCCGAGTTCCATGACGGCTTGGTTGAATATCCCCGGCCGATCCGCAGGGACGAGCGCCTTGGCGATCTCCAGGAGCCGCCCCTTCCCAGGGAGTGATATGACATCGGAGATTCGGAAGAGGCGGGACAAGACGCGCGTCGCATTCCCATCGATAGCCGGCACGCGGAGTCCAAAGGCAATGCTGCCGATGGCACCCGCCGTGTACGGTCCGATCCCCGGAAGGGCCTCCAAGGCCGCGACGTCTCGCGGGACCTCCCCCGCATGACGCTCGACGATCGCCTCCGCGGCGGCATGGAGGTTGCGCGCGCGGCGGTAGAAGCCCAGGCCCTCCCAGGCCCGGAGCACATCCTGGGACGATGCCTTCGCCAGATCCTGAACGGTGGGGAAGCGCTCCAAGAAGCGCTCGTAGTACGGGGTCCCGGAGACCACGCGGGTCCTCTGGAGGAGGACCTCCGCGACGAGGATGCGGTACGGATCTCGGGTCCGCCGCCATGGCATATCCCGCCGGTGCGCGTCGAACCAACGAAGCAGTCGCCCTCGAACGTCTGCGGGACTCGGTCCGTCCACGGGCCGCACGATGTCCTGCAGCCTACTTAACGGCAGGGAGACAGGCCACCGCGGTGTGTCCCTGAGAGACCGGTGGTTAACCTTAAACAAGGTTAACGCGCGGACATTCCTTAAGGGCCCGCGACGGCCTCCCGTCCGCATCGACGTCCCGCGTCTCGTCTCCGTAGCGTTGCTGACCGCGTGAGGACAAATTCTCCTCCCGCAGGCGGGGCCGCATCACTTGAAGATCTCGCCCGTCTCGCGGCTCCAGAATAGGAGGTCGAGGGCCGCCATCCCGATCCCAAGCTCGCCTGCAAAACGCCGCATGCGTTCCTCGATGAACAGATAACGATGCGCCGTGAGCGTGCGAGGCATCCGCAGGACGACACCATGCCCCACGAGGTTTCGGAGGATGTGCCGATCCAAAATCGCCAGGTCCTCCCCCCGCCCGACATTCCGGAGGAAATGGCTTGCTTCCTTCCACCCGAGGCCGTCCACCTCGCGGACGAACCAAGCGCGCGTCTCGTCCGGCGACGACGCAGCGTCGAGCGCCTTCTTCAGGGACATGCCGTGATCCCCGAAGAAACGATCCCTCGCTCGGACGATGAAGGCCGCCTTGTGGTTGTGGAACCGCGTGCGGTGGCGAAGGTGCGCGGCGACCTCGGATGCGCGGCCGTCCCACAGGAGCCCATCGTCCGCGAGCGCGTGGACGGCCGCGTCGGCGGAGTGCGCCTTCGACTGCACGGCGAGGATGCAGAAGCAGAGCTCCTCGAACAGCCGTTCGTCCGAGAGCGTCCCGATCGCCCGGAAGTCGCGCAGGCGCTCCGCGATCGCATCTCGCTTGCCTGCGTATTCTGCGCGCAGCTCGTCCACGTGGCGATACCGGTCCGTCAAGAGGTGTGCGGAAAGGCGCTGGACGGGATAAAATTGCGTGACCTACTTGGGATGATTCCAGCTGCGCAGGAGACGGACCAGTAGGCGGACGCCGTACCCCGACGAGCCGATCGGCAGATACTCCTTCTTAGGCGAGTCCGGCGCGGACTCGACCCACGCCGGGCCGGCAATGTCCAGGTGGGCCCAGCGCAGGCCGGCCGCGAACTTCTCGAGGAACTTCGCCGCCGTAATCGCGCCGGCACTTCGCCCGCCCGTGTTCTTGATGTCCGCGAAATCGCTCTTGATCTGCTCGTCGTACTCGTCCCAGAGAGGCATTTGCCATACGCGCTCGCCCGCCGTATCGGACGCCCGGAGGAGGCGATCGCGCAGCCCGTCGTCGTTGACGAACATCGCACATCCGTGGCGGCCGAGGGCGACCTTCGCCGCCCCGGTGAGGGTCGCGACATCGATGACGGAATCGGGCTTGAAGGTCTTCGCGAACTCGAGACTGTCCGCGAGGACGAGTCGACCCTCCGCGTCCGTGTTCAGCACCTCGATCGTCTTGCCTCCATAGGCGCGGACGATGTCCCCGGGCTTCTGCGCGCTCCCGCTCGGCATGTTCTCCGCGAGGGGCGTAATCGCAATCGCATTCACGGGAAGCTTCATCCGGGCTGCGGCCAGGACCGTGCTCAGGACGACGGCCGCGCCGGACATGTCGTAGCGCATGACCCACATGGGATCCGCTCCCGGCGCCTCGAGGGGTTTCAGGGCGATCCCGCCCGAATCAAAGGTGATCCCTTTGCCGACGAGGACGACGGGCCTCCCGGACCCGCCGCCCTGGTACTCGAGGACCAGGAGGCGAGGCGGCTCGACACTGCCCTTCGCGACGCCGAGGAGCGCGCCGAACCCCATCTTCTCAAGCTGCTTCTCGTCGTGGACCGTGAGCTTCGCGCCGGCTTCCTTCGCGGCCTGTTGAATGCGATCCGCGAACTGCCGCGGCGTCTTCGCATTGCTCGGCGCGTTAATCAGGTCGCGGGCGAAGTTCGTCATCGTCGAGACGATGGACGCCCGTTGGATAGCATCCCGGATAGCGTCGGCGCGCGCCTTCTCGAGGGTGACGAGGGTCATCGCCTCGACCTTCTTCTTGTCCGCATCCGTCTTGTGTTCCGTGTATCGGTAGAGGCCCAGGATGGTCCCTTCGACGACGGCCTCCGCGGCGTCCGCGAGGTCGAGGTCCCCGACGCCTGCCCCATGCACGATAGAGGAGAAGGTCCGGAGGCCCATGTCTCGCGCCTTCCCTGCGGCACGCGCAGCCACCTCGCGCACCCGATCGAGGGTGAAGTCCTCTCTCCTCCCGAGACCGACGACCATCACCCGGTTCGCGTTGATCTTGTCGAACGTCGGGAACACGGTCACGTCCTTGAACTTCCCGGAGAGGTCCCCGGTCGCGATCATCGCCATAATCTGATGGCCGAGCGCCGCGTCGACTGCGCCCGTCGCCCCGCCCGGATGGTCGACGCCCTCGAACAGGTTCACGACGATGACCTCGTCCTCCCACCGTGCGATGTCGCCCACTTCCACCTTGACTCTCACCGCCGCGACCTCCGCACCTCTCTGACAAACGGACATGCCGGATAAGCTTCACCGTGGTATCCATCGAAGTGCATTTACTCGTCTTGCAAGTCCAACGGCCAAGGCCTTAAACCGGGGTTGCCCTTCCGTCCGAAGGCGTTACGCCATCGGAGGCGTGGTTCCCTGGCCGAAGACGAGAGCCTCTCCCTGTTCGACCGCCTGACGACCCTCTGGATCTTCCTCGCGATGGGGGTCGGGGTGGCCCTCGGGACTGCGCTGCCAAGTTTGAGCGGCGCCTTGGACGCGCTCTCCTGGAACGGCGTGTCGATCCCGATCGCCATCGGCCTGATCTGGATGATGTACCCGCCGCTAGCACGCGTGCGCTACGAGGACATTCCGCGTCTCGCGGGGAACCGCCGGATCATGGGGGTCTCCCTCTTCCAGAACTGGGTCGTCGGCCCGTTCCTCATGTTCGGCCTCGCATGGATCTTCCTTCCCGATCTTCCGGAGTACCGCGTGGGCATCATCATCGTGGGCCTCGCTCGGTGCATCGCGATGGTCCTCATCTGGAACTCGATGGCTCGCGGTCACACGGAATATGCGGCCCTGCTCGTCGGGTTGAACAGCATCTTCCAGATGTTCCTGTATTCCATCCTCGCGTGGTTCTTCGTGACCCTTCTCTCCGGGTGGATCGGCGGGCTCACGGCCTCCGAGGTCGTGCCGATCTCGATTGTCGATGTTGCGCAGACCGTCCTCGTGTATCTCGGGATTCCGGTGGCCCTGGGGTTCGCGACCCGCGCGGTCCTCGTCCGCCGCAGGGGGAAGGCCTGGTACGAGCGGGTGTTCATGCCCCGCCTCGCGCCCACGGCGATCGTCGGATTGCTGTTCACGATCGTCATCATGTTCTCCCTTCGTGGCGGCGACATCTTGAGGCTCCCGCTCGATGTTCTGCGGATCGCGCTTCCGCTCGTCCTCTACTTCCTCATCATGTTCGTGGTCTCCTTCGGCCTCTCGAGGCGCCTCGGCTTCGGATACGAAGAGACGACGACACTCGCATTCACTGCTGCGAGTAACAACTTCGAACTCGCCATCGCCACAACGATCGGCGTCTTCGGGATCACGTCCGGCCAGGCGTTCGCCGCGGTCATCGGCCCCCTCGTGGAGGTTCCGATCCTCGTCTCCCTCGTGAACGTCGCCCTCCGCGCGCGATCCAAATTCCCAATGATTAAGGGCCGTCCGGAAGTCGGTCCTCCTGCGGATGCCGGCGCGAAGTGACCCCTCGGTCAACGATCCGCACCACGTTTAAATAGCGCCGAAAGCATCGACGCGACCATGTCACTACTGCATTCCATCCTCCGGCTGTGGGACCGCATCGCACCGGCCCCCGTCGCGTACGCGCACTGCGACATCCCATGCGGAATCTACGATCCGCATCACGCCCAGATGGCGGCCCACACGGTCGTCCGGATGATCGACCTGATCAACCAGCTCGAGAAACCCGGCCCCGGCGCGACGCCGGAGCAGCGGCAGGAGTACATGGCGAAGCTCTCTCGCTACGTCCTCGTGAAGGAGCAACACGCGGAAATCGCGAAGCACGAAGTCCGCGTCCTGTGGGGCGACTACTTCAAGCCGGACCACCTGAAGACGTTCCCGGAGCTCCACGATCTCGTCTGGAAGGCGCTGAAGGCTGGCTCGAAGGCGCGACAGGAAGTCAACCTCCAAGCCGCAGAGGACCTCCTCAAGACGACGAACGAGATCGCCCAAGTCTACTGGAAGACGAAAGGGCTCGAGACGGTCAGAGTGAAGGCGCCCTATCCGACGGAGCGCGAGACGGTCTACCCGAAGTTCAAATGAGGACCGTCACACTCGATGCTCCCCTTCGCCCGCTTCCGGGTCGAAGACGACAGCATGAAACCGTACCTCGAGGCCGGAGACTACGTCCTTGTAAACCGGTGGGCCTACCGATTCCGGCCCCCCAAAGCGGGGGATGTCGTAGTCTTTTCCGATCCGCATATGGACGGACGCTACCTCGTTAAGAGAATTGCGCGGCCCTCGAGTCCGAACCGATACGACGTGTCGGGAGACAACGCCGCGCAAAGCCGCGACAGCCGCAAGTTTGGTCCGATCGAGCGGGAGCGCATCCTCGGCAAGGTGTGGCTTCGATTCAAACCCTAGGCCGGATGCCGCGAAATCCTTATCGCCCCGCCGAGGCTTCCCGCCGTGGGTGATGAGGCCCACCCCAACCGCCCCGCCTGAGGCTGATGGCTTCTACTCGTGAACCGGGCGAGACGGACGCGGGGCCTCCTGGTCACTTGCGTCCATGGATCGGTGCGTGACAATGGACGGAGTGCAGGCGAGGCTCTTGGCGCTGGTGGCGATCGGCGGCGCAGTTGGAAGCGTCGCGAGATACGCGGTTGCGGGCGTGGTGACGAGAGGCGATTTCCCGTGGGGGACCTTCACGGTCAACCTCGTTGGCAGTTTCTCGTTGGGCCTGCTGTTCTTCCTTTTCCTCCAAACAGGGTATTCGTCCCCCGAACTGAGGACGGTGCTGTTCATCGGGTTCTTTGGAGGTTTCACCACGATGTCCGCGTTCAGTCTGGAGACAGTCTCCCTCCTGGTCGAGGCACAGTGGGCCCTCGCCACCGCAAACGTCTTCCTGAATACCGGCCTTTGTGTGTTCGGAGCTCTGCTGGGGCGGGCCGCGGGCCTAGCTCTTGGAGGCGCCTGACATGGAACTGGAGGAGAGCGCGGTTCGTCTCAAGATCTATGTGGGCGAAGCGGACCAATTCGAGGGGAAGCCGGCCTACAAGGCCGTCGTCCAGCACCTGCGGGCCCAGGGGATTTGGGGCGCGACGGTGACGCGAGGTGTGTACGGATTCGGGAAGCGGAGCCTCCTCCACGCCGCGACGCCACTTCGTCTGAGCGAGGACTTGCCCATGATCATCGAGGCGGTGGACTCGGAGAAGAAGGTGCTTGCGGTCATCTCGAAGGTGAGTGAGATGGTGAAGGGCGGGCTCATCACGATCGACGACGTGCGCGTCATGCGCCACATCGGTTGAGGCTTTAGTCCCACTTCTCGAACCGCATGTAGGCGAATCCGAGCTGCTCGCAGAGCGTCTTCACGTCCTCGACCATGTTGTGCAGGCCGCAGATGAAGACCTGTTTGTCGTGGTAGTCCGTGATGTCGTTCTGGAGGACTTTCTGGACGTACCCGACACGCCCCTTCCAGTCGGAGGTCTCCGGGCGTGAGACGGTCGGATAGAAGTGGAAGTTCGGATGCTCCCGCTCCCACGTCTCGATCAGGTCGCGATAGATCAGGTCGTGGACGTATCGCACGCCGAAGACGACATAGAATTCGTGGCCGTCATCGAGGCCCTGGGACCAGATGTGGCCGAGCATCGAGATGAACGGCGCGACACCGGTCCCGGTCGCCACGAAGACCGTATCGTACCGAATCGGCTCCGGGATCACGAATCGGCCGAGGGGCCCGATCGATTGGAGCTTCGTGCCCGGCGGGACATGGTGGAGGTAGTTCGACATGAACCCGCCCTCCACGACCTTGATGCAAAGCTCCATGTGGTCCTTATTCTCCGGCCACGAGGCGATCGAGTACGGGCGGGAAATCCGCTTCCCGTCTTTCTCCGCGAAGATCGAGATGAACTGGCCCGGCTCGAAATCGATCACGGGCTCGTTCTCGAACGTGAAACGGATCAGGTACGTCTCCGGATACACCGGCGCGATATCGAAGACTTCCTTCACGATCGCGGTATGCTTTCCGGATCGGTACTTCACGGGAGGCTCTGGCAAGCGCGGTTTCGGGGTCACCGCGGCCTTCGGCGGTACGGCCTCCCGCATCATGGCGCCCCTGGCACCTCCCAGACCGATTTAAACGTTTCCTCAAGATTATGGAAGCGAGCGCTCCACATTATCGGGCGTCCGATTCAGGCTCAGGTCTTGTCGAGGAAGACCTGGCTGTATACGAGTCCCGCGACCGCTCCGCCGAGCAGCGGTCCGATCCAGTACACGTACCAGTTGTCGAAGAAACCGGCCAGGACCGCAGGTCCGAACCATCGCGCCGGGTTCATCGCCGCACCCGTGATGGGACCGCCGACCATGATGTCGAACGCGATCGTCAGGCCAATCGCGAATCCGCCGACCGCGTTGAAGGACCCCTTCGGGTCAATCCCTGTTCCGTAGACGACGAAAGCGAGGAAGAACGTGAGGACGCCCTCGAGGAGGATCGCGGTCCCAATTCCCACATCCCAACCGAGAGAAGCGCCGGTTCCCAACGCTGGCGTTCCAAGATTGAGAGGCCTCCAGATATCGGATGGGAACACGCCGAGGAGGGTGAGGGCGCCGGCAAAGCCGCCGGCGAGTTGTGATCCCCAGTATAGGAGCGCGATGCGGAGAGGAAGCTGACCGCCCACGAGGGCCCCGAGCGTCACGGCGGGATTGAAGTGGCCTCCGGAAACGTGGCCCAGTGCCGACACCATGATGCCGATCGCGAGACCGTGAGCCAAGGCAATCAGCAGGAGATCCGAGCTGCCCGTCGAACCGGCCGTGAGGATGGCACCCGCCCCGACGAAGATCAGCGTGTAGGCGCCAATGAACTCCGCGACGGCCTTGCGCCACGCGGCGACCGTCAACTTCCCCGCCTCGCGGCGCCTAGCGGACCGCGATATTTCTATCTTTGGTCCGCAGGACGGACCCGCGTCACGCGATGTAGGAAGCGGACCCGCGGTCGAATCCGGGCACGAACTCGAGGCTCAGTTCCGACGGCTGCCACGCGGCGTCCGGGAACACGAGGTTCGGGAAGAAGCGACCGGTGTCTGCGGATATCTGGGTGACGACATGCTCCGGGCCGAACAGGGTTTCGAGAATCCTGTGGGATTGGATTCGGCACACGCGCTCGTCGACGAATCCGATCGAATGGAGGTACTCGTGGAGAAGTACGTAGAAGGCATAGGGCCGGTACAGCTCGGGGTTCGTCTCCTGAATGCGAAGCAGGGGGACCTTGTTCATCACGATCACGTTGCTCGCTATAGGGTAGAAGGCACCGAGAAACCCCTGCGGATGGTTCCCCAAGTCCGCGAGGGCGAGCATGAGCCCTGCGCGGCTGCGACCCAAGACCGTCTGGACGGCGCTCTTCACGAGTTCGAAGAGGTCCGCGAGGGTCCGAGCCTGGCCGAGCTTCCGGGGGAAGTCCATTGGAGGAAAGAGGACCTCCGTCGCTCTTAAGGGATTGCCCGCCGCGTGCGGTCAAACCGGCAGGAGATTCACGCCCTCGAATCCGAGGAAGAGGAACCCGGCATAGGAAATGCTGAGGACCGCTGCAAGCACGTTGACCACGCGACGGACCCGGGCATCCCCCCAGCGGCTTAGCGGATACGAAATCCCGATTCCGAAGAGGATCATCCCCAGGACCACCCCAAAGCTGAACACGCCGACGCCCCCGAGCAGGCCTGCGAGAGACGTCACGCTCAGAGACGCGACGAACAGGATGAGGAGTTCGTCGTTGCTCGCAAGCCCGTGCACGACGCCGATCCCGAACATCGCCCGATGTTCATTCGAATGCGACAGGTGGAAGTGCGTGTGGATATGCTCCTCGGACTCGTGTCGATGAAAATGTCGGTGCAGGAGGTCGAACTCGACCAGGAGGCCCAAGACGCCAATCACAACGAGCATGACGGCGACCGCGAGTTCGAGGTGCGCCAGGAATTCGCGCAAGAGCGTTTCCCGGAAGGCGTACAGGATAATCGTCACGACCGTGGCGGTAATCATGTGGCCCGCCGCCCAGCTGATGCTCATCCATGCGGTTCGGCGCAAGCTCTTGCTCCGGGTCAGAAGGTTCGAGACGGCGACAAGATGGTCGGCGTCGTAGCTGTGTTTGAATCCCAATGCGAGGGCGAGAGCGATGAAGAGAATCGGATCCAGGGCCAACGAAAACCGTCCAGCCGGCGGCGTTGTCGGACCCGCCGTAACACGATTTGAAGATACGTAACACGACTTAAGGGTTCGCGCTCGTCTTCATCCCCTCCGTAGCACTTCTGCTCGTGGAGGGTAGCACGTGACGGTCTCCCGCATCGGCGTCTCGCTCGAAGGCCGGCTCCTGACGGATTTCGATCAGCTCGTTCAGTCGGAAGGGTTCTCAAGTCGGTCCGAGGCGTTACGCGAATTGATCCGGCGCGCCCTGGTGCGCCGCAGACGCCAAGAAGGCGGACCCGTCGTCGGGACGATCACGTTCGTCTATCGCCACGAGGTCGGGACCGTCACCCATCGGATCCTCCATCGCCAGCACGACTTCCTGGGATCGATTCGAGCGACCGCTCACACGCACCTGAATGAGGAGACGTGCCTAGAAGTCCTCATCGTGGAGGGGGACGCGGATCACCTCGAGGAGCTGGTCACCCGACTCCGCACGACGAAAGGCGTCATGTTCGCGGAGCCCGTGATCGCCGCGCCGGATCTCCGGTGACATGGGGCCCTGAATACCACGCGCGGAAATGACTCTGAAACCTTTATCCGCGGAAACAGGGTCGAGAAGGATCGCAATCGTCCTGATTCGCGAGGAGCTCGCGCACCCATGGTCATGCCCCGTGCCTACGGCCCCACCTACACGCAGGCGCCTCGGCGCGCCGCGCCCTTCGGATGGAGCGGCCCGATCGTGCTCCTCGTGGGAGCCGCCCTCCTCGCGATCGGCATGATCCTCATCGTGGTTGCGTTCCTCTCGTTCCTCACGGGCGTCGTGAGCGCGAGCCTCAGCGACTCCCCCCTGAGCGGGATCTTCAGCTCCTTCTTCGGCGTCCTCTTCATAGGCGCGATCGGCGTCGTCCTGACTACCGTGGGAGGTTGGCTCGTGCGGTTCTGGTGGATCTTCCTCATCGTGGACCTCGCCTCCGGCGGGGCCGCTGCGAACACGGCTGCAGGTCGCCAGGGTGGCCAGCTCGTCATGGTCCGCTGCCAGAACTGCGGCGCGCTGAACTATGAGGGCGCTCCACGTTGCGTGGGTTGCAGCCAGCCCGTGTGAGCCCGACGACGCGACATGACGGAAGCTATTTGACTGGATGCGAGGAATCCGCGAGGCGATGGGGCTCCTCATACGGTTCGCCCGCCAGTGGGTCGCAGGGGAGACCCTCGTCGACGCGATTCGGGCGGCGAAGGCCGCGAACGCGAGGGGGCTCCTGGCCCTCGTGAACCACCTGGGGGAGCACTACCGCGAGCAAGGGCCCGTGGAAGCGACAGCCCGGGAGTACCTGCACCTCCTCGGGGCGATGCGGGACGAGGACGTTCGAGGGGAGGTCAGTCTCAAACCCACCCAGTTCGGCGTCCTCATCGACAGAGCGTTCGCCCTCTCCCAGATGATCCCGATCCTCGAGGCGACGAGGGAAGCCGGCCGCGTCCTGTGGCTCGACATGGAGAGCGCACGGACCGTCGACGACACGATCTGGATCTGCGAGGCGCTCCTGGAACGGTACGATCGAGTCGGCATCTGCGTGCAGGCGAACCTCCGACGGACGGCGCAAGATCTCGACCGACTCCTTCGCGCTGGCGCGCGAATCCGCCTCGTGAAGGGGGCCTACAAGGAGACCCCCGAGATCGCGTACACGACGCGCCCGGAGATCGATCGGCAGTTCCTCGCTCACCTTGAGACCTTGTTCCAGCGAGGGAAGGACTTCGCCGTCGCGAGCCACGATAGCCGCATGATCGATCGGGCGCGGAAGCTGGCTCGGGACCACCCAGTCCCCTTCGAGTTCGCGATGCTGCAGGGCGTACGCGATTCCCTAAAAGGAGAGCTCGTGTCGAACGGGTATCGCGTGGCGGAGTACATTCCGTACGGCCCGAACTGGTTGCCCTACTTCTCGCGCCGGCTCCGGGAGCGGCCGAGGAACGCGGTCACGATGCTTCGATCCATCGTGAGCGGCTGAACAATCCTTTTCCCCGTCTAAAGCGTTCCGCGGACGATGGACCGTCGGGCCTTCCTCCGGACGATGCGTCGGCTCGAGACGCTCTACGCGCCGGAGAGCTGGGCCCGCGGCATGACTCCCTTCGAAATCCTGGTCTCGACGATCCTCTCCCAGAGCACGACCGTGGCGAACGAGCGAAGAGGATTCGAGGATCTCAAGGCGGAGCTGGGTCGTGTCACACCGGAGCGAGTCGCCCGTGCATCCTCGGGCACAGTCGCCCGGGCGATCTGGCACGCGGGGCTCGCACGACAGAAGGCCCCGAGGATTCGCACGGTGGCGAAAATCGTCTCGGAGCGGTGGGGCGGGCGACTGGATGCGATCCTCTCCCAGCCGACGGACCGCGCCCGCGAAGCCCTCTTATCCCTCCCGGGCGTGGGCCCCAAGACGGCAGACGTCGTGCTCGCGATGGCGGGAGGCCACGCGACGTTCCCCGTGGACACGCACGTCGCTCGGATCGCTCGTCGATGGAACCTGGCGGCCCGAGGCGATTACGAGACGATCCGGGCAGCCCTGGAACGGTGGACGCCGCCGGCCAGGCGGATCGCTTGGCACCTGGCGATGATCGCGCACGGACGGACCCTATGCACGGCGCGAAATCCACGCTGCGACGTCTGTCCGGTTCGACGCGACTGCGACTGGTACCGACGCCGGCGGAAGTGCAAGTCCGGGGCGCCGACAAAAGGTTAAGAAGTGTGAGAGGTTAGGACGCGGCTGGCCGGTGGCTCGTGCCCGTCGCAGATTATGTCCAGCTGATGAAGCTCCGGATCGATGCGCTCCTCCTGCTCGTCGCGGCCGCGGGCTACGTGGCCACGAGCGGGCCGCGAATCGACCCGACGAGCTTTGGCCTCCTCATGGTCTCGGGACTCCTCGCATCCGCGGGGGCGAGCGCTACGAACCACTACTTGGACCGGGACCTCGACTCCCTCATGCGACGCACGCGCCAGCGTCCGCTGCCGCAACATCGCATCAATCCGCCGGCGCACGCCTTGGAGTTCGGGCTTGCCCTCTTCGCGATTGCGATCGCGATCGCGTGGATCGGGATTAACGGCCTCACCGCGGCGATGATCGGCCTCGGGTTCGCCGTGTACATCGGGGTGTACACGCTCGGCCTGAAGCGGGCTCACACGAGCAACATCGTGATCGGCGGCCTCGCCGGTTCCTTCCCTGCCCTTGCGGGGTCGGCGGCCGCGGCGGGAGCGATCAGCTTGCCTGCAATCCTCATCGGCCTCTTCGTGTTCCTATGGACGCCGGGTCACTTCTGGGCCCTTGCCTACCGGAACCGCGAGGACTACCGGCGCGCGGGCCTCCCGATGCTCCCGGCGGTCCTCGACGAGCGCACGACGGTCCGTGCGATCGCCGCTTCGACCGCCATCGTCGCGGCCGCGAGCATTGCGTTCTTCTTCACGTCCGCCTTCGACATCGTGTACCTCGCGGTGGCCTTGGCCGCGAGTGGAATCCTGCTCGGCCTCGCGGCGAAATTCGTGGCCCATCCGACGCCGGAGACCGCGTGGACGGGGTACAAGTTCTCCGGCGTCTATCTTGCGCTCATCCTCGCCGGGATGATGGTGGACGCGCTCGTCCGCGCGGGCCTCTGACGCGCGTCGGCGGTCCGCGCGAGTTACGACCTTCATCTTTAATAACACCCCCAGCTTAGTATCCCTGCTCTTCGAGACGGTGGAAGGCATGCCGGGGCAGACGATCGTAGAGAAGGTCCTCTCCCACGCGTCCGGCCATCCGGTCCGCGCGGGCGACATCACGATTGCGAAGGTCGACCTGTCGTACGTCCAGGATGGGACGGGCCCCCTAACGTTCCGACAGATGGAGAAGATGGACCTCGTGAAGGCGGCGAATCCATCGCGATCCGTCGTCTTCATCGACCACTCGAGCCCGCCTCCCCGCAAGGAGCTCGCGACGGACCACGTATATTTGCGGCAGTTCGCCGAGCGGACGGGCATGGTCCTCTCCGACGTCGGGAACGGCGTGTGCCATCAGGTCGCGTTCGAGCAGTTCGTCCGGCCCTGGGATGTCGTGGTCGGCGCGGACAGCCACAGCGTGATGGGGGGAGCGATGGGCGCGTTCGCGACGGGCATGGGCTCGACGGACGTCGCGGTGGCCCTCGCCCTCGGGAAGACTTGGCTGCGCGTACCTGAGTCCCTCCGTTTCGAGATCGGGGGCCGCTTCGACCGCGGGGTCTTCGCGAAGGACCTCATCCTCAAAGTGATCGGTGACATCAAGACGGACGGGGCCACGTACATGGCGATGGAGTGGGGCGGCCCCGCGGTCGCCGCGATGCCCATGACGGAGCGCATGGTCCTGTCGAACATGGCGATCGAGGCGGGAGGGAAGTGCGGTCCCCAGCCCTCGGACGCGGAGACGAAACGCTACCTGAAGGAGCATGGGCGGGAGGACGCATGGAAGCCGGTCGTCCCGGATCCGGACGCACGGTACGAGCACGTGTTCCGCTACGACGTGAAAGATCTCGAACCGATGGTCGCACGGCCGCCGCAGGAGGACAACGTCGTGCCCGTGACGGATCCGAGCGTGAAGGGGCTCAAGATCCACCAGGTCTACCTGGGCTCCTGCACAAACGCCCGGTTCGAGGACATCAAGGTCTTCTGCGACTACCTCAAGACGGACCGGGTCGCAGCGGGGACGCGACTCATCGTCACCCCGGCGTCCAAGGAATCGTACGTCCGCGCGATGAAGGAGGGGCTCTTCGAGATCCTCCTCGACGCGGGCGCGGTCATCAACACCCCGGGGTGCGGTGCCTGTCCGGGCGTGCACCTGGGAATCCCCGGCGACGGGGAGAACGTCCTCTCGACGACGAACCGCAATTACGTCGGCCGGATGGGGAATCCGATGGCGTTCACGTACCTCGCGTCTCCCGCGACGGCGGCGGCCACGGCCATGTACGGCGTGATCACGGATCCGCGGGAGGTTCGGTGAATGGGCCGCGCCTGGAAGTTCGGGGACAGCATCTCGACGGACCTGATCGCGCCCGGTCGGTACTACCATCTGCGGTCGAACCTCCCGGAGCTCGCGAAACATGTCCTCGAGGACGCCCGGGCCGACTTCGCGACGAACGTGAAGGCGGGGGACTTCGTCGTCGGAGGGCGCAACTTCGGGAAGGGCTCCTCGAGGGAGCATGCCCCCCTCATCATCAAACTCGCGGGGACCCGAGCCGTCCTCGCGAAGTCCTTCGCCCGGATCTTCTACCGGAACTGCATCAACATCGGGCTCCCCGCAATCGTCGTGGATACGGAGCGGATCGACGAAGGAAACGATCTGGAGATCGACCTGGAGAAGGGAATCGTTCGGAACCGAACGAAAGGCACCGAGCTCACGTTCCCGCCGCTCCCCGCCGTAATGGCGCGCATCCTCGAGGAAGGGGGCCTCGTCGAGTACATCAAGAACCACGGCGATCTGGTGATCGCGTCGGGCTAGGGAGAGCGGATGTCGACGCGGCAGGAGGGTTCCTGATGGCGGTTCCCGCGAAGCCCACTCTGGCGGGACCGAGGATCGACAAGGGTCTCGACGACATCTACGTGAAGGAGACCTCGATCTGCTTCGTCGACGGGGAGCGTGGGCGCCTCCTCTACCGGGGATACGACATCCGGGACCTCGCGGCGCACTCGACGTTCGAGGAGACCGTCTTCCTCCTCGTCCACGGTCGCCTCCCGAACCGCGAGGAACTCGCGAAGGCCACGGCGGAACTCGCGGCGGCGCGACCGATCCCGTCGGCCGTCGTGAAGATCCTCCGGTCCATGCCGCCGCATGCGACGCCGATGGACGTCCTCCGGACCGCCATCTCGTACCTGAGCAACTTCGATCCGGAGCGGGACGACCCGACGAGGCCCGCCAACCGCCGGAAGGCCCAGCGGCTCATCGCCCAGATTGCCACGGTCGTTGCGGCGTACGAACGCATCCGAAGGAATCAGCGCATCCTCAAGCCGAACCCGAGACTCGGCCATGCCGCGGATTTCCTTCGGATGGTCACCGGCAGGAAGCCAAACAAGCTTGAGTCGCGGATCATCGACGTTGCGTTCATCCTCTACGCGGACCACAGCATGAACGCCTCGACGTTCGCGGCCACCGTGGCGGCGTCGACCCTGTCCGACCTCTACAGCACCGTGGTTGCGGCCATCTCCACGCTCAAGGGACCCCTCCATGGCGGGGCGATCGAGGCGTCCTTCAACACGATCCAGTCGATCGGGCGGCCCGAGGCCGCGGAGGACTACGTCCTGACGACGCTCCGGAACAGGGGGAAGGTGTTTGGCTTCGGTCACCGGGTCTACAAGACATGGGACCCGCGCGCCCTCATCCTCAAGGAGTACGCGCGGCAGCTCGGGGAGGTACGGGGTGATGACACCCTATTCCGGGTCGCCTCCAAGGTCGAAGAGACCGTCGTCCGCGCGCTCGAATCGAAGCGGATCTACCCGAACGTCGACTTCTACTCCGGACTCGTCTTCCACGAACTGGGCATCCCGACGGACCTGTTCACGCCCCTTTTCGCGGTCGCACGCATCTCCGGTTGGACGGCTCACGTGATCGAATACTGGGAGGACAACCGCCTCCTTCGACCCCTCGATCACTACGTGGGACCGAGAGACCTCATCTACCTGCCGCTCGACGAGCGCCCGTGAGGCGACCCCATGCCCTCCGAACGACTCGCCGTTCGGCCTCCGACGGACGGTCACAAGATCCTCATCACCGAGGCGGGGATCCGCGTGCCGGACGACCCAATCGTCCCGCTCATCGAGGGCGACGGGATTGGTCCTGACGTCGTCCGGGCCGCAAGGCGCACGATTGACGCGGCGGTCGCGGCCACCTCCTCCGGCCGCCGCCGGATCGTGTGGCACCCCGTCCCCGCGGGCGAGAAGGCGATGTTCCAGTACGGCGAGATGCTGCCGGAGGCGACCCTCGCCGCGATCCGGGAGTACGTCGTCGCGTTGAAGGGGCCTCTCACGACCCCCGTGGGGGGAGGCTTCCGCTCCCTGAATGTGACCCTGCGGAGGACCCTCGACCTTTACGCAAACGTGAGGCCTCTCTACTGGATCCCGGGCGTCCCGAGCCCCGTGACGCATCCCGAGCGACTCGACATCGTGATCTTCCGGGAAGGCACGGAGGACGTGTACACGGGGATCGAGTGGGAGAAAGGTTCCGTCGAGGCGACTCGGATGATCGAGATCCTCGAGAAGGAGTTCCGGACCCACGTGCGACCCGACAGCGGGATCGGACTGAAGCCCGTCAGCGAGACGGGATCGAAGCGGCTCATCCGCAAGGCGATCCGGTATGCGATCCAGAACGATCGGAAATCCGTCACCCTCGTCCACAAGGGGAACATCATGAAGTACACGGAGGGCGCGTTCCGGACCTGGGGGTACGAGGTCGCGAAGCAGGAATTCCCGCAGGTGACGATCCCCTGGGCGGAGGTCGCCTCGGCCCACGGAGGCAAGGCGCCGCCCGGGAGGATCGTCGTCAAGGACGTCATCGCGGACAACATGTTCCAGCAGCTCCTGCTGCGGCCCGAGGAATACGACGTCCTCGCGACGACGAACCTCAACGGGGACTACCTGAGCGATGCGGCCGCGGCCCAGATCGGCGGCCTCGGCGTCGCGCCCGGCGGGAACATCGGAGACGCTCACGCCCTGTTCGAACCCGTCCACGGAAGCGCGCCGAAGTATGCGGGGCTGGACAAGGTGAACCCGACGGCGGAAATCCTCGCGGGGGTCATGATGCTCGAGTACCTCGGATGGCGGGACGCGGCCGCGCGACTCCGAGAGGCGGTGAAACAGGTCATTGCGGCGAAGGTCGTCACCTACGACCTCGCGCGCCAGATGGCCGGAGCGAAGGAGGTCGGAACATCGGCATTCGCACAGGCGGTCGTGGACGCGGTAGACCGGGCGCTGCCGTGAACCGACACGCATCCGCGACGACCCTCGAGGCGCAGGTGTGCGCGGAACTCTCGCGAATCGGCGTGGATCACGAGCACCGATCCCTCCGCTTCCGGATCCGTGATGCCGAGGATCGCGACGTGCCCTTCGCGCCCGCGATCGTCGCGCGTCGAGGATCGATCCTTTTCCTCGTGGAGCCCATGGCTTCCGCGGACGAGGACACATTCGCCCGTCTCGCACGATTCCTCGAGGAGCACTCCCCGGAGATCGTCTTCATCCTCGTCGCGCGAGACGACCTCCTCCCGGCAATTCCGGCGGCCGCCTACGACGAGATCTATGCGGCCTCGGACGTCGCGGGTCTCGCCAACCGAATCGCGGGGCAGAACCCGGACGGGATCGTGTCACCGTTCGACAAACCGGGTCCTCGGTGAGCTCTCGGAGACGGCAGGGCCAAATACGCCTCCCGGGCATCGCGAGTCGATGGCCTCGGAGCATTGGACGGAGGCGCTGTTCCTCCGCCACCCGGAAGCGTTCCTGGCGATCCTGGAATCCGCGTGGGAGAGCGGCGAGCGACAGTCGAAGGACCTACACGCGGTCTTCGATCGGTTCGGGGTCCCGGCGGCGGGCCGCGTCCTCGACGCCCCGTGCGGCATCGGTCGGCATGCGACGCGCCTCGGCGCGATGGGCTACCGGGTCGTGGGCGTCGACTTGGCGCCCGTGTATCTCGCGCGGGCGCGGGAACTCGCCGAACAGATGGGAGTCTCCGATCGGGTGCGATTCCGGGAAGGGGACCTGCGCCGCCTCTCGGAAGCTTTCCCGGAGTCGGAGGCACCCTTCGACGCGGCCGTGAACCTCTGGACGTCCCTCGGATACTACGGCGAGGCGGCGGACGATCGCATCCTCCAGGAGTACGCGAAGCTCGTCCGGCCCGGCGGCCTGTTGGTCCTCTCCATCGTGAACCGTGACCGCGTCGTCCGCCATCACGCGGCGCAGGCCTACGAGGCGTACGGCGATTTCGTCGTCGTCTCCCAGGAGCGATTCGACCTGACGTCCTCGGGAATGCGCAACGAGTGGCGGTTCTTCCGCCAGCGAGGGGAGGACTTGGAGCATGTCGTCACCGTGCCGATCGCGCATCGCGTGTACAGCCTCCACGAACTGATCCGCCTCCTCGGAGCTGCCGGGTGGCAGGTGGAGGCGGCGTTTGGCGGCCTTGGGATGGATCCGCCCTCTGTCGACAGCCGAACCCTCGTGGTCGCTGCGAGGCGCTGATGCCCGAGGACGTGCGGCTCCCCGACGACGTCGAGTCGCTCGCGGCCTTCCTGCGTGAGGAGGGAGTCCCGGCGGGCGCACGCATCCTCGACGTTCCATGCGGCATCGGACGGAGGGCCCTCGGGCTTGCGCGGGTCGGGTATCGAGTCACCGCAGTCGACGCGAACGAGATCGCCATTGACGCGGCACGAGCGCGAATCCCCGACGGTGCTCGGACTCGCCTGACGTACGCCGCTTCCCCGCGGGACCACCTCCCCGGCCTGCCGCCGGCCGAGGGCTTCGACGCGATCCTATGTCTCGACCACGCAATCGATCAGGACGACGCCGGAATCGACGCGCGGTGTCTGAGCCGACTCCACGGGCATGCGGAGGGAGGTTGCCCTCTCGTGGTCGAGTTCCTGAATCGGGATTTCCTCGCGTCGCGGCCGCGATCCTTCGCATTCCACGTGCTCGGGAACGTCGAGCAGCACGAATTCCGGCGATTCGATCCCGTGGCCGGGGTCCTGCACCTCGAACGGAAGGTGTACGAGCGGTCGGGGGAGAACCTGCGTTTCCGGACACAATCGGAGGCCGCCCTCCGGCTCCATCCGCCGCACGAGGTCGGACAGTTGCTTGACCGAGCGGGTTGGCGGTCCGTTTCCTTTTACGGCGGGTGGGACCGCACGCCCGTCGCCTCGGACCGACAGAAGCTCGTCGCCGTCGGGCATCCCGCGCGGGATTAAATATGGAGGCGGCCTTCGAGGCGATCGATGCCGGCGCCCGCTGTCGACGGGTGGGAGGCGGGATGAGATGCCGCTGCCCTCGTGCGATCCGACGGGCGACGCGCCGTGTCGCCTGAACCTCGCGTTCCTCCCGCCCTGGACGCAACTTGCCATCTGGGCCGTGACCGCTGTCGCCCTCGGCGTGATGGGGTACGGGCTCTGGTCCCGCTGGCGACTCTGGAAGCAGGGCGCTTCCGGCGAACTCGATGCCTCCTTCCTGCACCACCTCACGAGGCTCCTCGCGGTGGGAGTGCTCCAGAAGAAGGTCGTGCGCCGCCGGTACTCCGGGACGATGCACGCTCTCCTGTACACGGGCTTCATCGCACTCGCCATCGGCACGACGCTCGTCTTCCTGAACGTGGATGTCCTGGCGTATTTCGACATCGACATCCTGCGCGACCGGCCGTACCTGATCTTCGAGTTCTCTCTCGATCTCATGGGGCTCGCCTTCATCGTGGGCCTGGGGATGGTGTTCTATCGGCGACTCGTTGAACGTCCGAAGTACCTGCGGACGGAGAGGCCCGACCTCGTCCTGCCGGGGCTGCTGCTCCTCCTCATGATACAGGGCTTCCTCCTCGAGGCCGTCCGGCTCGCGGTCACGCAACCGGCGTGGCAGGAGTGGTCGTTCGTCGGGTACGGGATGTCTCTCGGCCTCCGGGCGCTCGGGATCGACGAGCGGCTCGTCGCTGTGGACGTGAGCGGCGCGACGGTCACCGTATTGCCGAACCCGGCGCTGGCCTGGGGCTACGGGATCCTGTGGTGGTTCCACGCGGGCACATGGACGTACATGCTCGCGGTCCTCCCGTGGACGAAGGCGAGCCACTTCCTGTTCAGCCCCGCGAACACGTTCTTCGAACGGGCCTCCCCCTACGGTCGGCTCCCGAAGCCGTTCGACATCGACGCCCTCACGCAGCCCGATGCCCCGTCCCCGAAGTTCGGCGCGACGACCACGAAGGACTTCGCCTGGCTGGATCGCCTCCAGCTGGACGCGTGCACGATTTGCGGTCGCTGCACGTCGGTCTGTCCTGCGTGGACGACCGGCAAGCCGCTGGACCCGATGCGCGTGATCCTGGATCTCCGGACGGCGATGGTGAAGGAGGCGCGCGGGGAGGATCTCGGGGGATCCCTCGCGGACTACGTCGGGTACGAGGAGCTGTGGGACTGCACGACCTGCATGGCGTGCATGGAGGAGTGCCCCGTGTCGATCCGCCACGTCCCCTTCATCGTCGAACTCCGACGGAACTACGCGATGGAGCTCGGCAAGATCCCGGAGGAATCGCAGGGGATGCTGCGGAACATCGAGACGAACTACAATCCGTGGGGCATCGGATGGGACCAGCGGGCGCGATGGGCGGAGGGCCTCGGGGTCAAGACAATGTCCGAAGTCGCGGCGGAAGGCGGGACCGTCGACGTCCTGTATTGGGTCGGTTGTGCCGCTTCCTTCGACGACCGCAACCGCAAGGTCGCCCAATCCTTCGCCCGGCTCCTGCAGCGTGCCGGCGTGCGCTTCGCAATCCTCGGCCCGGAGGAACGGTGTACGGGCGACCCCGCTCGACGCCTCGGGAACGAGTACCTCGCGCAGACGATGATCAAGGGGAACGTCGAGACCCTGAACCGGTATGGGGTGAAGCGAATCGTTGCGACCTGCCCTCACTGCTTCAACGCGATCAAACACGAGTACCCGGACTTTGGGGGGGCGTATGACATCGTCCACCATTCCGTCTACCTGGACGAGCTAATCGCCGCGGGCCGCCTGCGCCCGACGAAGGAGATCCGGGAGCTCCTCACCTACCATGACCCCTGCTACTTAGGACGCTACAACAAGGTCTACGACGAGCCCCGGGACGTCCTCCTGCGCCTCCCCGGCGTCCGCACCGTCGAGATGGAACAGTGCCGGGAACGAGGGTTCTGCTGCGGGGCCGGAGGCGCCCGAATGTGGATGGAGGAGCGGAAGGGCGAAAGGATGAACCACCGGCGCCTGGAGCACGTCAGCGAGACCGGGGCCAAGGCCGTCGCGACCGGGTGCCCCTACTGCCTCATCATGCTTGACGATGCCGCGAAGACGAAGGACCGCGAGGACATCCGCCGTTTCGACGTCGCCGAACTCCTCGAACGGTCGCTGTAGCGCCGAGAGACGCCGGCGGGGCCCACGCCCCTCGCATGAAAGGTTTTTCTACCGCGGGCGACAAGAGGCGTGAGAGGGGGTACCATGGTCTTCCCTGCGTCCGTGGACATCGCAGCACTCGTCGCGCGGATTGCACTCGGGCTTCTGTTCTTGACCCATGGCTGGCCAAAAATCAAAGATCTCCGGAAGCCGATGGAATTCGTCAAGGGGACCGGATGGCCCGGAGGAGCCGCCTTTGCGGTCCTTTTCACCCTGCTCGAATTCTTCGGGGCGATCGCGCTTCTCATTGGCCTCCTTACGCAAGTCATGGCAGTCCTCTTCTTCCTCGAGATGATTGCGACGACGATCTTCGCGAAGACGAAACTGAAGAAGAAATTCGGGCTCGGATTCGAACTCGATCTGGCGTACGCTGCGTTCGCCCTCGTGCTCGCGGTCCTCGGCCCCGGCGCCTGGTCGCTGGACCGGTTCCTCGGGCTCGCCTAGAGCGCGTCGATCTTCATCGCAAGTGCGAAGTCGAGGTTCGTCAGGCCCCCGCGGTCGTGGGTCGTCAGGGAGAGTCGAACGGTCGCCCAGGAGTTGTAGATGTCCGGATGGTGGTCCATCGACTCTGCAAGCCCCCCGATCCGGTTGACGAACGCGAGAGCCTCTGGGAAGTCCTTGAAGGTCCACGTCCGCGTGATCGCATCCCCCTCGCGAGACCACCGCGGGATCTCGGCGAGCCTCCTGCGGATTTCCTCCTCGGACAAGCGGGCGCGTCGGGCCATCGTCCCGCGGCGAGAGAAGACACCACCGGAGAAAAGCTTGGCGCCGTCGAGGAGTTAACCTTAAACAAGGTTAACACTTCGCGGACGGGCCCCGGATGCGCGACGGGCCTTCATCGCACAATCACGATGGGCGTCTGCGCGACGATGTCGAAACCCCACGCGATGTCCAGCCCGATCTGGAGCAGATAGCCGTAGTACGAGTACGTCCCGTGATAGCTGGACTGGACCTCGGATGGGATTGGGATCTCGAACGCGAACGGCACGCCGACACGGATGATCTCCATGGGCACGGAGACCTCATGCCGATACGTCTCCGTGGATTCCTGCTGACTGTCGGCCCTCGCCCACTCCCCCCCGACGAGGTGCGCGTACACGCGCCGAATCCTGGCATTCCCCGTCCGGCTCAGGGTAATCCGACATCCGATGAGCTCGCGCGCGAAGAACCGCTCGCCGTCGAGTTCGACGTAGACCTCCGGACCCTGGCCGCCCGACCGGAAGCGGAGGGGGTGCGCGTACGTCCGCACGCTCCGACGGTCGTAGTACACGAAAATCTCGCTCGTCCAGACCGTGTCAGGCCACAGGGGCACGTCGAGCCGCGCGGTGAGCGTGTACTTCACCTTCGCGTGGCGTCCCTCGTACGACGGCAGGCCGTAGATCGGCACTTGGAACCGGAAAGGGAACCGGTGCACCCCCGCGGGCAAGGGCCCCTCGCCCCGGAGCGGAAGACGCCAGTGGACGAGCCGGGCGGACGAGCGGTAGGTGTGCGAGTTCTCCCCGCCGCCCCGGGTGATGACCGTCTCCTCGACGCCCTCGAAGTCCAGATAGAGCCCGCGGCTCGCGACCTCCTGCGTCGTGTCGACGACCGCGGTCCCCTCGATCACCTCCCCCGTGTAATACGAGGTCCGGGGCAGCTGCACGCCGATCGAGCGAGGCAACGAACGCACCTCACGTGCACATGGCCTTCACCGGACGAGGAATCGGGTCCCGCAGTAGGCGCACGTCGCAATCCCGAAACGGTCGACGAACTGGGGCGGCCCGCCGCAATTTGGACAAGCGAGTTCGACGGGTCCCTGCTGTCCCGCCGGGACGAGGGGTTGCTGGATCGGCGGGGGCGGCGGGATCCGTCGGGCCGAGGTCTGCCCGAGCGCTCCGACGACGATGAGGACGATGACAAGGATGAAAAAGGCACAGAAGAACGCCGGGAATACGGAGAGGAGGCCGAATGGCCCTCCCACGAAGAAGCTCGCGACGACAATGATGAAGATGAGGACGGCCAGGACGATCGCAAGGACCGCGACGAGATTCCCCATCGGGCGGGCCTGCGACGGACGGAACATCCGCGGGTCGAAGGGCGGGGGAGGCTGCACCACGCGGCGGGATGGGCCGCCGTGGAGATGAAGGCTACGGGCGTCCTCATTCCTTGAGCTCTTTCAAGGTCGCCGGGAGGAGCTTCAGGACGTCCGCGACGACGCCGATGTGGGCCACCTCGAAGATCGGGGCGCTCGGGTCCGTGTTGATCGCGATGATCAGGCCGGCGTCCTTCATCCCCGCGACATGCTGCATCGCGCCACTGATCCCGCACGCGATGTAGAGCTTCGGCCGCACGGTCTTGCCGCTCTGCCCGACCTGGCGGGTCTTCGGGAGCCACTCCAGGTCCGTCAGGGGTCGGGACGCGCCGACGACACCACCGACCGCTTTCGCGAACCCCTCCACGAGTGCGAGATTCTCTCTCTTCTGGATCCCACGGCCTGCGGACACGATGACGTCCGAACCGGAGAGGTCGATGTCCGCGACTTCGGGCCGTTCGAGACGGACGAACTTCATGCGCATCTTGGCGGCGTCCGGCGCGAGGTCCACGGAGGTCACGCTCCCGCTCGCGCCCTCCGCCGCGGGGGGGACGGAGCCGGGTCGCACGGTCGCGACGATCGGACGCTCCGACGACAGCTCGATGTCCGCCTGGACCTTCTCGTTCAGGAGGCGTCGCGTCGCGACGAGCCGGTCCCCGTCGAGGCGCACGCCGACGCAATTCGTCACGAGCGCGAGGTCCAGCGACCCCGCGAGGGCCGGCGCGAGGTCGTATCCCTGCGAGGTGTGGGCCAGGAGCACGAGCCGGGGTTTCGTCTGCTCCACGAGCGCGCGGACCGCTTCGCGGTATCCATCGCCCGTATACTCCGCAAGGGCAGGATCTTCGACGAGGACGACGTCGACGCCGAAACGGGCGAGGGCTTCCGCGAGCCCGCGGGCGGCGTGGCCCAGAAGCGCGGCCTTCGTGGCGCCGACAGTCTGGGTCGCCAGATTCCGTCCGATCGCGACGAGCTCCGCCGTCGACGGCGCGAGGCGCCCTTCGAGATGCTCCGCCACGAGCAGGATGTCCGACCCGATCGTCCTCACCTCCGCACGAAGCCTTTCTCCCGGAGGATCTGCGCAAGCCGCTTCGCCTGTTCCTCGATGGAACCGCCGATCATCTCGGCGTGGCCCTTCGCCGCGGGGGGGGAAAGGCCCTGGACGCCGAACGAGTACGGCAGAGGGATATCCCAGCTCGGGAGGCCGAGGGCCGGAGGTCCGAGTTCCTTGATCGGCTGGCGGGCCGCTTTCATGATTGCGGGGAGGGGAGCGTATCGCGGCGTGTTCGCGCCGAACTGGATCGTGAGGAGCGCGGGGAGAGGCAGATTCAGGACGCGCTGCAGTCCACCCTCGAGCTCGCTCGCGGCCTCCACCCTTCCGTCCGATACCTCGACACGGGTCACGACGCTCGCGTGGGGCAGGCCCAGGATCCCCGCGATGAGCCCGCCCGTGGCGGAGTTCACGAGGTCGTCCGATTGCACGCCCGTGAGGACGAGGTCGTGCGGCATCGTGCGGATCGCCAAGGCGAGAAGGCGGCCGACCTTGCCGACGTCGTAGGTCGCGACGTCCTCGTAGGCGATCCGCACGGCTTCGTCCGCGCCCTTCGCGAGGGCCTCCCGAAGCATCTGTTCCGTCCGCTTCGGGCCGAGGGTGAGGGCGACCGCCCGGCCGCCGTGCTTCTCTTTGAGCCGCACGGCCTCCTCGAGCGCGTACTCGTCCGACGCGTTGAGCTTGTAGTTCAGCGTGTCCCGCCGGATGTCCTTCCCGCCCGGGGCGATTTGGAACTGCAGGTCCGGATTCGGGATCTGCTTGAGGCACACGACGACGTTGAGGGGCATCGCGGGCGTGCGTAGCCGGGTACGATATTTAACCGTGTCGTGGGCACGTCTGCTGCACGCCGCGCGCGACAAAAAGGGAAGGGGCGGGGCCGTCCGGCCCCGCGTCGTTGCCTACGGGAAGATCCCGCGCCACTTGTACGCCTCGACCACGCGGTTAATCGCGACCATGTACGCGGCCTGGCGCGTGTCGACCCTCTTCGATTCCCGCATCTCCCAGACGCGAGCGAACGCGGCGATCATGATGCCCTCGAGCTTCTGGTCCACCTCGGACTTCGTCCAGAAGAACTCGGAGAGGTTCTGGACCCACTCGAAGTACGACACGGTCACGCCGCCCCCGTTCGCGAGGATGTCCGGGATCACGAGGACCCCGCGCTTGTGCAGGATGTCGTCGGCCTCCGGGGTCGTCGGGCCGTTCGCGCCCTCTGCGATGATCTTCCCCTTGATGCGAGGCGCGTTCTCCGACGTCAGGACGCCCTCGAGGGCGCATGGGGCGACGATGTCCGCGTCGAGTTCGAGGATCTCCTCGTTCGAGACCTTCTTCGTGCCCGGGAAGCCGACGACGGACCCCGTCTTCTCCTTGAACACGAGGACCTCCTTCGGATCGAAGCCCTTCTCGCTGTAGATCCCGCCCTTCGAGTCCGACACGGCGACGATCTTCGCTCCCAGCTCGTCGCTCATGAGGCGGGCGTAGTTGTATCCGACGTTTCCGAACCCCTGGACCGCGACGGTCGCGCCCTTGATCGTGAGCTTCACCTTTTTCGCGGCCTCGCGGGTCGCGTACATGAGCCCGCGGGAGGTCGCCTCGTCCCGACCGAGGGAGCCGCCGATCACGAGCGGCTTGCCCGTCACGACGCCCGGGACGGCGAAGCCCTTGTTCATCGAGATCGTGTCCATGATCCAGGCCATCGTCTGGCTGTCCGTGTACACGTCGGGCGCGGGGATGTCCTTCTCCGGGCCGATGATGAGCGCGATCTCGGACGCGTATCGGCGGGTCATCCGCTCGAGCTCCGCCTTCGACATCTCCTTCGGATTGCAGATCACGCCGCCCTTCGCGCCGCCGTACGGGATCCCCATGACCGCGCACTTCCATGTCATCCAGCACGCGAGCGCGCGGACCTCGTCGAGGGAAACATTCCAGTGGTAGCGGATCCCGCCCTTGAACGGGCCGATCGCGTCGTTGTACTGGACCCGGTACCCCGTGAAGATGCGGACCTTTCCGTCGTCCATTTTGACGGGGAAGTTCACCGTGAGCTCGCGCCGCGGGTGCTTCAGGACCTCGAGCATGCCGGGGTCCAAGTTCAGCTTCGTGCCGGCCCGGTCGATCTGCTCCCGGGCGATGTCAAAAGGATTCAGGGTTTCCTTCACTTTCGCCATTCCACTCGCCTCCCGAGACCCGGTCCGGGTCCGAAGGTAAACCGCGTGTAGGGTCCTCCCCTCTTAAAGCTATTACTCGGAAAGTATCGGCTGCGGGGGTGCGGGATTCATATCCGAGCCGGGGGCGCGGGCCGCCCTTCGTATTCGGACCGGTCCACGACGTTCCGCGGGGCCTCTCCCCGGAGGAACCGGAGGACGTTCTCGACCGCGGCCTCCATCGCCTGCCGCCGCTGGACGGGGACCGCGTTCGCGATGTGGGGCGTCATGATCACATTCGGGAGCTCATGGAACGGCCGGCGGAACGGTCGGCCACGGCCTCCCTCCGGATACGACCACCACACGTCGAGGGCCGCCCGGAAGCGAGGGTGGACCCTCAGGTGTTCGTACAGATCGTCCTCGACGATGTGTCGACCGCGGGCGATGTTCACGAGGATCGCGTCCTCCTTCATCGACGCAAGGAAGCGGCGATCCACGAGCCCTTCCGTCGCTCGGGTCAGGGGGAGCGCGATCACGACCGCATCGGCCGCCGGGAGGAGCTGCGGGAGGTCGTCCATCGACCGTGGCGCGTTGCCGCCCGGCTGGCGTGAAGGCGAACGTCCCACGCCCACGACTTGCATGTCGAAGGCCTTGCACCGGTTGGCGACCTCGGTCCCGATGCCGCCCATCCCGAGGATCAGGACTGTCGACCCGGCCAGGGATCTGTTCATGACGATCTGATCGAACACCCCGCGGCGGATCTCATCCGTCCGGGCGGGGATGTCCTTCGCGGCCGAGAGCAGGAGAGCCATCGCATGCTCGGCGACGGACGTGTTGTAGGCGCCCGCGTTGCTGCAGATCCTCACGGCCGGCGGAAGGCGCTCGAACGGAAGATGGTCGACGCCGGCGACGAGGGCCTGGACGAGGCGCAGGTTCGGCGCCTTCGAACGAAGGTCGGCGGGGAACTCCGAACCGAAGCCCGTGCACACGACGACGTCCGCGGACGCCCATGCGCGGTCCCGGGCCTCCGGAAGCAGGTCCTCGAGGATCAGCGCCTCGAAGGAGCCGCGGGCCGTCCGTTCGAGGACCTCGCGGCGCTCCGCGTCCATCGGCGCGATGAACAGGACGCGGACCATGGGCCGCCCGAGCGCGTCCCGTGACTTGGGCCTTTCGCCGCGGGCCGGATTAGCACTCGGAATACCCGCAGGCGTGGCACTTCACGCAGCCTTCTTCGAAGACGAGGGTCTTGCCGCACTCCGGGCACTCCGGGTTCAGGCCCTTCTTCAGCATCTCCGCGGCATCTCGGGACTCCTTCTCGAGCTCGATGTCCGTCTCCACGGCCCCTCCGAGCTCGTCGAACGTCTCGACGGGATGCACGACGCCGGCCTTCTGCATCCCGATGTGCCGCTTGATCGCCTTCGCGATCGCGTCGGGGATCGAGTAGACGCGTTCCCCGTGATCCACGGCGATCCGGGGGCTCCGGATCCCCTCGAGCTGGTCGATGATCTCGTCGACCGGCACGCCGGACCGCAGGCAGAGGGACACGAGCCGCGCGATCCCCTCCGTGAAGGAGGCCGTGTATCCGCCGCCCCGTCCGATCTGGGCGAAGACCTCGAAGAGCCCCTTCTCGTCCTCGTTGATCGTCACGTACAGGGCGCCGTACCCCGTGAGGATCTTCTGCGTCCGGCCCGTGATTACGTCCGGGCGGGCGCGCGGGCGAAGCGCCGCGGGCTCCGTCGGGACCTCGACGCGCACCTCCTTCGGCTTCTCCGTCTCCGCGACGCCGATGTTTAGGACCTGGTCTTCGCGCGAGCCGTCGCGGTACACTGTGATGCCTTTGCAGTGCAGGTCGTACGCGAGCATGTAGGCCTTCTTCACATCCTCTACGGTCGCCTCTCGCGGCAGGTTAATCGTCTTCGACACGGCGGCGTCGCAGTAATCCTGGAAGGCAGCCTGCATACGAACGTGCCATTCCGGCGAGACGTCGTGGGCGACCGCGAAGACCCGTTGCCACTTCTCCGGGACCTCCTTCAGGCCGCGCGGTGAGCCGTGGTTGTCGAGGATTTTCTTCACGAGGTCATCCCGCCAGAATCCCTCGCGCTTCGCGACCTCCTCAAAGTAGTCGAGGAAGTACGGAAGCTCCTCGCCGTCCATCACGCGCTTGTACCAGATCAGGCTGAATTCGGGCTCGCAGCCGCCGGACGTGTCCGCGATCATCGACAAGGTGCCGGTCGGCGCGACGGTGGTGACGTACGAGTTGCGGAGCCGCAGGCCCTTCTCCTGGTGGCGGCTGCCTTCCCACGCTGGATAGACGCCGCGCTCCTGCGCGAGCTTCGCGCTCTCATTATATCCAGTTTCCTGAATAAATTGCATGACCCTGCGACCCCACTCCACGCCTTCCTTCGAATCGTATGGGACCTCAAGCATGAACAACATACGCGCGAACCCCATGACGCCGAGGCCGATCTTGCGCGTGGCTAGGGTCATCTCCTCAATCTCTTTCACAGGGTACTCGTTCATGTCGATAACGTCATCGAGCATTCGAACCGTCGCGCGAATTGTCCCTTCGAGTTTTTTCCAGTCGATTTCCCAGTGGGCCGCGGCGTCGCGCTTCATGTGACGCGCGAGATCGATGGAGCCAAGGTTGCATGATTCGTACGGTAAGAGCGGTTGCTCGCCGCAAGGGTTCGTTGCCTCCATATCCGCGACGTTTGGAGTGGGCTGGCGCCGGTTGTTCTCGTCGATAAAGAAGAGCCCCGGTTCGCCGTTCTTCCACGCCTGGTATGCAATCCTGTCGAGAACCTCGCGAGCGTCGAGCTGGCTGACGACTTTCTTGTCCCGCGGGTTCTCGAGGTCGTATTTCGTGCCGGCCTTCAACGCCTTCATGAACTTGTCCGTGATCGCCACGGATATGTTGAAATTCGTGATCTCCGTGGTCCTGTCCTTGCAGGTGATGAACTCTAGGATATCGGGGTGGTCGACGCGAAGGATCCCCATGTTTGCGCCCCGCCTCTTATTGTGAACGAGGACCCCATTCGCAACGAAACTCGCAGGACCCGGAACCTCTAGGTCTGCGGTCCGCGCGACATCCCGCCGCACGGCCGTGATGCGGGTGTATACCCGTGAAAAATCGATCATCTGTCGGAGGTGGTCGTTCGCCGCTATCTCAGGGAAGCGCTCCATCAACGCCAGGAGACGCTTTCGGGGGAGCGCGCGAGGGTGCTCTTCACTGATGTAGTGCATGAGGGCTCGATAGAGCCGACGGTTCGCGCCACGTCGAGAGCGACCCGGCCCGCTCCCTCGACCAACGAAAGTGTACAAGGATCGGAGAACTGCGGCCTGGTTCGGGATGATGTCGGAGGTGTTGACCTTTGGTCTCGGACCGAGTTCCAAGCGCTCCTGCTTCCGATCTGAGATAAAGCCTACTTCCTCGCTGAAAGTTCGGACGCTGTCCTCGTCGACAATCGTGAGCGTGTGCACAGTGCGGTGACCGAGAGAGCGATGGCGATTCGCAATCTTTCCCCGCCGGGCGACAATCCCGAGTGATAGGAGGAGCTGTTGGGCCTCGATTGCAAGTCGCTCGGAAGTGGTCGGGAAGCTGGGATACCCGCTCCCGGAGTGAAGATGGCCGTCCCCCTCGAATAGACCCCGGAGGAAGGCCCGGGCCGTGGCGGCGGATCCGCTCAGGACTTCACGCGGGATGAACGCGTTCGGGGAGGAGCCTTTCACCCAGCCCAAACGTTCCATCCATCGTACAAGGTCACGCGACTGAAACTGGACGTCGACATAACCGCCTCCCTCGCCTTCCCTGATTTGGTTCGGGGCAAGTCCGAAGTTCCTTTCCACGAGGATCCGGACTCGATCCATGACCTCGATGTCCGCAGTTCCAACCGTAATGATGAAACGTCCACCGGAACTGGTGCATCCGTCCGCCATGTACAGCCCGAGGAGCTCCGCAAGCTCTTCGTTCATCTCGGAAGGCACGCTAATCCGGATGGCGTTCGGATGTTGGGGCGCGATGGGCGGCAGGGACCGGTCCAACCCGAGGTGTCCGCCCTTCACAATGATGAGCCAGTCGCCCTCTCGCAGGTCTTGTGCTTCCCGCCACGTAACCTCGCCGCTCTCGTCGACAACGGCGAACGCGTGGTTGTACGTGGCGCCGATGCAGAGACCGAGCTCCGTTTCGACGGAGAAGATCTCCGCCGGTCCATTGTCCTGTG
>Ga0209521_10000286_pt1 | contig 37273 bp, 8 predicted proteins | sample Rifsed19ft4_FD_184016 | JGI IMG/M metagenome (GOLD analysis project Ga0209521, IMG submission 184016) | Soil microbial communities from Rifle, Colorado, USA - sediment 19ft 4 (version 2) | ecosystem: Environmental > Terrestrial > Deep subsurface > Rock core/Sediment | place: Rifle, Colorado...
GGTCAGTGTTGTGATTACGACCGCCGGTGGTGTAACGGCCGCAGGACGTACGTCTGACGGTTCGCACGGCCTGGTACGTATCTTTGGTAAGGCCGGTGTTGAGATGATGGGGCATATCTATTCCGGTGCCAACAAGTCGCTCCTATTTGATGGTGAGGGGAACCTGATCAAGGAGGTTATTGACTGGAATACGGCTGTCGGAGGCGATGTAATTATAGAGTCTCCGGGACAGGTGTTTATTGGCGGGTGGGCGGAAAACCAGCGTACGCAGGTTGTACTCTCTTCAACCGTAACCCTCAATTTCCTGGATGAGCTCAGTGCGCCTCTCGGCACGGTCAACATCACGGCGGCCTCAACAACAGGCAACACAAGGCTGAGTGACCTGATTGGCCAGATACAGGCTGCACTCGACCTCGTATTCAGCGGCGACATCAACGTCCAGGCGGATAACAACCGCGTCGTCTTTACCAGTGATGCCCCGTTTACTATCGCAGGGACATCAACAAATGTTGATCTCCTCGGTATGCCGGGTGGTAACTATCCGGCGAATGCAGTTGTGCCGGATGCAGAATATTCGGCTCCCGGGGCGCCGTTAACATTCCTGTCTGCAGAAGATGTCACTCTTGTCTTCAATCACGGTGACGGTACATCCTATGGTTCTATTTCCTTTACTGTTGAGACAGGTACTGACATTCAGTCTCTCGTTAATCAGCTTAATTCAGAACTTGATGACTCCATCCTGAATGATTTCCGCGTTGTGTCTGAGGCGGGACGTCTGGTATTTACAAATCCGTATGATTTTGAGATCGCCGGGTCATCTGTTAACGCTGATGTCCTTGGAATGACTGATGTGTCGTTACCAGCAACTGTTCCTTCCATACGGGCTGCATCTACATATGAGGCGCGCGGTATCAATTCCCTGTTTGGTTCTGTCCTTATAACAGGCGGATACATTGCGGCCAATAATGAAATCCATCTGCGGAATGTGGACACCACTGAGCATCCGTATACAGGCCCTGACATTGGCGTACGTATCCAGGGATCGAGCGAGATAACCACCCATGATGATTACAGCCTGTTCCATGTTGACTCCAAATATGACGCAGAGATCGAAGGCCACATCATTGCAGGCGGTGAGGTCAGGAATATACGGGATGCAGAGACCGGCGGGTATATCGGTTCAAGGCTTCTTGATTTCGGAACTGACACAGCGCATACCACTATCCTGATAGAGGCGGAGCATCAGGTGAGGATCGGCACGGTTGTGCGGGCAGGCGGACTGATTGAACTTATAGGAGGGAATGATCCCTTTGAAGGTGATCCTTCTGATATCTTTAACTTCACTGGTGCCAGCGTACTGATTTACGGATCAGCCCAGCTCGAGACCTGGGGTGAGAACAGCCTTGTAAGGTTAAGCGGGCCGTCGGAGATCAAGGTTCTGACCCCAACCCATTTTGAGGAGATCGAGCCGGATACATGGGTCAAGGGAGAGGTTGCGAGGATCGTTGCAGAAGGCCAGTTCATGCAGCGTGGATATCTGCCGGTTGATGTGGTACTCCATCTCTGGAAGAGGGATGCAGGTACTGAATACACTGAATGGATAACGATACCGGCAATAAACCTCGGTAATGACGCAGCGCTCATTATCAATATAAATTCTATAATTGATGGCAGTACGAATTTCAGTGAACTTGAGGCGAGCTATGTGGGCCGTTATTTCATGCTGACCGGTCACGGCTATGACTTCTCGATACTGGCGGATTCAGAGAATATTGATCTCCTTGGGCTTGCGCCGGTAATCAGCTCGAGGATCTACTATCCGGATGCAGAGCTTATTGCTGATGTTGCATTGCCTGTTACAGGCAGGCTGATAGCTGATGTCAGGCTTGATATTGAGATGGATGACCTGATTTCAGGTATGATTTCCGGCACTGTATTGATTACAGCGGCTTCCACGGCAGATAATACCGCTCTCGCACACCTCATCAGCGATATCAATACAGCCCTTGATGCCGGGCTGTTTGCACCGATAGATGCATCCCTCAGGGATGGAAGAGTTGTCCTGTCAACGCTCGGATATGAATTCGGGTTACTTGATACATCCAGGAATGTCAACCTCCTCGGCTTCAGGGGAGGCTGGGAGACAGTGGAGTACAGGGAGCTTTCGGAATTTACAGCCAGCGGGGCTGTGCCGACAACAGGGCAACTGGTAAGGGATGTAATCCTTGTAATCCGTATTGAGGAGACCGACCTGTTAGACAGCCTCGGCCGTCCCTATGCGGATGTACTCCTGGGCGCTGTGACAATTACAGCCGCTTCAACAAGTGATAATACAGGCATTGCAGACCTGATTTCGGATATCAACACTGCGCTCAGCACAACGGCTGTTCCACGTTACGAAGGACCCGGACCTGGACTGCCGGTCTATTTTGGTGATTATATCACGGCAGAAAATCGTGACGGCAGACTGGTACTCATAGGGAACCATGAATTTAAGGTCAAGAGGGCGTCAAGGAATATATCACTGCTTGGTATGACTACAGGAGATGATCTCCTGCCTGAGTATGTATTCTTTAATTCCTATATCAATGCTGATGCTGACCTGCCGTCAGCAGTGCTTGCAGGTGCAGTAACACTGGATATCGGGATCATCCGCTCGGGTGAGTACATCACCGGTTCGGTGACTATCCCGGTTGACGGGACTAATGCAACTCTTAATGACCTGGTCTCAGATATCAATGCAGAACTGGTTCTTGCAGGATTCGGCGATATTACTGCCGGGCTTAATGGAAACAGACTCTTCTTATCAAGCCTCTTTGCCTTCACTATTTTGGGAACCTCAGCATCACCTGCTCTTCTGGGCCTGACAGCAGTTTCACCGGGAAGCGATGCTGCATCAGGGACCGAAGCCGGAGGGTATGAGGTCATCGCCAATCTTATCCCAACTACAGGCATACTTGCAGAGGATGTTGTGCTGGAGGTAAATGCCACTGACAGCGCGGATGTTACGGTGACAGGGTTGGTAACAATCAGCCGTGCCAATACACTGACCAACGCAGGCATCGGCGATCTTGTGAGCGATATCAATGCGGCGCTCAATGCCGCTGGTTTTGATATAGTGGTACGAAATGAGTCAGGCTCTCTGGTATTTGCAAGCGACACCGTTGATATTGAGATTACTCCGGATTCAACGAATGCCGACCTGATCGGACTCCTTGATGTTGCTGACGGGACACCAGAGGTCTCGACCCGTGAGCCGTCGCTCTTTGAGCTGATTCCGGATGACAGGCTCAGCACCACCGGCATACTCCCTGATAACATTGCTTTTAATGTTGTCATGTCCGTGATTGACCCGAATGCAACAATACCTCCTGGTCTGCCTGACCTCGATCTGCCGGATCCAATTACCGGTGAGCGGGATAATGTTGTGTACGGGACAGTGGTCATTTACAGGGATGATACACTCGATAACACCGGTTTAACGGACGCAGAATCCCTCGCTGCACTGATTGATGACATCAATGACGCCTTTGCACGGGGAGGATTCAGGGAGATTACTGCATCACTCGATGGCATGAACAGGATTGTACTTTCAAGCAGTCATGCCTTTGAGATTGATGTGGAACATGCAGTTGTCCGTTCTATTCCTGAGGTTGAGGATGAGGTTCTTGTAGCAACTGTGACGCTGCATATTACCGCGGAGCTCCCCGGAGGCACCACTTCTGCATCGGTCATTATTGCGAGTGATCCATTAAACACTGATCTTGACGACCTGAACCGGGATATCAATCAGGCATTGATCAATAGCGGGCTCGAAGAGATCAAGGTGCGCCTCATCGGCAGCTATCTTGAATTCTACAGCCGTTATGATTTTACAATCGAGGGGACATCCATCAATGCAGGCTACCTGGGCCTCTCAGACGTGGCAACAGGTAGCGATGTCAGTGCAATAAAGACTGAGACGGCGAGCAATGCCTATGTACTCGGGTACTCCGGCATCATGAACAGTGCTGACGAGGCTGTGAGACCGCCGCCGTACGAGAGGATTGCCCCGAATGACAGCATGGTCAACGGGGTACTCTCTGATGATATAACCCTCGATCTTTCTATAAATGGCGGGACTTATGCAGGTACCGTAACTGTCCTGAAATCTTCTACAGACGGGACAGCGGCAGGTACAACAGCCAATGCCGGGATAGCTGACCTCGTTCTGGATATTAATAACGCACTGATGGCCGCACTTATTCCGGGTCATCCGGGCGTCCACTTCAGCGATGTAATCACCGTAAGGGATGAAAGGGGTGTGATCGTTTTCGTAAGCGACTATACATTTACCCTTGCGAGTGAGGCGACGGATAACCTTGAGCAATTAGGTTTTGGAGTCGCCACGTACAATTCCGCTCTTACTGACATGGACTATCAGGTCACAGCGGCAACCGACCTCATTAACAGCGGTGTGCTTACAGCGGGCGTCACGCTGGTAATCAGCATGGATGATGGCGCTGGCGGCACATGGGATACGACCGTTGTCATTGAACAGGCAGAGACTACAGCCAATACCGGTGTAAATGACCTCCTTGATGATATTGAGAATGCCCTGGTTTCAGCCGCTGTACTGGATGGAGTGGTGCCTACCGGCTCATATGCCAGCCAGTTCATCAGAGTGGATATTGTCTCAGGGAATCTGGTATTGAAGAGCATCGGAGGATTTACGATTAATGGGATTGCGACGATAAATGCGGGCCAGCTTGGGTTAACCGGAGGTATTGACCTTCCGGCTGTCCAGCTTCCTGCAGTCCAGATGCTGGCGCCGGTTGATCTGCTACTGAGTGAGCGGATCAAGCTTCCGGCAGGCAGGGGCCTGGTCAGTGACGTTGTCCTCCAACTAAGGGTGTATGATGCATATCCATCATTTCCTGTGAGTGAATACACAGTCACAATACCTGCGGCATTGACTGCTGATAATACAAACCTGAATGACCTGATTGCTGACATAAACAGCGTCCTGCCTGCGGATGTCCGTGCAGCAGAGGAGAACGGCTTTATCGTCTTTGTGAGCGATTACAGATTCCAGATTGAATATTCATCCACAAATGAACATATGCTCGGACTGACATCAATGCCTGTTGAAGAGATTGATGCAAACCGTTCATCCAACACAGGGGTACTTTCTGATGATGTAACGATTGTATTATGGGTCAACCTCGGCATGCAGAAGATAGTCGGTGAGGTGACGCTGCCGGCTGCAATGACAACAAATAACAGATCCGGCGGCAGGATCATGGACCTCGTGCTTGATCTGCAGACTGCACTGAACAGTGCGACATACCGGAACCTGGATGGTGATCTTTATGGAAATGGCCTTCTTAATGGAGAAGCACATGCAGAGGCTTTTGCCAACGACCCTGTGACTGTAGGCGGTATTGCAGACCCGATAGTCAGGGTCAAACTCAAGAACGGCAAGATACTCTTTGCCAGCCAGTATGAGCTCAGGATCTTTGCCTCCTTCTCTGATCCTGATGTCGGAGCCCTCGCAAGTGTAAACGCAGAGCTCCTGGGCCTTGATACGGTAGCGGACGGGACCACCATGGAGTCCTCGCGCCCATTCAATATTATTGCTGCTGCAAGCGGCTCTGATGTCGTCTTCGGTTCAGTAACTAATCCGGCCGGACCACTCTATATTGCCGGCTCAGTACTCTCGGACCATCAGATTTACCTTGTTGATGGGCCTTCAACAGACCTCGATCTTGACTGGTCAGCGCTGCTTCAGACTATCAACGGTCCGATCGTACTTGATCTCGGTGAGAACGGATTCCTCAAGGGTGACCTCATTGCAGGAGGGAACAATGGTGATGTCATCCTTACGGCACAGGATACACTGACATTGAATGGCCATATACTGGCAGACAGGAATATCCTGATAGAGTCAGGAGTAATAGCCGCCGGAAGTGCAGGACCTGATAGTGTAACCATTGCCCCGACCGCCTGGCTCAGGACATCGAGTCCATCAGTGATTGCACAGAGGATCCAGATTGACGGATACAATAACGTTATTATAAACGGCCCGATCGGATCACTTCAAAATGACGAACCGCGTATGGCTGGAAATGTACTTATTGACTCTCAGAATGGGGATATATCTATAACAGCCGAGTCTGGCTGGATAGAGACAGCAGGCCGCATCGTCCTGACTGCAGAAAATATAGATATAGATGGAGTTATAAAGAACGCCGGTGCAACGGCCCCGGCGCCTGTCGGTGATCCAACCCCTGCCAACTACGAGGTGGTTATAGATGCATCTACCTCCGTCACACTGACCGGTGATGTGGATGCCCTCGGTTCCATACTGATTACTGTCCCCACTGACTTGACAATTGCCGGCTCTGTTGAGGCAGGCGGCATTGAGACCTTTGAATTTATTACTGAGACCCGTACCTTCATTGACGGAGGTAATGAACGTGTCAGGATCGTTGCCCCGAATATTGCAGTTGACGGCGGGACTGGTTTTGACGGACCTGACGGAACCCCTGCGGATATCGTTCCTGGATTGAGTGAAGGAGATAGCTTCCCGCTCGGTGCGAGGATTGTTGCATCAGGACTTATCCAGCTTGTTACACCGGGTGGTGTAGATGTCAGCTCTGCCAGCGAGCTTATCGTACGCCATGATAACAGCCTTATCTATATTGATGCACAATTTGTGGACATCCTTGGGAATCTTTATGCCGGAGCCAACCCCGGCCGCGTCCTTCCTGGTGAGCTGCCAGGCGTGAACTGGGTCGGAGAGGGCGCCGGGATTCAAATACTGGCCGATGATATGGTTACCTTCGGTGGTAGTGAAACTGCTACTGATCTTGATGTACTTAATGGTGATGCCCCGGCTGAAGGGGTTACAATTGTTCGGGGAGGGGCCGCGCAGGCTACAGGCGCAGTGACCATAACTGTTGCAGGTGGCGCGACACCCATGTTCTCCCTGAATAGTCTTAGCTTCATAAAGACTGATGCAGAGGCAGTCTCAAGCCCTACACCGGGCCTGTTCAGCTCTGTTAATATTACAACGGATAACGGGATTGATATTGCAGGTGTCATACAGTCGCTCGATCCGGGATCTGATATCAGCCTGACGTCAGGTACGGGCATCCTCCTGATCTCCGGTTTTGTAGAGGCGGGTGACCAGCTTACGCTGACCGGTGCTGCCTCCCTCTCTATCTCGGATGTCAGTGTACGTATTACCAAACTCCTCTATGAGACCGAGACACGCTCCGTTATGACCACCGGAGGCTACACAGATGAATTTACGATTGATGAATTCAACCGGCTTATTGATGATTACGGCTTCCTGATTGCACTCAACGGGTCAGGTGATGTGATCGTTGATGGCAGCGGTATCCCCCAGCGTGTCCTTGATGGAGACGGTTATCCTCTCCTCGGAGGGATGGCTGTCTACATTGCCTATGATGGCGGTACACCTTACTATGTGGACAAGGAAGGTTTCATGCTTATTGAGGATACCGGCAGGTTCTTCTATACAGATGCAATATCACAACTCCTTGATGACCAGGGTTTTGTAGTAAACAACCAGGGGATACGCCTTGACACTAACGGTGACTTTGTCAATCAGTATGGATACATCATAGATCAGTATGGTAATTTCCTGAATCAGTTTGACAATGCGATCAATGCCTATGGCGATCGTGTGGATCAGTATGGCAATCTGATAGCGATAGATGGCGTTACTTTAATAAGCTCTGACGGCTACAAGATCAACACAGACGGGTTGCTGCTGAACGAAGGGAGCGGACTCCTGAACGGCGTCGGTGCTATTCGCGACAGTGTTGACATCAGCGGTACATTCTACCTGACGGATCAGTACGGCAACCTTGTCAGCTCAAATGAAGAACTTATTACAGAGATTTCAGGCGTTTACTATCTCGTCAATGAACGGGGCGATCTTATTGATGAAAATGGGATTCCTATTGCAGGTTTTCAGACCCCTGTTGTTGCAGCAGGTACACCGGTTGTGGTCCTGGCAACTATTGAAGACCCTGTACCCGGCGGCAGCCGCTGGAATGCAGGCTCTATACAGCCTGGCGCCGCCCCCATGGCCACGACAGTAAATAATAGCAGTGAGCCGTTCATTGTATGGGCTATACAGCCTGGCGCCGCCCCCATGGCCACGACAGGCAAGGTTCTGATAGACCTTCCGGCGCGCAGGAGCGGCGGACTTCTCAATACAACCGGTCCAACAGGCCATATAACGATAACCGGCGATAAGGATATCGAGATACTTGGCATGGTCGGATTGGTATACCTGGATGATGCTGCAACACCTGCTTCAACAGCAGTGGACGTTGTGGATATAGACATCACCTCACTGGCTGAGGTCTACATCTGGACAGATGCACTGGTCAATGCAAAGGACAATATCAATATTACAGGCGCCAATGTATGGGCGCTTGATGAGAGTGTAACCATAGCCCGGGCCGACTTCTCTGAGCTCCATATGACGGCAACCGGCTCACTCCCTGATGCAGGCAGGATCTATATCGCCAGGAGCGAAATTTACTATTTCCGCGCCTATGTGGCGGCGCAGGGGCTTGTTGAATTAAACGGCAAAGATATAGGAGTCTTTGGTACTGTTGCTGCAGAGGGCGGGGTACTGGATGATACGTCAACATCGCCGAACTCGCTGGTTCAACTGAATGCTGACAGAAACATCCTTGTCCGCGGAGAGATAATATCAGGCGGTGATGCTGATATCAATGCAGGGCTTACGGATTCTACAGGAAGCATTATCGTATCCGCTGAAGGGAAGATATCCGCAGGTTACAATAGCGGCAGGACAGGGAATATTACCATGGATGCCCCTGGCGAGGTGATCCTTCTTGCATGGGATGATACCATGAATGATGACCTCCAGTTCGCACCTGCCTATGTCACCTATGAACCGGTGTATGTGGATGTCGTTACAGGTTATCACAAGGTTGAGGCAGGTTTTGTATTGCGGCCGGTGGTTCACTGGATCCCGACAATTACTACGGAGCAGACCGGATTTGATGAGGTCAAGGTCGGGAGTGAGTTTGGAAGTGTAGAGGCCAGGCTCTTCCAGGATGGATACTGGAATCCGGCGGCTCCTCTTAATGCAAGATTCCGCGAATACTTCATAGAAGGTGTTGACTATGATGTAGATGACCTTGACTGGCCCGGGAAATATCACCCGTCAAGTGGGATGACACTCTATATGCCGGATCTCGTATATGGCGTGATCGAAGTAACAGATCCGATTCTCCTCAACGTCTTTGATCAGGTCATTAACTATGCAGGAGAGCTTCCATCCTTAGGGCCTGCCCTGGGAGAGGGGGCGACACTGGATATGGTTATCGCCGTAGCTGAGAGCACACTGACGCCGTTTAATCCGCCGCTCTTCATGCTGGGCGGATTCGGCGGGATGTCGGCAATGGCATCCGGTATTGACGGGGCGTCAGCCCTCGCTTTCGGAGGCGGGTATTCAGGGTTGTACACAGAATATACCTTCACGGAGCTTTATAGTGTCCTGACGGATGTTGCTATCCAGCAGGGTTCGCAGTATAAATCATGGCATGACCTGACCGATACGGAGCAGCTCAATGCAATACTCGATTATCTCGGCTATGAGAAACTGTTTGATGTCCGCTTCCTCTCCGGCTTTAAAAAGACCGTAACAGAGTATACCCCTATACCTGTAACAAGTAATGTTTCGGTGCTTGAGCTGTTTGATGGTCTTAGTTATACGCAGGCAGTTGCGCTTGGCGGTATAGAGACTTCCAATGCCGGAATCCAGTTTGTCTCTGACTTTTATTCAGCGTCTGCGGCAGCGGCTCCGCTGGCATTTGGCGGCGGTGTATATTCTTATGCAAGTGAATCTGCCCCGCTGATTCAGGGGATGATATACGACACCGGTACTGCTGAGGGAGACGTGTTTGTGCCGGGTATATTTGTTGAGGATATGTTCTATGTAACTCCTATACCATGGTTTGACCTCGGTAATTTCCAGGTTACAACGCATGAGTATTACAAGCAGTACTTTGACTTCTGGTTCGCTGAATTTGTACCGTTTGTACCTTCTGCCGCAGGCCTGACCCCTGAGCAGAAGGCTGCGGAGGCCCTTGCCCATTTCCTGCCACCGTATGAGATGCTGAATGAGGCGCTTTCAAGTGTCTTGACAGGGGCTATACCACCAGAAATACCGGCAGAGTTAATTGTGGGGGGTAAGCTGGTCTTCTCACCCCAGCAAGCAGCGGCTTTTGCAAAAATCGTCAGGAGTGAATTCACAATTGACTTTACAATAGATGGACAGATTATCATGACCAAGGGAGTTGCACAGGCGATCTATAATCTTATACAGGGTGCAATTCAGACACTGGCTGATAAGTTCTTCATCGCCGGCCGCGATTACAACGAAGATTACAGCAACAACAATCCAGCTAACCCAGATTACATCGCAAGTTTCTTCGCCCGTGAAGACAGGATACTTTCGGACAGCGGCTGGGAGAAGCTCTACTCAGCGACAGAGGGACTGGGAAGGATCAACAGGAACCTCGAGGGTATTCCAACCGCCACATTCTGGGAGCTCGACTTCACAGGCGATACCCGCAGCGTGGTGCCATATACCCTGGATGACGGCACACCTATCTTCCTGAGGGTACCCTACGATGAAGTTAAAGATGAGGGATGGTGGAAGGAATACACGGTAACGGCGCTCGGCAACGACCGGACTGACGACGATACCAAGAAACTTCAGTATGTAGGCAACGTCAATACGTATGATGAAGTAGTCGGACAGATGCGGCAGGTTGCCCAGCTTAAGTATACGCAGGAATGGTCTTATATGCAGGCTGTCGGTGAACCTGCTGGTCCCCACATCCCGGGTGATAAATGGACAACTCTGGATTATGACAACAGCCCTGCACGCTGGGTTGTAACCTATCAGGAGACAGCGGATCCGAACTGGCCTGTTGGTGACCCGACCTCGTATGAGCAATACAGTATCCGTGACGGCAGGGAGTATAATTCGATAAACTTATCATATGTGGATGACATCTATACAGGGTCGCTGCTGATTGAGGCACTACCTTTTCTGTCTACATTGAGCTCGTCTGCTGTGTTTTCAGGCGGCGGCGGTGGGGGATATTTCGAAAGTCTTCTCCTCTCAGAAGGGCTCCAGTCATTATTTACGACTGAAGATAACTCGGTAAAGGTGGCCTGGGATCGTGAGGACTGGGACCTTGGCGAGGCAGGTAGCGTGAATTATTTAGGGATCCTCGTGTACGATAAAGTCATCGAGGGTGCTATATACGATTATATGACTATAAATTCACAAACTCTTAATGGGAGCATACCCAATCCCATATATTGGCCGGATGTCTTTACCGGCAATAACTGGGCTTTTGGCCCTGACGCCAATGGTAAGCTTGTTTTCGGTCAGGCGGATGTAGGTAATAATAAACTTGCCGTCAGTCAGGATGGGGTTACGCTGACGCAGATCAATGACTCACAACGAGATATCCTGTCACAGGGAAGGGTGAGGACATGGCAGGGGAATCAGTATTATGTCTCTACGCTTCAATACACATGGAGTGAAGCTAATGATCAGTCATATTGGGACGGCATATTGGGGGCTGGATGGCACCCCGCAATTGTCAGTAGTGCACAAGAGAATGAACTGATCAGGACACTGGCAAATGGAAAGAGTGTACGGCTGGGCGGATATGATGTCTGGGGCACCACTCATAACTCCTGGTCATTGAAATGGGTTAACGGTACAACAATAACAGATTCGTCAGGATACAGTAACTTTGCTGCGGCTGAACCCAATGACTATAATGACGAAGATTTCCTGATGATGTGGAGTAATGGTCTCTGGAATGATGTTAATGCTTCAACTGAGCTATATGTCGTACTGGAGCGGGATGCAGACTGGAGCAGCGCACCTGGCGCCGTAACCGGTGAAACACAGGATGATTATATCTATAAGATGGCGACGAAGTGGGATGATGTCAAGGATATAAGGTCTGACATCACCTACCGGATCTTCACGCAGGCACATGATATTGTTGATCAGAGACCGCGGTATGAGACCATAGCCTCTAATGTACCTGTTATCAAGATGGAACAGGTCACCAACTGGGAGTATCTCCCTGTGCTTGAGCAGCAGCTTGCATGGTCAAGCAGCGCTGTCCCTGCAGACGGCCCGCTCGATCTCTCAATCTTTGATCTCGACACACTTACGGCAACAGGGAATATTACTATTACTGCCGGTGATAATGTCCTTGTAAAGGCCAGTATGAATGCTGCAGGTGATACGAGTGAGATAGCGATAACGTCAACCGGCGGTGATGTGACAGTCGGCGGGGATATGCCTGAGGACCCGATGATCTTTGACATGATCCATCTCAAGGCCACCGCAGCCATTGATATTGATGCCGATGGAGACGTTATTATCGGCGAGACTGCAACCCTTATCACAGGAAGCAAAACGAGTAGCGCTGCATTATCTACGGTCTTTGGTGATGATGTGGCGATCAGTGCGGGCGGACAGGTCGTGGTAAACGGCGCTGTTAATGCGAGGGATAATGTCTCGGTAATGGCCGGCACAGATGCACGGATTACGAGTTTTGTAAGCGCCGGAGGAACAGGTATCGAAGTCTTTGCAGGTGAGGCAGTTGCCGGAAACGGTAATGTATTCATCCATAAGGACAGTCCGGTTCCTGTTGACGAGGTTGATATCAATGATGAAAGGCCTACTATCGGCGGTTTCCTCAATGTCACAGGATTGACCGGACTTATCCATCTTAAGGCTGGTGATACAAGTGGAAATGTCTCACTCCTCGATGCCCATCTCAAGGCCCATGAGGTTGTTCTTGATGCGCCTGCAGGGATGATCCTGCAGCCGGCCGGGATCGTAGCTGAGGGTGAGGTCCCGGAAACCGGTGGGATGATAATATCAGATTCCATATCTCTGAGCTCCGGTTCGGACATGACTCTGGAAAACCTCTCTACCGGAGCTATTGAAGCAGCGATCACAGGCATTGGAAATATGGTTCTCAAAGTCCGAAAGGGGACCCTTACGGTTGATGAGCTGATCCTGACCGATATCCGGACCTTTGATGGTTCTATAACGATTGAGGTCACAGGGATGTCAGTCAACGTTGTCAGTGTCCAGTCGTTGACAGATTCCGATAACAACGATATCTCGATTACTGTCCTGGCGAACAGCGATAGCAACCTTGAGCTGCATCTCCTCGATGCAGGTGTTGCAGGCGATGTCTTCCTGAATATCCAGGGTTTGATCACGCACCCTGACGGAGAGCTGACTGCCGATCGCCTCGATATACAGTCATGGGAGGCTGTCGCTCTTAACACCAGCGTTAACGCCTTGTTATTGGAGATATCCGGCAACGGCGGACTTGGTGTCAATAATACAGGCGCAGAGCTGCTCCTTGAGGATATTCAGGTTAACAACGGCAGTGTCAGCGTACTGACTGCAGGAAACATGACGGCGCAGAATGTCGTTATTACCACGGACTGGAATACAACAACTATGCCCCATCAGCCTAATATCGTCACCCTGCAGACAGCAGAAGGGAAAGGCGGTACGATTACCGTTGTCCATATAAGCGCCGGTACATATGCAACTAATCAGGCAGAGGTGGATCAGCTCAGGCTCGATATGCTGAATCTCCTCCTGCGCGAGATATCAACAGCCGGCATCCCGGCAGGCTTCCTGACTGATGGGACAGATTTAACCGGTGACCCCGTTACCTATGTTGAACTGACCCTGCCTGAGGCAAATGACCTCAGCACTATCGTCGCGGACAGCTTCTTCAATAACGGCACGCTGATGTCAGCGGCAGTTGCCTATCTCATGTATACAAGGGTATTCGATGTCCTTGGCCTTGCCTGGAGCGAGACCTATGGCGCTCCTCCTGCTAGTGGAGATACACTGGTAATCACGAGTGAGCTCAATCTCCTCTTTACAATGGCCAAGAATTTCAGCTCCTTTGGCGGGATAGAGCTTTTTGCAGACGGCTCTGTGAAGAATCAGACCGGCACACAGACCGGTGTTGTCAATCTTATTGCAGATTCACTGACCATAGAGGCACAGGGCTCGATTCACGGTATTGCCACAGCAGTCAACAAGATAAAGCATCTTTTCTCAGCCTCAACCAACTCTATAAATATTGTTGATTATGACGGCTTTGGAGAATTAAATGCAGGACTTCAGATAACAGAGTCCCTCGGTGGGCCTGTATCCATTACATCCCAGGGACACATGGTCGTTGACAGCCTGCAGAGTCCGCATATTGGCGCAGCAGTAAGGCTGGAGTCGGTCGCCGGAAACCTCTATGTGGACAGAAAAGATGTCGGCAGCACTATTGTGGCAAACGGTCTCCTGTCGCTTATATCTGCAGGAGACATGATAGTAACGGGTCATCTTGAAACAACCGGACAGCTTGAATTCAGGACCGGCGGATATCTCACAACCCTCGGTAATAATGTAGAGTTAAAGACTTCGTCACTATTAATTGATGCAGCAAGCACAGTTACGTTAGACGGTTATTTCAATTCACTCGGGTCGCTTGATATTAATTCCGGTGGTAATGTCAATCTGCTCGGGCCAATAAAAGGCCGCGGAGGATTCACTGTTGCCATGGATGAGCTGACACAGCAGATGCAATATCTGGATCAGCTTGAGAATAACCTGAATACGCAGATGAACCTCCTGCTCAATATAGGTATGCTTGCCAAAACAATCGTAAACACAGACGACGGCCAGATGGCCTCGCTGGAGACCCTCGGGGATACCAACCTCCAGCAGCTTGTCAGGCTCCCTTATGACATCCAGCAGCAGCAGGTAAGTCTGCAGATAGCCGGTTTTGCGAACCTGCTCATCCAGCAGGACCCGCTCCCGGATACGATATGGGATATGCCCGGATACGATACTATTGTCACGCAGAGGGCGGATTTTCTCCAGACTATCTCACTGCTGCAAGGTCTGATAAATACAAATACAGTGCAGATACTCCAGATCGCCGGAGACGTTGATGATCTCAATGTACAACTCCAGCAGGTACGTGATGATATGAGCTTACAGAATGCATATCTGGACGGACTGAACGGGATCCTGACAGACATCTATGGTGAGTTTGATAACAGGAAGTTTGTGAAACCGCTGACCATCAATTCGAACGAAGATTCTTATCCGGATATCAGTGATAATGGAAACGTAGCATGGTCCGGTTATGATGGTAATGACTATGAGATATTCCTCTATGGAGGCTCGCCGGCTACCATAAGGCAGCTCACGAACAACTCTACATACGATCTTAATCCTTATATAAATTCTATTGGGGATGTCGTGTGGCAGGGGTGGGATGAAACAGAATACGATAATGAGATTTATCTTTATGATGCATCAGAAGACACGATAATTAATCTGACCGACAATTCAACCTATGATTATGAACACAGCATAAATGCGAGGGGAGATGTGACCTGGAAAAGCTGGAATCCGGAAACTTCTTACTACGATTTATATCTTTATAATGCCTCGACAGGCTCCGTGAAGATTACTGATTATATGCATGTTTATAATCCTCAAATCAGTGACAGCGGCAATGTGGTCTGGTATGGCTGGGGCCCCACGGATGTGGATAGCGAAATATATCTTTTTGATGCTTCAGGCGGAAATAGCAGTAATATTTCTAACAATACAATAGACGATTTTGATCCTGTTATCAGCGCCAATGGGGATATCTTATGGTTTACAGGGGACATGGAATATTATGACGGGATATACCGTTATGATGCATCATCCGGGAATGTCACGGCTATTCCTGTCATCAGCACCTATAACTATGACCTCCGGGTCAATTCGGGCGGCGATGCAGTCTGGTATGGATTTGATGAAACAGATTATGAGATTTACTTCTATAATCACCTGACGAATAGTGTAGAAAGGATTACTGATAATACGAATGACGATTACAATCCGCAGATCAATGTTAAGGGGGATGTAACGTGGTATGGAGAGAGCACGCGTTATAACTATGAGATATTCCTTTATGACAGCGCAGCAGGAAGCATTGAACAGCTTACAGGCAGCGGCGCCAATTATAATCCGAAGATAAATTCCAACGGTGATGTGGCATGGTATGGCTGGGACGGCCTTGACTATGAGATATACCTCTACGCCGGACCGGCGGCAAGTGTGATTCCGCTTACGACCAACACAACTTCTGACGATGGTCCGAGGATAAGTGATAATGGAAATGTAGTCTGGTTTGGAGCGGATCAGTTAGATTATGATTATGAGATATTCCTTTATGATGCAGCAGCAGGGTCAACAAGACAGATTACGAATAACGCAACTGCCGATTACAACCCTGACATCAATTCCAATGGGGATCTGGTATGGGAAAAGACGGATACCATAGAATATGATACGGAGATATATTTTCATGATGCCTCTTCCGGGAATACCATTCAGATAACATCAAACACTCTCTATGATTATAGTCCGAGGATCAGCGACAATGGAGATATCGTATGGCAAAGTTGGGATTACGCAACCTATGACTATGATATATACCTTTATGATGCATCAGAAAACTCTATAATAAAGCTTACTGACAGTAAGACATACGATAATAATCCACAGATAAATGCCACGGGTGATGTGACCTGGTATTCATATAATTCTGTAACTTATAATGATTATGAGATATATCTTTATACTGCTTCAACCGGTGTAATACAGCTTACTGATAATGATACCAATGATTATAATCCACGTATAAGTGACAATGGTAATGTTACCTGGCAAGGAGATGGTATTGACTACAATTCCGACATATATCTTTTTGACGCATCAACCGGAATGACCCGAATTATTAGCGATAGTTCCTACTATGATTATAATCAGGATATTAATTCAGGTGGAGATGTGGTCTGGTATGGGTATGATGCATCAAATTATAACTATGAGATATATCTCTATGACGCCTCAGAAGGGAGCACAAGGCGGCTTTCAAACAATACAGGATACGATTATAATCCGAAGATCAGTGATAATGGAGATGTAGCCTGGTATGGATGGGATAATATCTATAACAGATATGTGATACATCTATATGATGCCGCAAATGATAATGTAAGTCAGATTCCGATTCTTAATCTAAACGGAGAGGATGACAGGCTTGAGATCAATGCGAGTAGTGACATCGTATGGTCTGCATGGAACTACCCGGATTACGACAGCGACATTTATCTTTATACAGGTATCTCCATAATCACCCCGTCTGCCGGCGGCGAGGCATCAGGCGCAATTGATCTGGCTGCCCTGTCATTGCTTGACCTGACCACCCTTACCGATACTGAGCTCGGCTACCTGTATCATGACCTCACAGCAGAAGTCATCAGGGTAAGGCAGGAGCTTGTCAATCTGGCTGAGGATGAGACGGCTATCCTTGCGCAGATTGCCAGCCAGCAGGGTGATATAGCCGACATTGACCAGCAGTTGCTTCCGCTTCAGGACTACATCAACATAACCGCGATAGAACTGAATGATCTGGATGCTCAGATTACCCACAGACAGCGTGCCGTTACTGCCCTGGATTATGTGTCGCTGGCTCAGGGAGGCCCTGGTGCAGAGATCAACAGGGCTGCCAGAGACCTTTCTGATTACCTTGACGTGCTGAGCGCAGGTATGCATGACTTTGTTCAGAGTCTGTTGCTCGAAAGGGAGTATTCTTTAGTGGAGGCAGATATAGCTCAGACGGGTGCCAGGCTGAACGATGTTCAGACAGCGATAGAGATTATTCAGAATATAAATATAGTGGATTATAACAGTATTGATATGGGATTGAGGAATCTCTACTTCTATATGCAGGTGCTCGGAAATGACCTGAAGTTGATCGTATCTGATCTTGTTACAGGTTATTATGGAGACAAGCCGTATAGCAGCCTCAACGATGCCTATAACATCATATCCTCACTCATAGAGCAGCTCGGTAATATGGATTACTTCGTGTTTGATGCTGAACTGAGGAGGCTCTACGATTATTCCAATCTCCTGAAACCGGAACTCGCTAATGAAGTTGCACAGATATCTGCACTGCCTGCGTTAGGTGAGCTTAATGCAAGACTGTTTACAGATAACACTATAAATGATGAAAGACCGGATATTAATGGGAACAAGGATGTGGTATGGCAGGGTTATGATGTGGTTGGCAAAGACTATGATATATATCTTTATGATAGTCTGGCTGATAAAACGATCCGACTGTCTGATAATACATATAATGATTATCTACCACAGATTAATGAGAGTGGCGATGTTGTCTGGGAGGGATTTGATGGCACCGACTATGAGATATATCAGTATGTCAGGGCGGATCAGAAGGTCATTCAGCGTACGACTAATACCGTTAATGATCTTTACCCCTCTATAAATGATTTTGGAGATATAGCATGGTCCAGGAATCTTGCCACTGGTCTTGACATATATATTTATGAGGTTTCAACAAATAGAGAAAGACAGATTACCTTCACCGGCAGCATACATGAATATTTCCCGCAAATTAATAAAGACAGGGATATAGTGTGGTACAGAAGTGATGGCAGTGACGATGAGATATATCTTTATGATAGTGCTTCGAATGAAATATTTCCTGTTACGAACAACAGTGTCCCGGACATCAATCCATATATCAATGGAGCTGGTGATATCGTCTGGTCAAGGCATGATGGTAATGACTATGAGGTATTTATTCGAGAGGTCTCAACCCTGAAAGAAAGACCGCTTACGATTAACAATGTCACTGATTTTGCTCCGAGGATCAACGATAATAAGGATGTCGTATGGTATGGCTATGATGGTACAGATAATGAAATTTACATATATTCCGTTTCAACCGGAATAACAGGACAGATCTCATATAATGCATTAGATGATTATTATGCGGATATCAATAGATCTGGTGATATTGTCTGGTATGGATGGGACGGCACAGACTATGAGATATATGTTTATGATAAATTCAACCCGACCCGGGATGAGCTTATAGGCCACATTAATGCGGCATCAGCTATGCTGACAGATAACCTTGCCAACATCTATAATGACCGCTATGGTCTTATGAAGAAGTTAGAAGATGCCATCCCACTATTCCCGTCGGAGGAAGATAACCTGCGGACGGAAAGCAGCAATTTAAGCCTCCTGCTGGAATTCTACTATTCAGAGCTCAATGATATAGATGTCCTTCATAATGAAATAATATCCCGGGTCCCGCAGGAGATAGATTACCAGAATACATGGATTGCTTCTCTCACCAACCAGTATAATGCGCTTAACGTAAAATACCTGGATGCGCTGGCTACTGAAGATGTCCTCATGCAGGATCATGCGGTACTTGTTGCTGAACTGAATAACCTGAATACATTGAATACAGGGTACTCGAATGATATTACGAATAATCAGATCCTCCTTGCAGACCTTCAGGTTCAGGAAAATGTATTGCAGGCTGATCTCTCAGGCATCCTTTTACAAAAACAGACCGATCGCATGGACCTTGGCGGTCTTCAGTTAAACGATCAGATCTTTGAGGCAGACCTGCTTATGGCGTCACAGGATGTTATGTTCCTGCAGGGTGATTACCAGATAAGCAACACGGTTTTGGGCTTCAGAAATACGCTAAGCGCCTATACAAACCAGTTTAGCCAGTTACAGACCGGGCTTGCCGGAGTAGCGGCGCAGCAGGAATCCCTTAAGACTCAGCTTCAGCAGTCACAGCAGTTTGGTACAGGCCCGGCAAATGTTAAGATCAGGGCCACAGGGATATTGTCTGATTATGCCAATGCCGGCGGCGGCCAACTGGCGTTTGGCGTATCAGCGTTTGACGAAGTCCCGGTGAATGGCCCTGGCGGGGCTCCGGCACAGTTGGTTGCCCAGGAAGGGGTACACGGATTCTACATTTATCAGGACCCGGTGACCTTTGAGCTTTACTACCGTGACATTGGCGAGTTCGTAGATAGTGAAGATCCGGAGACCTGGATACCGAATGACCCTGCGGACGATGTATTGTATACCGGTTTAAGCACCGAATTCCCGGGCTACTATGAATTCGACAGCGCCTACTCAGTTCGTACCTTTGCAGGACTGACAGTACAGATAAGGACAGAGATCAGGGAGGATACCAAAAAGCCTTATATGGTAGCTATGATAGACAACCTCTATAGTGTTGAGGATAACAGACTAAGCATTTTCAAGGGTTCCTCAGATGCAGATCCATCAGATGAAACACTATATGTGCTCAATCAGGATGATTCAGCGCTGATACTATTCTCTGACCTCGTTGCTCAGGCAGGCCAGGGCGAAAATCCGGTCTTAAGCATCTCCGGGGATAATCCGCTTCCATCAACTGAGACGCTGCTTAAGCTATCCTCTGACTCAGGCATCTTTAATGAGTTCCTGGCTCAGGCAGGTACTGGCGCTAAACTCATAATCGCAGCGCCTTCAGGGTCCCTGCCGCCATTATCTGAAATGCTTTATGTCAAATTCCAGAATGGTTCACGGACGCTGTTCACCGACCTCTTTAATACATATCTTGCTCAGTCTGGCGGGAGCGCTGACCTGTTCGTACTTGCCCCTGGAGAGACGTCACTGCCTCCATCCATGGACAATAATGATATGGCTGCGTCATTCTTCAACCTTGTGCCTGTATACAACGTTGTACCTTCGGATCAGGTTGTGTTCCAGGATCCTGCTGATTTTTCATGGACCGAAATACCGGAATCAGCGGCATTGCCCGATGCTTATGGCGAGGTCAAACTAAACGGTACACAGCTTATTCCACAGCTTCTGCCTCACAGCGGAAATGTCTATCTGAACGGGATCTCGCTGACTGCATCCGGTCTCCTCGAGATCATTGCATCAAACAATATATTCGGATTGATTGGAGGAAGCGTCCTTTCGGCGGATGACTTGTATCTCTCAGCCGGAGCTGATCTGTTCATCGGCTCAACACTGATAGGAGACAGCTCATTATTCATCAACACATTCGGCAGCCTCTACATGCAGGACGATGCCGTATTCGAGGCCGACCAGATGAGCCTGTCATCGTTATTCGGCTCTATATCGGGCAGTTCTGATTCTCTCCTCTCAGGTTCATACCTTACTGTCGGCTCTTACGGGTCTGTTATGGTTAATACGGATATAGGAGGATTAACTGTAAACACAATAGGATTTGGCGATATTTCGGTCAATAATACCAATAGTTTCGGGATTCCTTTGCTGCTCAATGATGGTGTTATTGCCGCCAATGGATCTGTTAATATAAGTTCGAACACGACGATCATAGCGGCTAATGTCCAGGGCAATTCAATCAACCTTATCACTACGGGAATCGGGAGTATTGAACTTGGATATCTGGATGCATTCAATGAGGGAACAATTAATCTTAATTCTGCCCGCAACATAGTTGACAGGGGCGGGATCGCGAGTACAGTTTATGCCGGTAGTGTGAATCTTATGGCAGGCCTTAACATGGGAGTCACAGCAGGATGGATTAACAGCGGGATGGCCTCAGTAACAGATAACCTCAGTGTGCTGATTGATGAGAATTATACAGGGTCATTACAGATAGAAGTCCCGGGAGATATTATAATTGATAAAGCGGTAGTTGCCTCAGGTAATGTATCGTTAAATGCATCAAATATCATCTTTACTGATAAGGGATCACTTACAAATATATCGGGTGGTATGACGGCATTAAATGCCATGAATACAGTGTCATTTGGCGGTTATCCTTTAAACACATTCAGCGCTCCGTTATTCAGGACATTTGGCAGGACATTTGGCAGCACGTCTCAATCGTTATCAGTTCTGAATGCAGTCAGTCAGCCGGTAATTATCCAGGCAGGCGACATATCCATTAATGCCCCGAACATATTGGGGGGTGAGGATGTAACGATAAGCGGCGGCTCACTCAATGTAATAACTGATACAGGTCTTGTCCTGAATACGCAGGTTGATAAGCTCAGTGCTCAGGTATCAGGACGCGGGGATCTTCAGGTAAATTCATTAAGCTCCATTGAACTTACTGATGTAGATCTGTTTGACGGGAGCCTTGCTGTTAACTCAGGTGGTAATATTGCTGCACAGGATGTTGTAATACAGACGGACCGCTATTCAAGCCAGATGATTTTTAATGCAGCCGGTATGTTATCGGTCGGGCTGATTCAGGGCGGACAGACAGCCTCGTTTAATTTTGTGGCAGCTGCAGGCATCTCTAATGTGGCAGAGGGCCTGGTTATTGATGTAAGCCATCTTGATGATGTTGTATATGAGGGGGACGGTACATCTTTTGAAGTGGTCATAAGGGATCCGTCATGGACATACATCACACATGCAGATACAGTGGATGTGACTATTGACTTTGGAGATGGAACGCCGGGTGCGACAATTCCTGTGACTCTGCCTGATTTAATGCCTGTGCAGAATCTGGACAGCGTTATGACGATTGATGGATCTCAGGGAAATTCGTTGTTTGGTTCAACGATTGCATCCGGAGACGTAAATGGGGATGGGTTCCCGGATGCGATCATGGGTGAGAGCCTGTATGATACTGTGGATCTGGAAGATATGGGAAGGGTGGTTGTCTATTACGGGACAGGCTCTGGTTTTGAAACAGCCCCGCGGACGATTATTTATGGTAATCAGTCCGGCTCTGGATTTGGCCGGATGGTTGAGTCCGGGCTGGATGTCAATAATGATGGTTATGATGATGTGGTAGTGAGTTCGCCTAATTATGAAAATTGGATCCTTCGTACCATTGTCAATACTGACGGTACTATTTCAGAAGAGCAGGTACTTGTTAAAGGACAGGTGCAGTTGTATCCGGGATCAGCAAATGGCCTCTCATTCTCGCCTTCATGGACACTTGAGGGAATTGAGGATGTTACACTGTCTGGTATGCCGGTTGCGTCAGCCGGGGATGTGAACAATGACGGATTTGATGATCTTCTCGTCAGTTCTCCATATGAGAATGTCGTTGTTATTCAGAATAATCTGCCTGTCATTCTTCCGCAGTCAGGCGTTGTAAGACTATTCCTCGGCGGGCCTGACGGCCTTTCTAATGAGGCTGCATGGAAATACAGCGGAAAACTGTCAAACGGCTTCTTTGGTCTGGCAATATCAGGGGCCGGAGATATGGACAGGGATGGCTATGATGACGTAATTATCGGTATCCCTGATACAACCGGTAATGGCAGTGTCTATCTCTTCTCCGGCAGAGCGACAGGATTAACAGGGGAACCTGAGAAGATATTTGATGGTGATCAGCCTGGGTCCCTCTTTGGTGCAACGGTTGCAGCGGCAGGGGACGTGAATATGGACGGATTTGATGATATCCTGGTAGGCGCACCTGGTTACACCGGTAGTGACAGCCTTCAGAGAGGCGCTGGAATTGTGATATTCGGGTCAAACAGCACGTTGCCTGCTGTTCAGCTACCGGTGACCATTGAGGCCCCTGCTGGTGTGACACAGTTTGGCTGGGAGGTTGCTGGGGCCGGTGATGTGAATAATGATGGCTATAGTGATCTTCTGATCCGCTCAAGAGAGGTTCTTGAAGGACGCGTCTCCCTCTACTTAGGTGCGCCAGATGGGCTCTCTCCAATTGTCATGCAGTTGAGTGAAGGCAGAGAGATTGGAAATGGAATCTATGTCCCTGCAGGATCAATTTCATCTGCCGGAGATGTCAACCTTGACGGCTTTGATGATTTCCTTGTTGGTGCATGGACTCATGGCGCCAATCAGGAAGGTGCTGTATTTGTTTATAAAGGAAGTGAACTTGCATTCACTGCGCCAATAATTGCTACGGTAAGATTTGATCATGTATATGGTACGTATGGCAATTACACTGTATCAGCAAGTGTCCCGGGTGATGGAAACAGCACATATGTCGGTTCGACAATCGCACGTATTAAGTCATACCCTGTTGCGGCTGATGATACCTATCGGCTTTATGAAGGTTCTGTATTGACTGTCAACTCTGCTTCTGGAGTGCTTATTAATGATAATGATCCTGATGGTGATGGCGATCTGCTTAGTGCCATCCGGTTGACTGACGTGACCAATGGCGCTCTTGCCTTTTACGAAGATGGCAGCTTTGAATATACACCAAATGCCGGATTCGCCGGTACAGACAGCTTTACTTACATGATTACTGACGGGATAGTCAACAGCAATATTGCGACAGTGAAGTTCAATGTAATCAGGCCAGGTGATCTGAATGGAGACGGCCTGATGGATACGTTTGACATCAGGATAATGCGTAATGCAGTTGGAACATACGACGGACAGCGCGGGTTCAATACAGAGGCTGACTTTGACGGAGACGGTGTTGTAAGTACCGGGGACTATAATACCTGGTATGGCTTCTACAGCGCGACAATTGATGATACAGTCTCCGGTGGTGGCAGTGCCCCGCTTACAGCGACACCTCCAGCGGTAGAGATAACAGGTGTGGTAGAATCCCTCACAGCGGATCAGGCGCTTGGTGTGATTATAGAGGCGTTAAACCGCTGGAATGAAAATACCCTCTCCCTCAGTGGCATTACCCTAACGGACATCAAGTTCCACATTGTTGATCTTCCAGGGGCTCTGCTGGGCCAGGCAAGCGGCAACACAGTGTATATAGACACCACAGCCGCCGGCAACGGATGGTTTGTAGATCCAACACCTGCAGATGACACAGAGTTTACCGGACAGATTTCCGGGGTTGACTTAATGACAGTGGTAATGCATGAGATCGGCCACGTGCTGGGCTTTGATCATACGGACAACATAGTGGGAAATGATCAGGGTCTTATGTCATCAACATTAGGCACAGGTGAGCGTATAACGACAGTCACTATAACGGAATCGGCAGTTGCGGATATGGTTATCACAGCAGATCAGACCCTTGAGATCGCAGGGGATGCGCTGGGCTGCTGGTCTGAGGCCCCTGTTACAGAGGCTGCAATCAACAGCATGGCTGATGTGAGTCTCCCTGTCATAGAAATAGCGGATACGGTTTTGACAGGTGAGGCATTAAATATGCAGATTCAAATGACAGATACACAGAATACAGTTGCTGCGACAGTCGCGGCAGATATTGTAAATACAGGAGTGAGTGAGCATGCAGCTATGCCAGCCATTTCAATTACAATTATGGATGTTGTTACTGATAAGCCTATTTACGCAGTAGTCGCACGGACAGATGCTACAGTTCCTGCGCAAGACAGGTCTTTTATCAGGAAAGAGGCATTTATGTTGAATTTCAGGGCTTACAACTGCATGTACAGTGAAAGGAATAATCACATCAAGGGCATATTGTTTGATGATAAGAACACGATTAAAAAGCATTTGTTCTATCCGGATGTGCAGGTATTACGGGCGAATAAGGTTATGAGAATTCACTGGATAACTCAGGACCGGTGGTGGTAAGGCTCACAAACTTTGTCATTCCCGAAATCTTCTATCGGGAATCTGGTGTTAATAAAACCAGATTCCCGCTTAAAACATGCGGGAATGACAAACAGGTGGGATTTTCGGATGAAGATAAGCCACAAGGAGCAGGAAATGATAAGGGGACGGAGTAAGGACATGACATCTAAAATTTCATCATATACCATTATCATACTCTGTGCCTTCATTATGCTGATATCAGGCATATGTGTAAGCCCAGCCTATGCCGCTTCCGGCACAGGAGTCTGGGTGCCTGAGACAGTGGACAGCCCCGGTGATGTTGGCACGGATAGCTCGGTTGCCGTTGATTCGACTGGCAGGGTTCATATCAGCTACTATGATGCAGGTAACGGGGACTTAAAACATGCAGTCAATGATGCCGGCATATGGGTGATAGAGACAGTAGACAACACAGGTGATGTGGGGTGGTACTCCTCTCTGGCCATTGATTCAGCGGGCAAGCTGCACATAGGATACTATGACCTTACCAATGGAAACCTCAAGTATGTAGTAACCAATGCAGCAGGCAGTTGGGCGACCCCTGTAATTGTAGACGGGACAGTTGGAAACAGGGGGAAGTATCTGTCACTTGCCCTTGACTCATCTGACAATGCGCACATAAGCTATTATGATCTTGAGAACGGGAACCTGAAATACGCAACCAGTTATTCCCCGGGGCCTCCACCTCCTGCCGGCACTCCAGCTTCATGGAGCATCCAAACTGTAGACAGCACTGGAGATATAGGATGGGATACATCTATCGCAATAGATTCTGGCGGCAAAGCTCACATCAGTTATTATGATGCTGGTAACATGGAGCTTAAATATGCCACCAATGCCTCCGGCTTATGGGTGCCAGTCACAGTGGACAGCGAAGGAGACGTTGGCTTGGACACATCTCTTGCCGTTGATCCCACCGGCATGGTACATATCAGTTATTATGACTTTGATAATAGAAATTTGAAACACGCAAGCGGAACCCCCGGTGCATGGGTAATTGAGACAATTGATAGCATTGGAGATGTCGGTGTAAATACCTCACTTTACATAGATTCATCAGGTTCAGTGCGGATTGGCTATTATGATTATAGCAATGGAACATTAAAGTATACGGGTAATATCTCAGGGACGTGGATGATTGAGACAGTGGATGGGAGTGGGGATGTTGGCGGTTTTGTTTCAATCACCGGTGATTCAGGCGGGGATGTCCATATCAGCTATTATGATCAGACACACGGAGACCTGCGGTATGCTGTTAAGAAGGGGGTTGAAACCTTAAAGAAAGGGTTTAACTTTATAGGTGCACCGACCAGCAGCAGTCATATACCTGATGCCCACACATTCCTTGCTTCAATCCCGGGTAAAGAGAAGAGTGTATCGAGAGTCATCAGATATGATCAGTCAACCGGACAGGCACAGGAGGCATTCTTTAACCCTAACGGAAGCATGGGAGGGACCAACTTCACAATCACTGCAGGCGAGGGGTTAATTGTATATGCCCTGAAAGATACTGAGTTCGAATTACCAAATGACACCTGTCCGCAATTCGATCTAAAGGCCGGAACCAACTGGGCAGGCACCCCATGTAAACCAACTCACGCCACTGCCTTTTCCATGCTTGGCGCAATAGGCAGTGATAATGCCATAAGCATCCAGCAGTTTAATCCTGAAACCGGCAGGTTTGAGACAGCAGGTTACAGGAATGGTGGGATTGTGGGTGTGGACTTTCCAATGCAGAATGGGAAAGGTTATTTCATCCATATGAAGTAGGATGTATGGACTTTGTTTAGTGTATATCCAAATAATTTCTTATGATTACTACTTGCGTAGGTTTTCCACAAGCCGTTTCAGTGACTTCATGTCCTCATAAACAACACTCAGGATAAAGCCCCTTAGTTTATTCAGGTCTCCCGTATTTGCCTTTTGTAATGCAGTTATGTATTCCGCCCTTCTGACCGGAGGAATAATAACAGGACAGTAGCCGTTCTTCATCGCTCCAACACTTAACAGGAGTCTCCCGATCCTGCCATTGCCGTCAATGAAGGGGTGAATGGATTCAAATTCAGCATGCAGGTCGCTTGCCCATTCGAGGGGATGCTCATCCGCAGGTGCCCTGTTAATATTTTCAATATGTCTTCTCATTAACTCAGGAACCTTAAGATAATCGGGAGGCAAATAATCAGTCCCGGTAATTATTACATTTACCCGTCTGTAATTACCTGCTGTTTCCGGGTCAATCTGCTGAAAAAAAAGCTTATGCAGGTGAAGGAGATCATCCCCGGATAGATCTCTGTTCAGAAGAGAGTAGATGTAGTCATATGCCCGTGCATGTCCGATCGCTTCAGAATGCTCTCTTATGGTTTTCCCGCCTATTGTTATTCCGTCTTCAATGACGACCTTTGTCTCTGATTCTGTCAGTGTATTTCCTTCAAGTGCATTAGAGGAATAGGTCATGACTATGCGATAATAATCCCTGAGCTGTGTGACAACATGTTCAGGAAAGGGACGATAGCTGTCAAGAACGGATTTGATGGCGTTTATCTTCTCTATGGCTTCTTTATTTGCATAACTCATTCTTCGTATCCTTTATTCTGCTGATTATCCGGTATGTCTCCTCATATATGTTCTTGCGCGGGCCAATAGCAACAATTTCCATTTGCCCTCCCTGTAGAGTTTTATCATCAGGAATTCCCACCCATATATTTGCTGTAACAACCGGCCCTTACCATTGGGGTTAATCTTGAAGTCGCAAATAGATTTTTTGTAATTCTTTGATGATCTCTGAAATACTTTTTTCTGAGATTGATTTATGTGTGAGCGGATTCTCTAAAGGGTGTTCGTGCCATTTCCTGATATTATCATAATCAACACCCCACAGCCTTTTGTTATTCTCAATTAACGCAAAGGCCATTGTACCCGTAACTTCGTTATAGTAAATTTCAACAAAATATGATTCCTTTCTTAATAACACTCTACCTTTAATCGTTATAACTTCTATATGGAAATCAATGCCGACTACAAAATCAAGACGGGATATTTCCCGCAGCAGCTCGCCAAGAAAGCCATTTATATCCATTTCGATTTAATATCCCTATAATATTTAAAGAGGCTTTCTAATTGCTCCCATTCCCAAAAGTCTTTTTCCGCCTCATAGGAATAAACATCAACTTTAAGTTTATTATTCCTGCAAGCATCATGAAACTCTTTAAAAGTCATCTTCCATTTAGATTCATATTTACCTATCTTTCCACCAATATCAGCAGTTTTCAGCTCAATATATTCAGTAAGAACCTTTTTTAAGGCAGCATCAACATCAGGAAGATGAGTAGCCTTAATCAAAAACTCCCCTATTTGTGGAGACATTACACTCATTTTCTTATTCCTCCTTTTTCCCCAATCTCATTATGTGAAGATTCCTTAAACATGTCAAATAAATTCACAACAATTTCATTGCGAAATCAACCTTTACAATAAGGGATTCATAAATTTCCCTTATATACGTAATTTATTTTATCTTCTATCATCAATAATAGTCAACTAATTACTTTCTGCTTATCTCATCTATTATCGTGACTTTCATTGTATTCCCCCCATAATATTTAACTATTAATTTCCAAATATGGTTCAAAAATGGAAAAAGTAAAACGTTTTTTCGATATTAAAAAGCAAAGTTTCTTTCTTCTTGGTCCCAATTGAGACTGCATTGAAATTCGGGATGATACCTGTAGATGGAGGGACTGACAAGGAACATAGGTAATTTGCCAGGTTTCTTGAGGCAGTCAGCTTCTCTCACGGTTCAGTTTTGAATATAAGCAATAACATGCTCGACTTTATACCTTCCTATATTTCGTTCAATTGCATTGGAGGCATAGGTCATGCCTATGCGATAATAATCCCTGAGCTGTTTGACAACATGTTCAGGGAATGGGCGATCTTAGTATCCTTTATTCTGCTGATTATCCGGTACGTCTCCTCATATATGTTCTTGCGCGGGCCAATAGCAACAATTTCCATATATTTTCCTTCCTGGGTTTTATAGATTATTCTGAACTTACTTACACGAAAGCTCCATAACCCTGCGAGATCATCTTTAAGGCATTTGCCGGAGTTTGGATTATTAAGAATTGTCTGTAATGATGCCTTAATCTTTTTTTTCAGATGTGGATGCATCTCACGGATAAGTTTTACGATGTCGTCCGGCATCCTGAGCTTATAAAGTGATTGTTTCATATCTCAGATAGACTATTTGAATAACTCCTCAAGAGAATACAGTTTTACCTTTTTATTTTTTAAAGCCTTTAGCCCCTTCTTTATCTCATCCATCATTTCTGAATCAGAACGAATGGCAATAGTCTCTCTCATACTCTCAAATTCATCGGGGCTTATCAGAACTGCTGCAGGGCGGCCATTCCTGGTAATAACCACCTCTTCGTCATTGTTACTAATAGCGTCTATAAGACCGCTAAGCTTCATCTTAGCCTCTGAAAGCGACAATGTTTTCATAGTAGTTAGCCTCCATTATGGTCAACCTGAATTGAGGTCATATTAACATCTATGGAAGGGGTTGTCAAATTTCTCAGCACGAGGTAAGTCTTTTGGCGAGGACTATCCGGAGGCAGAAAGGATCATCCTTTATCGTGGAAGCGAAAAGCTGCTAAGAGACGGCATAACGATTGGGCCTTGTGAGGAGTTTTTGAAAAAGTTCGCGTGATAAACTTATTTCCCAAAAGGATGTAGCGCCGACCTTTATGGTCGGCATGGAGTGGGGGATGAACCCCCACTCTACGGTAGTGTGTTAAGAGTTGAAGACAGGGAAGAATCCTGGAACTGCCAGGTAAGAGAAAACCGTCTGTAATAATGGTCCTCGCCGCGCAGGTATAATTGCGCCCACCAGAAAGCGTTCCCGGTGGTATCAATGGTAACAGTGGTAACATCAGGATCATATACAGGCTCCGACGTATATTGTTGTCCTTTTTCTGTGTCGAACCAGCCCATGGATACAAAATTAACGGCCATGTCTGCAGGGTTTGTCCATACGACATCTAATGAGCCGCCAATGTTAGCATCAGATAAAGCATGAGAAACCGGGTTACTTAGTACAGGGAAGTAAAGCAAACTATTAGATTCAAGTTCAGTTTTAAGTACAGGCCCCCTGTCAAATGTCCTTGACAGTGTCTTGATAGGTGTACTGCTAAGACTGACTGTCTCTGCCGGCTCTGTGTAAAAATTGATGTTGTAGACAGAATTGTCGGAAATTAATAATATCTTATCATCAGTCAGTGAATAACTGAATCCCACGCTCTCGCTCCCACTGGGGTCGAATATGCTGAAGTACGGTTCAGAATCAGCAGCATCCGGGTTATAGAAGTGTTTCAGTATTACTCCAGTGTCGTCAGGAAGTCCTGGACCAGTGATGATAGCTGATCTTGCCCCCTGCTTATACGCCGCTAAGTTAGTATCCCATATTATCATCTCAAAGCCGGTATCATAATTAACTTCATCTTCCACATCGGGAGAAGGTGGAGGCGATATTGTCTTCTCAGCCCATGGCAGAAAACCAGACAGCCCCAATCCCCAGTCACGATTCCCATACCATAGCCATTTACCATTCGCTTTGTCATAAACCATTGAGGAACGGATACTGCCTGAGCCAAAAGGACCTGAAAAATATAGCATTATCCAGTACCCTTTTTCATAAGTTTCGGGAAGGGTAACATCATCCATAGTTCCAAGAAGGATTGCAGATATTGCTATCCCCTTATACAGACCGTTGTCGCCTGTCCAGACTGAAAGATCATTGGTCATATCCCTGCCATCATGCAGGTAATCCTCTGCCACATTATTGTTAAACCAATTCGTCATTTCTTCATTAGATGGTTTTGATGCTGCGTATAGTCCCTCCAAAGAACGGAATATTTCATTTATTACAGTAACGTCTTCCTGCGGGCCAGCCTGCCTCCAGAAGTTCCATGTAAGGGATATCCCGCGACCGTATATATCCTCTCCGCGCATGTATAATTGAGCTGTCAGGTCAGCAGCAGGATAACCTTCAGTATCTATCGAAACTGTTACTGAGCCGTCAGCGGTTGAAGGATTGCTTTCCGGGTATACCGGCGGAGCGGACTGCGCCTTGCCATCAATATCAATCCAGCTTAAGGATACAAGATTAACAGTGGTATCAGCAGGGTTTGTCCAACTGACGTCTGATAATTCTCCTATGTTCAATGCAGAGAGGTCATGAGAGTCTGATGTGAGGACAGGGAAGTAGAGAGATGGATTTAATTCAAGTTCGGATTGTAAAACAGGTTTTTTGGTAAAGGTCTTTGTTTCTGTTCGCATCGGCTCCGGTGGATTACTCAGAAATAGCTCATCCGCTGAGACAGAATAAAATCTAACACTATATTTATATTCATCACTATCAGGGATTCCATTTATTTGATCGTCCGAAAGGGGATATTGGTAGCCTGAACCACGGGGATACAAACTGAAGTAGGAGTTATGTTGAGTATCACGGTAATAGTGTTCCAGTTTCAGGCCTTTTTCCGGCAGTCCTGGACCTGTGATAATGGCAGACCTGATACCATGATCATATGCAGATAAATTGTAATCCCAGATAACGACATCGAAACCGTTACTGAAAGATACGTCACCTGTTGCATCAACTACCATCTCAGCCCGTGGCAGGAAATTCGAGAGTCCGACTCCCCACTCCCGGTTCCCATACCAGAGCCACTTTTGATTGATGCTGTCATAGACCATGGAGGATAGGACGCTGCCGGTTCCTTTATCACCTGAGAAACTGACTCTTATCCAGTAGCCTTTCTCAAAAGCCGTACCGGTCGTGTCCATGGCACTTATTAGTACGGCAGATAGTGAGACTCCCTTATAAAGTCCGCCCTGACCGGTCCATATTTCTGCTTCATCAGACTTTATTCTGCCATCATGAAGATAGTCATCAGCAATGTTGCTGTCAAACCACCCACGGATGTTCTCATCAGGCAGGCTCTCTGCAGAATAGAGATCCTCAAGAATTTTGAAGACCTGATTGATGTCACTGCTGTCCTTTACAAATGATATGTCTGAAGCGAGGAGGAGGGCCTCATCAATCCATGTCTGAGACGAATCCGAAATTCTTGACAGGTTATTTCCATTAATTAGAAATGCCGTAAGTGCATTACTTAATGTCACACCTTGAGTGTCCAGTTTACCATCAATAAGGTCTTTACTGATATTGCTGATTACCGCAGCTACACCAACGCCAGGATTGTTGCGGACTACTTCAGAGATAGAGGCAAGGGCCAGACCATAAGTAATCTCATCTGTATTGGAAGAGGCAATATCATCCTCAGAAAGTACATTTGCAGGCCTCGTATTAATTATGTCAACACCTCCGGCAACCGTGCCTGCGAGGGCATTTGCCCTGTCAATATTGGCCTCTGTAAGACGACCGGCCATTTGAACTGCTAACTCGGTATAGGGAGTAACCATTGCAACGGCACTGCTATTTACGCGGGTAACAGCTGCCCTGAGAATAACTTTGTCGTCTCCTATGTCCTTTTCTGCTTTGGTTGCCTCATCGGTATATTGTCCGGTTTTTACTTCAACTAATATATTACCGGTGTAACTGCCTATTCCAACAATGTATGATCCATCATCACCGGTAAATGTTGTGCCTAACACTTTACCAGTGTCGCCCGCTGAAGTAAGTGGGTAGACAACGACAAATCCGTTCCTTATTGGCCCCTTCGAGGCGATACCGTATATGTAATTATTGCCGCCCGATTGCTTATCAGCGTCGGACGGATTCTTGTCACTGCTCCCGCCGCCAGAGCCGCAGCCTGACGTCATAATGAGGCATGAAAGTAATACTATGAGTAATGAAGGAAATGTTTTATTCATACGAAGATTCCTTAGCCTGACGGACAGACCTGAAGGTCTGTCCCTACAATTGTTATGCAATAAATGTACTCAATTTTGACTGGCGTCGAATAGAGTAGCATGACTACTCGCGACCGGTAAAACCGAGTTGCTCGTCCAGCCAGTGGTCGGTTTTTAGGACTGCTTTGCGCTGGCGGATGGCGAGCCTTTCGGCGCGTTTCTGGGAAAGGCGAATGACAATATTTGCAAATCCCCCCATACCCCCCTTTTCTAAAGGGGGGAGTGTAGGACTCTGGCTGTTCGTGCAGCGCCTTTTCAGGTATGCAGCTATTCCCTTTGCGTACCTTGATACGATCTCGTCTTCCAGGCTGAATATTGCTTGGGCGCTGCCGGGGTCGCCCTGTCTTGCGCCCCTGCCGAAGAGCTGGCGGTCTATGCGGCCTGAGTCATTGGGCTCGGCGGCAATTACGTGAAGCCCGCCCAGCTCTGCAACACCGCGGCCAAGCTTGATGTCTGTTCCTCTTCCTGCCATGTTTGTTGCGACTGTAATCTTTCCTTCCTTTCCAGCCTCTGCAACTATCTGGGCCTCCTGGTGGTGATAGATGGCATTTAGAACCTGGTGTTCAAGGTTTTCATCCTTCAGCAGTCTGCTGAGATGTTCACTTGCCCTTACGCTCCTGACCCCGATCAGGATCGGTCTGCCTGTCTCGTGTATGGTTTTTACTTCCCTGATTATCCTGTCCCATTTGGCTGACTCATCCGGTAATATTATGTTCGGCAGGGTCTTTCTGATACAGGGACGGTTAGTCGGTATCCTTACCACCGGAAGGTGATAGATCTTCCAGAATTCAGACACGGATTCCGCGGCAGTTCCGGTCATCCCTGATAACTTTTTTTTATACATGCGGAAGAATCTCTGGAAGCTGAGGCGGGCATAAGTATCTTTAGGCGTAGTAACTTTGACCCCCTCCCTTGCCTCGATTGCCTGATGCAGACCATCCCGCCAGGTCCGGTCAGGCATCAGTCGTCCGGTGAATTCATCAATTATAACGATCTTGTCTTCGGAAACGATATACTGTTTGTCTCTCAGATACAGCTCTTTTGCCGTAAGTGCAAAGTTTAACATCTCGTGACACCGGCGTTCCCCTTTCCAGAAACCGCCCATGCCGGTGGTCAATTCTTTGATGCGTGTTTTGCCGGCCTCTGTAAGCTCAACTTCCCTGTAGCGATGGTTTACTGTGTAGTCATCGGATGGTCTCAGTTTTTCTGCTATCTCCACTGCCGACCGGAAGGACTCTGCCTGCTCCGGATTAGGGGCCTCTCCTGATATGATAAGGGGGGTTACTGCCTCGTCAATAAGGACGGAGTCGGCCTCATCTACTATGGCACAATGAATGCCCCGCTGCAGCAGACGGCCGGTGATATTTCTTCCGGTTGAGGAGAGGTTATTAATAAGTGCAGAACTCAATCCCTTCAATCTTCCAAGTACAAGCCTGTCCCTTAGAAAATCAGCAGCGGCCTCTTTGCTGGTGCAATAAGTGATATCGGCCATGTAGGCCGCTTTTCTCTCCTCGTGAGGAGTGATCTGCTCTATGAAGGAGGCGCTTAGACCGCAAAACCTGTAAATACTGCCCATCCATTCTGCGTCACGCCTGGCGAGGTAGTCATTTACAGTAATCACATGGCACCCTTTGCCGCGCCAGCCTGCGACAGTGACAGCCATGACTGCAGAGAGTGTCTTCCCTTCTCCTGTAGCCATCTCGGCTATGCATCCATTTTCAAGTGCAAGGGCGCCGGCGACCTGAACCTGAAACGGCCTCTCCATGATCTGGCGGAATGAGACCTCCCTGATCAGTGCAAAGGCATGTTCAAGGTCTGACTGTTTGTCTCTGTTGCATCGGAATATTGCCTGAAGCTCTCTTGCAGTCTGAGAGAGTTTGGCATCGGTCATCTGAGAGTACTGTTTTTCAAGGGCAAGTATCCTGCCTGCCTGCTCAAGAAACCTGTTTCGTCTCGGCACAGCCCTGCCGGCCAGTCCGATAGCGCTATCCCATACAGCATCAAGCCCTTTTGGCAATGGCTTACCGGAGATTCTCTGATCAAGCATTTGCCATGAGGCGTTCTGTATTGCACTCATACTAAAAGTCCCTCATTCAACCATCCCCATGCAATATTTCCCCTCCCTTGACGGGAGGGCTGTAATTATTCCCTTCCTTATCCCTCCCCCACATGCGGGGGAGGCAGGAGGGGGTATGGGGAGGGTGACAGTAACTTGTAAAACCCCCACCCTTCCCCTCCCCCGTAAAGGGGGAGGGAATAAGTATTAGATTTTCAGATGTGAAACCTCCTCTGCAGCAACTGTCTCACTGACTGCCACCATTGGCTGGCGAGGGGTTTTGATTTGAGATTCATCCTTACTACCACGCGCTGTCCTGTGAGGAGACGAACTGCGCTCAGGGGGTCAGGTTTAATACGTATCTCGAAATACCTCTCAGCGCTCTTCTTTCCGCTGGGGTCCTGCATGCTGGTAGGCATGGAACCGCCTACTGCATAACCGAGCGCCTCTGATGGCAGGATCTCCAGTCCTGCAGGGAATATATCTTCAATTGTGCCGGACATCAGTACACTGGGTCTCCCCTTGACTCGGATCTCTACCTCCCTGTATGCCTCCTCAAGCATCATTGCAACCAGATCCTGTCCTGCAGTAGCCCTGATAAGGACTTCATCAAGGTCTGCGACAAGGCCTACCTGTTCACCCCGTCGGACGAATGTGCCTTTTTGCCTCTCTATATCCGGAGACACCCAGGTACCCTGTATGGACGATTTCAATTCAAGAGAGGAGATCTCTTTATCCACCTTACTGATCTTTTCTTGCAGCGCCTTGATCTGATCCTCAAGTGTCTGGGCAGCAGCAATCTCGCGGGTCTCTGCCAGCCGCTTCTGCGTCCTGACACTGCGGAGTTCAGCGAGCAGTCCCTCCTTCTCAGCCTCTAGCTCAGGATTAACGGCGCTGATAAGGGAATTTCCATCATGTGAAATAGTCCTGCCTGATGGTGTATAGCCCACGACAAATCCATCACTTTCAGCATGTAATACACCCATCCTGACAGGCTCAACAATCCCTTCAACCCGTTTATGGTCAGGCAGCGGGATGGCCCCTAAAAAGGCCCCTGTGACAAGAATAAATGCGAGGGTAGAAGATACCGCAGTTATACGATTTCTTGAAAGCTCAGCATTAGTAGCCAGATATCTTATAAATTTTCCGATTGGGAACAACAACCACATGATCAGGGCTGGAATCGCAAACAGGGGAACTATGATAAACAGGTCCTCAGGCAGCCGGTCATTTAAGAATAAAAGGATCTGTATGCTTATGAATATACGGTATGCTGTTGATGCAATTCCGTAGAAAATAAGCCAGTATTTCTCATGCCTGCTATTGGCGGGATTAACTGCATTCCTGACTTTCCATGCGTATGTCCTGACCAGGTAGTATAAATAATCTATGGAACGTTTACTGAGATTTGGTATCTCTATTACGTCTGCAAGGACGTAGTAGGCATCAAATCTCAATAATGGGTTTCCATTAAAGAGGATAGTAGAAATGCTGGCGATAAATATCAGGTTATAGGCTACTGCATGCGTAAGTCCTGCAGATGTATTGGCCCAGACGATCACTGCAACAGAGGCAAGCGCAAGCTCGACGAGGATGCCTGACATGCCGACTATGGCCCTGTGCCACTTATTGCGGAATGCCCAGGCGCTTGAAGCGTCTACATAGGGAAGAGGCAGAAAGACCATAAACATTACACCCATGACATGTACCTGGCCTCCGCCATTGTTTAGTCTGCC
>Ga0209521_10000289_pt1 | contig 37254 bp, 34 predicted proteins | sample Rifsed19ft4_FD_184016 | JGI IMG/M metagenome (GOLD analysis project Ga0209521, IMG submission 184016) | Soil microbial communities from Rifle, Colorado, USA - sediment 19ft 4 (version 2) | ecosystem: Environmental > Terrestrial > Deep subsurface > Rock core/Sediment | place: Rifle, Colorado...
GTCGCAGCCGGCAGCGGCCGTCTTCACCAGCGGCGAGGTCGTTATCGTGCGGGCGATGCGCCGCGCGTCCTCCCGCGACGCGGCGCCGCGCACGACGACTTCGATGAGGCGCTTGGCGCCCTCACCGTCGCGCGCAAGCTCGCGCGCCAGGTGGGTGCAGACGACGAGCAGCGCCCGCTTGAACTCCTCGGCAGCCGGCGTGCCCGCCTCGATCCGCGCCAGGCCCGCCGCGCCGTTGGCCAGGACGAGGAAGGTGTCGCTGCAACTCGTGTCGCCGTCGACGCTGATCATGTTCAGCGTCTCGTCCGCCACCTCGCGCTGCACGGCGCGCAGAAGCTCCGGCGAGACGTCGGCGTCGGTCGTGACGAAGGTGAACATGGTCGCCATGTCGGGGTGGATCATGCCGGAACCCTTGGCGCAGCCCGCCAGCGAGTAGCGCCCGCCGACGCTGACGGCGATCTCCTTCGGCCGTGTGTCCGTGGTCATGATCGCCCGCGCGAAGTCCGGCCCTCCCTCCTCGCTGACAGCGACGCGCGGGATGCCGGCGCGCAGCTTGTCCATCGGGAGACGCACGCCCGTCACGCCCGTCGAGGCGACGGCGACCTCCTCCGCGTCGATGCCCAGGTGCTTCGCGGCCAGCAGCGTCATCTCCTTCGCGTCCTCGTAGCCCTCGCTGCCGGTGATGGCGTTGGCGCAGCCGGCGTTGGCGACGATGGCGCGCACCCGCCCGGCCGCGACGCGCTCCTGGCTGAGGACGACAGCCGCGCCCTTGACCTCGTTCTTCGTGAAGATGCCTGCGACGGCGCACGGCCCCTCCGAGACGAGCAGGCAGAGGTCCAGGGCGCCCGCCTTCGTCTTGATGGCGGCGCTGACGGCGCCGGCGCGGAAGCCCCGCGGCGTCGTCAGGTGCCCGCCGGCGATGGTCTCGATGCTCATCGCTCCCTCCTGAATCTCGAAGGCCAGGCTGAAGCCTGGCCCCGCGTCGCGCCAGCCTGAAGGCTGGCCTTCGTCAGCCTTCAGGCCCTTACGGATACAACGCCACGTCGTCCAGGCCGGCCGTCTCCGGCAGGCCGAGCATGAGGTTCATGTCCTGGATGCCCTGGCCGGCGCCGCCCTTGACCAGGTTGTCCAGCGCGCTGACGACGACCAGGCGCGCCGTGCGCGCATCGACCGTGACGTAGATGAGGCAGAGGTTGCTGCCCAGCGTGTGCTTGGTCTCCGGCGGCGCCGCGCCGACGCGCACGAAGGGCTCGCCGGCGTAGGCCTCGCGGTACAGCTCCTGCGCCTGCTCGGCCGTCGTCGACTCCCGTCCCGGCGCCAGCGGCGCGTAGCAGGTCGTCAGGATGCCCCGCGTCATCGGCACCAGGTGCGGCACGAAGGTGATGCGCGGCGCCGGCGACTCGCAGAGGCGGCTCAACTCCTGATTAAACTCCGGCAGGTGGCGGTGACCGCCGAGGCCGTATGGCACGACGTTTGCGTCCAGCTCGCTGAAGGCGTAGCGCACGTCGGCCGTGCGGCCGGCGCCCGATGCGCCCGTCTTGCTGTCGACGATGATGTCGGCGCCGATGAGGCCCTCGCGCCAGGCCGGCGCCAGCGCCAGGACGGCGCCCGTCGGAAAACAGCCCGGCGCCGCCACCAGCTTCGAGCCCGGTATCTCGTCCCGGTGCAGCTCCGTCAGGCCATAGATGCTCTCCTGCAGAAGCTGCGGCCGCGGATGCGCCGTCTTGTACCAGGCCTCGAACTCTGACGCCGACTTGAGACGGAAGTCGGCCGAGTGGTCGACCACCGGCACGCCCTTGTCGATGAGCGGCAGCAGGGCGGTAGCGCTGGCGGCATGCGGCAGCGCCGAGATGACGACGTCGACGTCGCCCAGCTCATCCGACACGCCCAACTCGAGAGCGGCCAGGTGGGGATAGGTCTCTGCCAGCGGCTTGCCGGCGGCGCTGCGGCCGGTCACAGACGTGACCTTGACGAACGGGTGGCGGCGCAGCAGACGCGCTGTCTCCGCGCCGATGTAGCCGCTGACGTTGAGGATGCCGACCGAGATCACTACCGGCCCTCCGAGAAAGCATAACTATAGCAACCGGCGGCGGGAAAGGACTAGGAGCGGCGCTTAGACGCCGTGGCCGACTTCGGCCAGCCGGGCGGGCGAGACGCCGCGGTGATGCCAGCGGATGCGCAGCAGGTTCCAGACCTCCAGCGCGCTGCGCAGGTTCAGCCGCAGGTGCGAGCCTGGCACGGCGTGCCAGCGCACCGGCACCTTGGCGATGCTCAGGCCGAGGCGGCTGGCGAGGTAGAGCAGCTCCGCATCGAAGGCCCAGGTCTCGACGCGCTGCAGGCGGAACAGCCGCTGCGCCGCTTCGTGGCGGAACGCCTTCAGCGGGCACTGGCTGTCGCCAATGTCCGGCAGGAGGAGCCGGCGCATCAGCAGGGCGAAAAGGCGTCCCGCCAGCCTGCGCGCCAGGGCGCGCTGGTCGCGCATATCGGTGCCGTCCGCCTGCGTCCGCACGCCCACGGCCACGTCGGCGCCGGCGTCCATGGCGGCGACGAGTCCCAGGAGGTCGGCCGGCGGTGTCGCCAGGTCGGCGTCGATGAAGGCGACGTAGGCGCCGCGCGCCGCCAGGCAGCCGCTGCGCACGGCGGCGCCCTTGCCCCGGTTGCGGGTGTGCCGCAGCAGCGTCCGGCCGACCGGCGCCGGCAGCGATTCGACCGCGCGCTCCGCCGCCAGCCGGCCCGCCTCCGCGCTGCCGTCGTCCACGACGATGACCTCGGTCTCGTAGCCGAGGCCGCTCAGGAGGTCGCCGACCTGCTTGACGGAGGCCTCGATGCGCCTTTCTTCGTTGAAGGCGGGGATCACGAGCGAGAGGCGGGGCGCGAGGTCGGTCATCAGGTCACGGACGGGCCCGCCGCCGGTCACGCGGCCGCGACGGCCCTCGCATCGGCCGCGCACGGGGCTTGCCGGCGTCGAGCCTCGTCGAGGGGCCAGAGGGCCGCGCCACCTGCACCTTGCTCTCCACCATCTCCCCGATGAGCGACGCCAGCTCGCGCGCCCGCGCCAGGCCTTCCTTCGCGTCGGCGCGCACGACCGTCACCGTGCCCACCGAGACCTGCTTGCCGCTCACCTTGATTATCGACACTTCGTACTGCGCAACGTCCTCGCCCGGCGGCGTCAGCTCCCGCACCAGGATGCGGTCGATCTTCCAGAACGGGATAAGCTCCTGCGTGCCGACGCCCATGCCCAGGAACCCCTGCTGCAGCACGGCCGACTGCTTCGCCCGATCGATGACGACGTGGGCGCCGGCGATGCTGTAAACGAGGCCCACGCCCGAGAGCGGCACGAGCACGACGGCGCCCAGCGTCAGCAGCAGCCGGAGCCCGAGGGACAGCGAGCCGCCCCAGAAGTAGATCACCGGGAAGGCGGCGAGGCCGATGAGCAGCGTCAGCAGCGGCAGGAAGACGATGCTGCGCGCCGGGTGAACGTCGATGCGGTCCGGCGTCAGCGTGCATACCCGCCGGTCGAGGTAAATCTCGCGCCGGGCGTCCGTCGCTAGGGCCGTCTGAGCTGTCACGTCGCCTCCGGATTCGATTATAGAGGCGCCAGGCCGTACGCAGTGCAGAGTGCAGCGCGCAGAGTACTCGTGCGTCTCATGAACTCTGCACTCTGTATCTCTGGGTAGTGGGTCAGTTCGGGAACGCAGCGCAATAGTACGTTCGTGGTGAGCTTGTCGAACCACGTTCCCCAGTTGAGCAGATCGTCCTTCGACAGGCTCAGGACGAACGGGAACTGACCCACTACTTATCGCTGCGCTTCATTGACACTGCGAGGCCCGACTCTGCTAGACTCGATGGCGGTTATCAGTCGGAGGCGGGGCCGACAGCGGGACGGGAGTGGCGACGACTGATCCACGACATCGAGACCGCGCTGCTCGACTTCATTCGCAGCGTTTACGACCTCATTCAGTGGCCCGGCGTCGTCGTCCTCATGGCGATCGAGAGCGCCGCCATCCCTTTACCAAGCGAGCTGATCATGCCCCTGGCCGGCTGGATGCTGGTCAAGGAGAAAGAGCTCGGCTTCGAGTGGGTGGTCTTTGCCGGGCTCTGCGGCGCCGTCGGCAACACCCTGGGCTCGCTCGTCGCCTACTATGCCGGCGCCTGGGGCGGCCGGCCCCTGGTCGAGCGCTACGGCCGCTACGTCCTGATCTCCCATCACGACCTGAACCTGGCGGACCGCTTCTTCGACCGCTGGGGCGGCTGGGCCGTCTTCTTCGCCCGGCTGATGCCCATCGTCCGCACCTTCGTCAGCGTGCCGGCCGGCGTGGCGCGCATGCCCGTCGGCCAGTTCACCGCCTTCACCTTCATCGGCTCCTTCCCCTGGTCGCTCGGCTTGGCGGCCGGGGGCTACGTCTTGGGTCAGAACTGGGAGGACCTTCGTGCCTGGATGCGGCCTGCCGACATCCCCATCGCGATCGTCCTCTTAGCGCTCCTGGCGTGGTACGTCATGCGTCACGTCAGGCGGGCATGGGAGGTGCCACAGACGTCGGAACCTGAGGCCTGAGCGCGCCAGCAGGCGGGGGTTGGCCCGCTGCCCGGACGGCTACCGGGCATGGGCCTTGGCCGAAGGTCCACGATGCAAGCAGGAACTACCTTCCCCAAGGGCATCCACCCGGCGTTCTGGGCCGCCGCCGTCCTCGGCATCGGCCTCCTCGGCCTCGTCTCCCTGTCGCTGGCGGAGGTCCTGCCTCTGCCGGCGCCGGCGGGCGCCGGCGTCGATGGCCCCCGCCTCGCCTACTTCGAGTTCGGCCGCACCGCCGACACCCTCTGGCTCACCGACCCGCAGCAGCCGGCGCGACGCGAGAAGCTCTTCGCCGCGCCGCACGCGCGCGAGTACGGCGTCGTCCCCAGCCTGGTGGCCGAGGGCGGCCGCTTCGCCTACGCGGCGCTGCCGCCGGCGACGCGCGCCCCGACGGCCGACACGCCCGCCGACCTCTGGCTGGCGGAGCTGAAGGCCGGCGCGCAGCCCCGCCGCCTGGCCCAGGGAATCGACCTCCTCGTCCGGCCCGTCTGGTCGCCGGACGGCAAGCAGATCGTCTTCCGGCGCAGCGGCGGCGCTTACGCCCTCTTCGCCGTCGACGCCGCGAGCGGCGCCGAGCGCCTCCTCGTCGCCGCGGCCGAGGCTCTCTTCCCCGTTGGCTTTGCCCCGGACGGCCGCCTCTACTACGTCCAGCTGTCCTCCGCCGGCTCGGACCTCCTCGTCGTCGATCCGGCCTCCGGCGGCCAGGCCTACGTCGCCCGGCTGGCCGACGGGCTGACGCGCGACTGGGCCCTCTCGCCGGCCGGCGACCGCCTCGCCTACCTGGCCATGAGCTTCGCGCCGGAGCGCGTCTCCTCTCGCGCCCACCTCCTCGACCTGACGAACGGCCGCCTGGCCCCAATAGGCACCACTGACGCTAACGACTTCAGCCCCGTCTGGAGCGCCACGGGCGAGCTGGCCGTGGGCCGCCTCGCCGCCGGTCAGCGGGGCGCCGGCGTCCTCCGCCTCGCCGGCGAGGACGGCTCGGCGCTGCCGGGCCCGGCGCTCGGCTTCGACGTGCCGCTGGCCCCAGCGCCGGGCGGCGGCTTCGTCGTCCGCAGCTTCGAGGGCGCCTCCGCCACCGCGCCTGGCCGCTCGGTGCTGGCTGTCGTCGGCGCGGACGGCCGCCGCATCACCATCGCTTCCGGAGAGGTGACGTTCCTTGGCTGGACTCAGCGTTAGCCTGCGGGCGTCTACCATCCTCGCGGCGGCGCTCATTGCCGTCACCGCCGCCCTCGGCTCGGCCCGCTCGGCCGAGTCGGACCAGTGCGCCTTTCCCTTCACGCCGACGGCCTACGAGGACCTGAAGGACCGCGAGCTCTTCCTGAACACCATCGACCTGGCGGCGTTCAACATGCTCTTCCCCGGCGACCCCTTCTTCGGCCTGCCCGACCTGGAGGTGGGCCCGCGCGACGGGCGTCACAAGGTGCCCGGCAACGTGCCGCCCGTGCTCCTCAAGGCCATCGGCTGGATCGAGAGCAGCATCACGCAGGCGGCGGGTAACGTGCCCTGGGGCGCCATCGGCCCGGCGCTCATCTCCTTCGACTGCGGCCACGGCGTCGCCCAGGTGACCAGCGGCATGACCATCCCCACGGGCGAGGGCGGGCGCGGCTCGCCGGAGCAGGCGCTGGTCGCCACCCACTTCGCCTACAACATCGCCCGCGGCGCCTTCATCCTCGCCGACAAGTGGAACGAAGCGCCGGAGAACCGCCCGATCGCCGGCGTCGACACGGACGGCAACCCGCAGCTCATCGAGAACTGGTACTTCGCCGTCTGGAGCTACAACGGCTTCACCGGCCCCGGCGCCGACCGCAGCAACCACCCGCTGGACCCCATCTACGACAGCTGGCCGCGCGCCCCTTACAGCTGCGGTCCGACGGGCGACGGCAAGGGCCACAACCGCGCGAACTACCCCTACCAGGAGCTGGTCTTCGGCTGCGCCGCCCAGCCGCCCATCGTCGACGGCGAGCCGCTGTGGCAGGCGCAAGAGGTCACCCTCCCCGACCTCGACAGCCCCGTCTTCGCCGGCGCCCTAAAGCTCTCGAACTTCGTCTTCCCCTACACGCGGATGGACATGCCGACGCCCCAGCCCTTCCACATCGACCCGACGGCGCGGCCCAGCCCCTCGCTGCGAAAGAAGATCCTCGGCACGCCCCAGCTCCAGGTCAGCAAGGAGACCGTGAGCGTCGGCTTCACGCCGGAGACGGGCGCCATGACCGGCAGCGTCGACGTGTCGAATGGGGGCACCGGCGTCCTCGCCTGGTACGCGACTACGTCGGTACCCTGGCTGCGCATCACGCCTTACACCGGCGTCGCCATCGGCAAAGACCTGCCCTGCGCCCGCGACGCCCCCTGCGACCGCCAGGGCCACTTCGAGGTCAGCGTCGACCCGGCGCGGGCGCCGGCCGGCCTGCGCAACGCGACGGTGACGGTTCGGGCGCTGGGGACGAATCAGAGCGTCACGATAAGCGTGGAGATGAGCCAGGTCATCCGCCTTGGCGCGCCGGGCATCACGCGCAACTAGGCCATTAGCATGGCAGCACGGGCTGCCGCTCCCGACAAGGGAGCCGGTCTTAGACGTCTGTGCCTACGGCCTCAGGCTGAGGGGACTACTGCTATACTGAGCGAGATGCTCGCCCGGTTCATCGGCGACGTGCGCCGCAATCACGCGCTGGAGCATGCCACCGTCTCGCTGCTGATCTCGCGGCTGGGGCCGGACCTGCGCCTCATCGGCCGCGCTTCCGGCGACGGCTTCTTCATCTACGGCGACGTGCCGTCCGACCTCCTGAGCGAGTGCGCGCAGGAGGGCCTGGCGCGGCTGAAGCGGGGCGAGGCGTTCTGGGCGGTTACTCCCCTCTGCGGCACCAACCTGGCGACCGCAGGCGTGCTCGCCAGCCTCTCGACGCTGGCCGTGCTGGGCAACGGCGCCCGCAGGGACCGCTTGGGCAACGCCGTCCTCGCCGGCATCCTCGCGGTCACGGTCGCTCAGCCGCTGGGCCGGCTCATCCAGCAGCATCTGACGACGAGCCCGGACCTGGCCGGCATGGAGATCATCTCGGTAGATAAGCGGGCCGGCGGCCGCTACCACAAGGTGCGGACGAGACGTCGGGCCGCCCCAGCCTGACGGCCGATTGTTGGATCAGCGTCCCTGTAGCTCAGTGGATAGAGCGGCCGCCTTCTAAGCGGCGGGTCGGGGGTTCGAATCCCTCCAGGGACGCCATGTACTCCAGCGCGGTGTCAGATCCAAACCTGCCTGCCGGCACACCCTCCGACTGCTGGCCAAAAAGAGCCGTTTGGCCCCCAAAACAGTGCGTGTTCGACCCTTCGGCGCGTCCCGCGGCGATCGGAAGCTAGAGTACTAGGTGCCGTGGAGAGTAGGGATGCAGGCGGGCGACGAGGACAGCCGGCAGGTCATACGCAGGATGCGCTGGCTGACGGTCGCCTTGCCGGCGGCCTTCCTCCTCATCCTTCTCGTCGTCACGGTCGAGGTGCTGGCGCGCGACCTGCCGCGCCTGGCGACGGTGCTCGTCGCCTTCAGCCTGAGCACCGTCGGCATCGTCCTCTTCTCTCGCGGCGTCTTCGCCGTCATCGAGCGCCTGCAGGAGCAGCTGCGAAGGCGAAACCGCGAGCTGGAGCGCCGGACCGCCCAGCTGCAGGCCGTCTACGAGGCCGGCCTCCAGGTCACGGCCAACCTCAGCCTGGGGCCGGTGCTGCAGAGCATCGTCGACTCGGCGCGAAAGCTGGTTCAGGCGCGTTACGCCGCCCTCGCCGTCGTGGAGGAGGGCTGGATCAAGGAGTTCATGACCTCTGGGATCAGCGACGAAGCGCGCAAGGCCATCGGCGAGCCGCCGCGCGGGCACGGTCTCCTCGGCCACGTCCTGCGCAGCGGCCAGCCCTACCGCTCCTCCGACATGGCGCATGACCCGCACTCCGTCGGCTTCCCGCCGAACCATCCGCCCATGAAGACGTTCCTGGGAGTGCCGATTATCTCCGGCGGCCGGGTCATCGGCGACCTCTACCTCACCGACGAGGAGCGCGCGTTCACGGACGAGGACGAGGAGATCGTGAAGACGCTCGCCGTACAGGCGGCGATAGCTATAGAGAACGCGCATCTCTACCAGGGCGTCCAGGAAGTCAGCGTGCTCAAAGAGCGCGAGCGGATCGCCATGGACCTGCACGACGGCGCGATCCAGTCGCTCTACGGCGTCGGCCTCAAGCTGGAGAGCTGCATGGCCGAGATCGAGGGCAAGTCGCCGCCGACCAAGAGCCGGCTGGACGGCGCCATCGAGGACCTGAACGCCGTCATCCGCCGGATCAGGAGCTACATCTTCGACCTGCGTCCAGACGAGATCGAGAACCGCGAGCTGCAGGAGAGCCTGTCAGAGCTGCTGCGCGAGCTCTCGGTGAACACGCTCGTCAACACACAGCTGGTCATACAGGACGAGGGCAACGGGAACCCCTCCCGGCTCCTCTCCGCCGAACAGGCGCGTCAGCTCTACTACATCGCCCGAGAGGCCCTGACCAACGTCCTCAAGCACGCGAGAGCGAGCAACGTCCGCGCCGAGATCTCCTTGCACGATGGCAAGCTCAAGATGAGCATCAGCGACGACGGCCTCGGTCTCTCCGGGACGCAGCGCAGCGCCGATGGCCAGGGGCTGCACGACATGCAGCTCAGGGCGCAGTCGCTCGGCGGGGAGCTGACCGTGCAGCCGGGACTGACGGCCGGCACGGTCGTCACCGCTGTCGTGCCTGTCGAAGCTGAGGCAGAGAAGTAGCTGCCCGGGCGGTGCAGCCCAACGGACAGGAGGCCACGGGCCGTTCGGCCCCGCGTTCTCCGTCCGAATGCGCCTTAGACGCGCGAGAAAGCAGCGTCTACGCTGATCGCGATGGAAGCGACCTGGGGCTGGCTTCTCGGCGTGGCCGGCATGGCGTGGTGGGAGCTCGCCATCGCGCTCTCGGCGAGCGCGATCTCCGTCTTCGCCCTGGCGTTCGCCTATCGCGGCGTCCGGGAGAGGGGGCACCGAGACAGGCCCATCGCGCGGCCCCGATAGCCCCGCCTGCGAGCAGGCGGGGACGCCCGGAGCGCGGCCTGCGCTCCGGCGCGGCAGCCACTAGCTCTTGCGGTACAGCCTCCGCACCGCGCGCATCACGTCGGTGCCCGATAGCTGCAGTATCTCCTTGAAGACACCTAAGACGTAGTTGTCCTCCGGCAGCGTGTGGAAGTGGTGCCAGGGAGTGCCGAGGACGGTGTCCATGCCCAGCGGCCGCGCGACCGTGAGGAAGGCGCACTCGACCTGCTCCTTGAGGTCCGAGCCATCGGCCGCCTTGGCGGGAAGCAGCTGGGCGATGTTGCTGATCCCGCCGGACATGTGAATCCCCTTCAGCTGCGGGTCGGAGCCGATGCTGCCTATGGCCTCGAGGGCCGCTCGGTTGAGGCCGGCCGTGTCGGCGATGATGGCGCTGATCGATACGTCGATGATGACGTCGTCGAGGCAGAGGCCATGCTCCTTCGCCAGCCGAAGCGCGGCGCGCTTGGCCGTGCCGGCGATCTCCTGCCCGGTCCTGTTCTGCCGGCCGATCCCGTCTTCCAGGCGCTCGGAGGCCATGAGCAGCACCTTGCAAGGCTGGATCTTCAGCAGCTCGACCATCTCCCAGCGCGTCTCGGCGATGGAGTTGATGATCGGCTTGGCGCCGCCGGCCTTTGCCGGGTCATAGGCCTTCAGGCAGATCTCCTGGGTCTGCACCTCCGGATAGTCGAAGCAAAGGGGAACGTCGACGGCGTCCTGGACGGCGCGGATGACCTGGACGAGGAACTCCGGCTTGCTGCGGGCGTCCGGCCCGAGGGTGAAGTCGAGGGCGCCGGCGCCCGCCTTCACCTGGCGGACGGCCAGCGCCTGGAGGCCGGCAAGGTCGCCGGACTCCACCAGGGCCCTGGTCGCCTTGAACCCCGGGTTGATGCGGTCGCCGATGATCATCCAGCCGTTCGCGTTCACCGTCTTCCCCTTTCCGAAAAAGGCAGCCTCCCCAGGAAGGCCTTCTCGAAGCCCGGCAGCGACCCGAGCTCGATGTAGCGGCATTGCGCCGCCAGGCGCTGCGCCCGCTCGCGCAGCGTCGTCGAAGCCAACGCCATGGCGACGCCGACGCCGGCGGCGTTGCCGACCTGGGCGAAGCGCTCCAGCGGCAGCGGCGGCAGCATGCCGATGGCCACGGCGCTCTCGATGTTGATGTATGTACCGAAGGCGCCGGCGATGACGACCTGGTCCAGCGCCGCTTCCGCCAGCCCGGCTTCCCGCAGCAGCAGGTCGATGCCGCAGCGGATCGCCGCTTTCGCCAGCTGGACAGCGCGCACGTCCCCCTGCGTAAAGGCGACATCCGGCGCCAGCATCACCGACCGCCGGCCGTCCTCTTCCTGCACGTACGGGTGGCCCCGCAAGACCGTGCCGCCCTGGTTGACGAGGCCCGCCTTGAGCAGGGCCGCCGCCGCGTCCAGCACGCCCGAGCCGCACAGACCCACAGGCTCGGCCTCGCCGATGACCTGCACCTCCAGGCGTCCGTCTTCGACCGAGACGCGCTCGATGGCGCCCTCCGCCGCCCGCATGCCGGCGCCGATGTGGCCGCCCTCGAACGCGGGACCGGACGGGCAGGAAACGGTGGTGATCTCGCCCGCGTGGATCAGCGAGATCTCCGTGTTCGTGCCGATGTCCATGACGATCGTCGTGCCGAGCTTCCAGCGATCCTCGGTGGCGAGCAGGGTCGCCGCGTGGTCGGCGCCGACGAAGCCGCCGATGTTCGGCAGCACGTGGACGTAGGCGCCGGGCGCGACGGTGAGCCCCACGTCCCTCGCCTTTAGGTCCAGCGCCTCCTGCACCGCCGGCACGAAGGGCACGCGGCCCAGCTGCCGCACCGGCAGGCCCAGGAGCAGGTGGTGCATCGCCGTGTTGCCGCAGACGGCGACGTCGACGATCTCGTCGGCGCCGGCCGAGACGGCCTCGCAGAGGTCCCGCGCCAGCTCCGTGATCGCGGTCACGGCGGCGCGACGCAGCTCGGCGCTCGCCTCCGGCGAGCGGATGGCGTAGTTGAGGCGGCTAACGAGGTCCGCGCCGTAGCCGACCTGCGGGTTCTCGATGCCCAGGCTCGCCAGTCGCGTCCCCGTCTCGAGGTCGAGGAGGAAGCCGGCGCAGTTCGTCGTGCCCAGGTCGACGGCGAGGCCGAGGCAGCGCGCGCCGACCGGCGTGACGCCGATGACTTCGTCGCCGCGGACCAGCGCCTGCACCTGCCAGCCGCTGCCGCGAAGCACGCCCGGCAGCTCCCGCAGCGCCTGGAGGTCCAGGCGCTTCGCGCCGCAGTCGGCGAGGGCGTCCAGCAGGCGATCCGCGTCGGCGCGGACGTCGCTCAGCGTAGGGGGAGCGAGGGCCACCTGGTGAACCGTGACGGCCGGCGCCGGCCGTACCCTCTGCGGCCCCTGGCCGTCCACCTCCGCCCGGACGATGGTGGCAACGGAGCGGGGCGCCGCCTCGAGAACGAGCTCGGTGAGAGGCCGCGCCTGGCAGGCGCGCACCCAGGGCGAGCGCTGCGCCGCCTGAGCTGGCTCCGGCTGCAGAGACTCGATGTCGCCCGAGACGACGCGCACCATGCAGGTGCCGCATACGCCCCGGCCACCGCAGGCGCCGACGATGCGGATGGCGGCGCGGCGAGCGGCGTGAAAGATCGTCTCGCTCTCCGAGCAGATAGTCTCCCGGTCGAGGTTGGCGAACCGGACCCGGAAGGAGCGGGCCGGCGCCTCTACCTGAGCGGGCATCGCTCCCGCGCCGGGCAGCGGGCGCACCGCCCGGAGTACACGTGTCCTTTGAGGTCTGGTCCCAGCGCGACGAGGAAGGAGACGGACTTCTCCGGCGAGAGCATGCCCAGGCGCGTGAGCGCGATCCCGCTCGCCTCGGCACCGGCAAGCGCGAGGACGGCGGCCTGCTGCTCAAAGCCGATGCCCGCGTCTCCGGGGTTGGCCTGGGCGCCCAGGACAAGGCCCTGCCCCTTCGCCTCGCGCCGGATCGCCGCCAGCGTCTGATCGGAGAGGCGGAACAGCGCCTGTGTGCCAAGGCGGTCGAGGGCGAGGGCGACGGAAGGCCGGTGAGCCGTGAAAAGCTCCCTGACGCGCCTCTCCAGGTCGGGGCCGATGGTGCAGGCGGCAGCCGCCACCGCGTTGATCTTGCCGGCGTCTGGGGCGAAGGCCGGCACCTGCAGCGTGAACCCGTCTGCCTCCAACGTCTCGCCGTCCGCGGCGCGGGCCGGTAGGACGCGGTGAGCGGCGACGGGCCGGATCAGCGTCTCGCTTTCGGAGACGGCCAGCGCCTGGCGCCGCGCCAGCGCTGCCGCCGCCGATTCGCGCGGCATGCCGCGCCGGAGCGCCGTGCACAGCGGCTCAGCGCGGTTCGAGGTCGGCGTCTCAGATGCTGCAGTGACCATCCATCGCGCTACGACTTGATCCATTCGCGGCAAAGGGACACGGCCACGACGGCGTTGGCGCCCCAGGCGTCGGCCGTAGTGTAGCGGCGTACGGTCTCGTCGACCTGGCCGCCGCCGATCATGATCTTCAGGCCGTCACGCAGCCCCGCCGCCTCGATCGCCTCGACGGTCTCCTTCATGGAGTCGAACGCCAGCGTCAAGAAGCCGCTCAGCCCCACGACTTGGGGCTTGAAGTCGCGCATCTCCTCGACGAACTTCTCTGCCGGCACGTCGATGCCGATGTCGCGGACGTCGTAGCCGTTGATGTCCAGCATGAAGGTGACGATGTTCTTGCCGATGTCGTGCAGGTCGCCCTGGACGGTGCCGATGAGCACCTTGCCGTGCTTCTGCGGCGCCGCGCCTTCGCGGCCTTCGATGAGCGGCTTGCAGAGAGCACCGATGCTCTCCATCATCTCGCCGGCCAGCACCAGCTCGGGCAGGAAGCACTCGCCCTGCTCAAACTGCTTGCCGATCATATCCATGGCCTGGCGGCAAAGATCCAGGACATCAAACGGGTCTCTGCCTTCATCGAGCATCGCCCGCGCCAGCGCCACCGCGTCATCCTCGCGCATCTCGGCAATCGCCTGCACCAGCTGTTCGTCGTTCGGACTCATGTTTCCGCCCCGTCTACTCCGTCTTGCTACGCACGCGGCTTCGCGCCGCGGCCGCGGCGCGAAGCCCCCCGTTGGTAATCCTACTTCCGACTGTATCGAGGCCGCCAGCAGAGGCTCAGAGCCAAAGGGCCCTACGTTCTGAGTCCAAACGGCAGGTGACCGAGCCGGGAGATTACCAATGTCATATAATGACGCTGGCCTAGCGGCCAGCACAACTGAATAATGCAGGGGTGCCTGACACGGATTGTCCGGTCGGGTAAATGCGAAGCCGGTCAGAGTCCGGCGCTGTCCCGCAACTGTAGTCCCCCGACACGTCGGGGGAGAGCCAGGTCGCCAGTCCCTGCAGATTGTGTGGCGCCTTCGAGTGAAAGGCCCGGACAGTGCGTCGACGTGGACGCGATCACCCCGGTCTTACTCGAGCCGGGGTTTTCGTTTGCGTGAAGCGAGCGTTACCGGGCCCAAACTCGCTGGCTGGCCTCAGACAAAGGAGGACAAAGCTGTGATCAGCCCCCGGCCCGGCAACGCGAACAGTCCCTGGCTCCTCGCCTTCCTCGGCGCCGCCCTCCTGGGCCTCCTGGTGGCGGCCTGCGGCGGCGACTCCAACTCGTCCGGCGGAGCCTCCGGCCAGCCCAGCGCCACCTTCCCCATGAGCGTGACCGACACCGGCGGCAAGGCCGTCACCTTCAGTATGGCGCCGACGAGGATCATCTCCTACTCGCCTGGGGCCACGGAGATACTCTTCGCCATCGGCGCCGGCGGACAGGTAGTAGCCACGGACAGCTTCTCCGACTACCCGGCGGCGGCGAAAGCGCTGCCGAAGCTCGAGTACCTCCGGCCGGCGCCGGAGCCCGCCCTCGCCCTGAGGCCGGACCTGGTGATCATGGCCGGCGCCCAGGAGGGCGACGTGGAGCAGTTTCGCGCCGCCGGTTTGACGGTGTTCCTTCTGCGCGAGCCCGAGGACATCGCCGGCGTCATCGAAGATGTGCGCCTGCTGGGCAGGCTAACCGGCAAAGCCGAGGGGGCCGAGGCCGTCGCGAAGGACATGGAGAAACGCGTGACCGCCGTCCAGCAGAAGGCTAATGGAGCGGGGAAAGGCCCGCTCGTCTTCTTCGAGCTGTCGCCCGACGGCTTCAGCGTGTCGCCGAACAGCTTCGTCGGCTCGATGCTCAAGCTCGTGAAGGCCGGCAACGTCGCGGACGGGGCGGCGTCCGCCTTCCCGCAGCTGAGCGCCGAGGTGATCATCGAGGCGGACCCGGAGGTTATCCTGCTGAGCGACGCCGGCGAATGGGGCGGCCAATCGCTGGAAACGGTGAAGGCCCGGCCCGGCTGGAGCGACATCAAGGCCGTCAAGAGCGGCCGCGTCATCGAGATCGACCCCAACGTCTTCACGCGGCCGGGCCCGCGTGTTATAGAGGCGCTGGAGCTGCTGCTCAAGTCCCTCTACCCGAACCTCTGATGGCCCACGCGACCGGCGAGCGGACGAAGAGGACGGAGGGCGCCGGTTTCATCCGTCTGCCGGCATCGTCCGGCAGGTCGGCGGCCTGGCCGCCCCTCCTCCTCGGCGGCCTCGTCCTGCTCGCCGCCACGGTCGTCCTGGCCACCTCCATCGGGCCCATTGCGATAGGTCCCGGCGAGACCGTCCGCATCATCCTCTCCCACCTGCAGGCGCCGGGCATCGACATCGACGCGGGGAGCGCCCACGACCGCATCATCTGGGACGTGCGGTTGCCGCGCGTGCTCACCGCCGTGGTCGTCGGCGCGGCGCTCTCCCTGGCCGGCGCCTCTTATCAGGCCGTGTTCCGCAATCCCCTGGCCGACCCGTTCCTCCTCGGCGTGGCTGCGGGCGCGGCGCTCGGCGCCACCATCGTCATCGTCTCGCCGCTGCCGCTGGACTACTACCGATTCGGCTACGTGGCCCTCTTCGCCTTCATGGGAGCGATGGCGGCGGTCTTCCTGACCTACCAGCTGGCGCGCGTCGGCTGGACCGTGCCCACCACGGCGCACGTCCTCGCCGGCGTCGCCGTCTCGGCCGCCGCCGCCGCCGCCACCTCGTTCCTGATGATGATGCACGAGGACCGGCTGTTCGTTATCTTCTCCTGGCTCTACGGCGACTTCACGAGCGCCAGCTGGTCGAAGCTAACCTCCGCCCTGCCCTACGTGGCCATCAGCTCGCTCTCGCTTCTCCTGCTGGGGCGTCAGCTCAACGTCCTGCAGCTCAGCGAGGACGAGGCGAAGACCCTGGGCGTGCGCGTCGAGCTGGTCAAGGCGTTCGTGGTGCTCATGGCGTCGCTGGCGACCGCCGTCTGCGTGGCGATAACCGGCCTCATCGGCTTCGTCGGGCTCATCGTGCCGCACATCTGCCGGCTAATGCTGGGCGCCGACTACCGCCACATCCTCCCGATGACGATCGTGGTCGGCAGCACGCTCCTCGTGCTGGCGGACCTCGGCGCCCGCACCCTGCTTCAGCCCCAGGAGATACCGGTGGGCATCATCACGGCTGCCATCGGCGCGCCGTTCTTCCTCCTGCTGCTCCGGCGCCAGCAGAGGTCGATCTCGCAATGACGCCCAGGCTGGCGCTGCAGGGCGTTTCGGCCGGCTACGGTGCGCGGGTCGTCCTCTCCGCCTTCGACCTGAATCTGCAAGCCGGCGAGGTGGTGGCCCTGGTGGGCCCGAACGGCGCCGGCAAATCGACCGCCCTGAAGGTGGCGGCCGGCCTGCTGAAGCCCACCGAGGGGAGCGTCGAGGTCGACGGTCGAGACGTGACAGCCTGGAGCAGGCGGGAGCTGGCGCAGCGCCTCGCCGTCGTTCCCCAGACGCCGACGACGCCTCCCTTGATGTCGAGCCAGGCCTACGTAGCCTTGGGCAGGACGCCTTACATATCGTTCCTCGGCAGCGAGTCCAGCGCTGACTGGCTCGCCGTCCGGCGGGCGCTGGAGACGGCCGGCGCCGCTGACCTGGCCGAGCGCCAGGTCGACGAGCTGTCGGGCGGCGAGCGGCAGCGCGTCGTTATCGCCCGCGCCCTCGCCCAGGAGCCGAGCGTGCTGCTCCTGGACGAGCCGACGGCCAACCTCGACCTGCGCTACCAGGACGCGGTGCTCTCGCTCGTGAGGTCGCGGGCGCGCGAGGCCGGCCTTGCCTGTCTCCTCGTGCTCCACGACCTGACGCTGGCCAGCCAGTTCGCCGATCGCATCTGCCTTCTGAGCTGGGGCCGCACCGTGGTCCTGGGCCCGCCCGCGGAGGTGATGGACGCGGCGCGCCTGAGCCGTGTCTATGAGACGCCGCTGGCGGTGCTGCCTCACCCCGAAAGCGGCGTGCCGATCGTCGTGCATGCCGGGAGCCTGCAGGAGGAGCAGAACGGCGACGCGCCGCATCGCGTCGGAGCGACGAGGCTCGCCGGCGCGCCGATTGCGTTGGGGCCGGACGCCTCAGTCGATGGGGCCGGCCAGGCCCTGCATGAGCACGGAGGTGGACGATGACTACCCAGCCGAAGCTACCGCCCATCGGGCCGCTGGACGAGGCTGCCATGGCCGCCGCCCGGCGGCGGCTCGACAACCTCACGAAGCCGCAGGGCAGCCTCGGGCGGCTGGAAGACGTCGCCGCCTGGCTCGCCGGCGTCCAGGGCAAGGAGCTGCCCTCCGTCAAGCTGCGGACGATCTTCGTCGCGGCCGCCGACCACGGCGTCGCGGCGCGGGAAGTCTCCGCCTACCCCAGCGAAGTGACCGCCCAGATGGTCGAGAACTTCCTCGCCGGCGGCGCCGCGATAAACGTCCTCGCGCGCCAGGCCAACGCGGAGGTCATCGTCATCGACGCCGGCGTGCGCGTCGACCTCGGCCAGCGGCCGGGCCTGGCGTCCGAGCGCATCGGTCCCGGCACGCAGGACTTCTCGGCCGGGCCGGCGATGAGCCGCGAGCAGGCTTCTCGCTGCATCGAGGTGGGCCTCAGGCTGGCGGAGGGGACTCGGGCCGACGTGGTCGGCTGCGGCGAGATGGGCATCGGCAACACGACGGCGGCCAGCGCCGTGACGGCGGCGCTGCTCGGCCTGGCGCCCCGGCAGGTTACGGGCCGCGGCACCGGCGTCGACCCGGCCGGCTACGAGCGAAAGGTGGCGGCCATCGAGCGGGCGCTGGCCACCAACGCGCCGGATCGGAACGACGCGCTGGACGTGCTCGCGAAGGTCGGCGGCTTCGAGATCGGCGTCCTGGCGGGGCTGATGGTCGGCCTCGCGGCCCGCCGGCGGGCCGCGCTCGTCGACGGCTTCATCTCCGGCGCCGCGGCGCTCATCGCCGTCGGCCTCGCGCCGGCCGCCAGGGACTACCTGGCGGCGTCTCACCTGTCGACGGAGCCCGGACACGCCCTGATCCTGCGCGAGCTCGGCCTGGAGCCGCTGCTCGACCTCCGCCTGCGCCTGGGCGAGGGGACCGGCGCCGCCCTGGCGATGCACGTGCTGGAGGGCGCCTGCCGCGTCATCGGCGAGATGTCGACCTTCGAAGACGCCGGCGTTTCCCGCAAGACCGAACTCGATGAGTGAGAGCCAGGCGGCCTCCGGCCTGCGCGGCCTCGTCGCCGGCCCGGTGGTGGCGCTCGAGCTCCTGACGGCGCTGCGACTGCGCCTGGCTCCGATCCAGGCAGAGCGCGCCCTGGGGCTCTCGCAGGCCTGGTTCCCGGCCGTCGGACTCCTTCTCGGAGCCATCCTCCTCGGCCTGGATGAGGGGTTGGACGGCTACCTGCCGGCCGGCGTCCGCGCCTGGCTCCTCGTCGCGACCCTCGCCGCCCTCAGCGGCGGCCTCCACGTCGACGGGCTGGCCGACACGGCCGACGGCGTCTTCGGCGCCCGCACGCGCGAGGAACGCCTCTCGATTATGCGCGACGGGTCGATAGGCGCCTTCGGCGCGGCGGCCGTGGTCATCGTCCTCGCGCTCAAGGCCACGACCATCGCCTCGCTCTCCGCGACGCGCCCGGAAGCGCTGCTCCTCGCGCCGGCGCTGGGACGCTGGGCCATCGTCTGCGCCATCGCCGCTTTCCCCTACGCCCGCGCAGAGGGCCTGGGGAAGCCCTTCCACGCCTCCGCTCTGCCCTGGGCCGGATCTATCGCGACGGCTACGGCCGTGGCGGCGACGGTGGCCCTGTTGGGTTCGAAGGGCCTTGTCCTGGTGGCCATTGGCGGCGGCCTTGCCCTCGGGCTCGGCTACCTCATAAGCGGGCGCTTGGGCGGCCTGACGGGCGACACCTACGGCGCGATCAACGAGGCGGGTGAGGTGCTGGTCCTGCTCGCGATCCTGGCGCTCGAAACGAGGGGCTGGTTCTGATGGGCGAACTCACGCTGATCCTCGGGCCCGCCCGCTCGGGAAAGAGCTCCCTGGCTGTCGAGATGGCGCGCCGGGACGGAGGCAGCGTGCTTTACATCGCGACGTCGGAGACGCTGGACGACGAGATGCGCGAGCGGGCGGCGAAGCACCGCGCCGGACGGCCCGACGGCTGGACGACCCTCGAGGAGCCGCTGGACCTGCCCGCGCGCCTTCTCTCGCAGGAGCGCTTCGACGTCTACGTCCTCGACTGCGCGACCGTCTGGGTCAGCAACCTCCTCCTCAGTCAGACCAGCGCCGACGGCGAAGGCTGGGACGACCGGCTGGAGCGCGTCCTCGCGCCCGTCAGGGCCCTCATCGAGTGGCAGCGCGCCGCCAGCGCTAAGCTCATCGTCGTCAGCAACGAGGTCGGCGCGAGCGTTGTCCCTGAGTACGAGCTGGGCCGGCTCTACCGCGACGCCCTGGGCCGGACGAATCAGCTGCTGGCGGCCGCCGCCGACCGGTTCTACTGCATGGTCGCCGGCTTCTACCTCGACATGAAGGCAGCAGGCGCGCGGCGCCTCGGGGAGGGCGAGAGCTAGCGCGATTGACGAACCCGAAGGGGCGTTAAGCCGGATCCGGTCGAACGACCCCGCTTTCCCTGACGGCGTTCTCGTAGAGGGCGCGCAAGCGCTGAGTGCCTTCGCCCGGCGCGGCGGCGCCGATGGCTGCGCCGTCGACGGCGACGAGCGGCAGCACGCCGGCGATGGCGTTCGTCAGGAACGCCTCCTCCGCGTTACGCAGGTCATCGAGCGTCAGGGACGCCTCGACCGGCCTCAGGCCCGCCGCCGCGGCCAGCGCCAGCACGGCGCCGCGCGTGACGCCCGGCAGCGCGCCATCGTCCAGAGGCGGCGTCACCAGCTCGGCGCCGCGGACGACGAACAGGTTGCTCGCGCTGCCCTCTGCCACGAGGCCGCGCGTGTTGAGGAGGATCGCCTCGTCCGCGCCGGCGTTGCGCGCCTGCTGCCGGGCCAGCAGGTTGTCGAGGTAGTTCAGCGACTTCACGCGGCTGAGCGGCGACGTCTCGTTCCGCCGCACCGACGCGACGACGGCGGCGATCCCCTGCTCGTAGAGGTGCTCAGGATAGTCCAGCGCCGGCCGCGCCTGGATGAGGAGCGCCGGCCGTCCGCCCTCTGCGCCGGCCGTCAGCGTCAGGCGGACGCGCGCCTCCTCGAACGCGCAGCGCTCGCTCAGCTCCCGCACGATGGCCGCCAGGCCCGCCAGCTCCGCCGGCGGCTCGATGCCCAGCGTCTCGGCGCCCGCCCGGAGCCGCGCCAGGTGCCGGTCCAGCAGGTAGACGGCGCCGCGCCTGGCGCGAAACGTCTCGAAGAGGCCGTGACCGAAGAGCACGGCGGTGTCGCCGGCCGCGACTCGCGCCTCCTCGGCCGTGACGAAGGCGCCGTCCAGGTAGACCCAGGTCACGCTCAGCCCTCGGCCAGCAGCACGCGCGCCAGCGCCGCCCCTTTGTGCAGCGTCTCCTCGTACTCCGGCACCGGCTGGGAGTCGGCCACGATGCCGCCGCCGACGCCGAAGTAGGCGACGCCATCCTTGATCACCATCGTGCGGATGGCGATGTTCAGCTCAATCTCGCCGTCGAAGCCGACGTAGCCGATGGCGCCTGTGTAGACGCCGCGCGCCACCGGCTCCAGCTCATCTGCGATCTCCATGGCGCGGATCTTCGGCGCCCCGGTGATCGAGCCGCCGGGAAAGGTCGCCCGCAGCAGGTCGACGACGTCCCTGTCCTGGCGCAGGCGGGCCTGCACGGTCGACGTCAGGTGATGGACGCTGGCGTAGGTCTCCACCTCGAAGAGCCCCGGCACCGTCACGCTGCCGATCTCCGCCACCTTGCCCAGGTCGTTGCGCTCCAGGTCGACGATCATCAGGTTCTCGGCCCGCTCCTTCTCGCTGGCCAGGAGCTCTCGCGCCAGGGCCGCGTCCGACTTCCCGTCGGCGCCGCGGGGCCGCGTCCCCTTGATCGGCCGCGTCTCGATGAGCCGGGTCCCGGGCTCGTATCGGAGGAACAGCTCCGGCGAGGAGGAGAGCACGGCGAAGCCGGGGCCGCTCAGGTAGGCGGCGAAGGGCGCCGGAGACTGCGCCCGCAGAAGCCGGTAGACATCGAACGGGTCGCCGGCGCACGGGGCCTGGAAGCGCTGCGTCAGGTTGACCTGGTAGATGTCGCCCGCCCGGATGTAGGCGAGCGCGCGCTCTAGCGCCGACTCGTAGTCGGCGCGGCTGAAGGAGGAGCGCAGGCCGGCGTAGGACGGCGTCGGCGCCGCGGCCGCCGGTGCCGGCGCCAGCGGCCGCGGGTCGAACGCATCGATGCGGTCGTAGAAGGCGAGGTAGCACTCCGGCAGGCCGAGGTCGTCGACGGCGGTCTGCGGCAGCGCCTCGATGTGGCGCTTGAGCTCGTAACCCAGGTAGCCGACGGCGGCGCCGGTCTGGCCGCGCCGCTCCGCCAGCAGCTCGCGCAGCGCCTCGAACGGGTCGCCTTCGAAGCGCAGGGTGCCGCCGCGGCAGCGCTGTACCTCCACATCGCGCCCCCAGGAGCGCAGCACAAGGCTGGGCTCCTCACCCCAGAAGGAGCGCCGGCCCTGACGGGCGTCTACGAGGGCGCTGTCCAGCCAGAAGCCGTACGGCTGGGAGCAAACGGCGCGCAGGTCGGCGAGCTGAGGGGTCTGCACAGGCTGCTCTGTCGAGTCTATCAGCTTTCTCGCTAATGTCCGTTTCCTGACAGGCCGAGACCGGGCAAGGCGGCCCTCTCGATGCCGACGTGGGTCAGGCCGCGCTGAAAGACGCGCGCCCGGCCATCGCCCAGACGCGAGATCGCAAGCAGCGATTGCAGCTCGGCGACGGTGTAGGCGGCGCGCACCGACGCCTCGAAGAGGCGCCGCATCTCGCCGCTGTAGTGACGGCCGAAGAGGCGGACGTGGAGCGGATAGGCGAGCGTCGAGGGCCGGCGCAGGTCGCGCACGAGCACGACGCCGCCGGGCTTCGCCACGCGCGCAAGCTCGTCCAGCGTCCCGAGCGGGTCAGCGAGATGGTGCAGGACCGAGTTGCAAGTCACGACGTCGAAGGCGCCGTCCGGATAGGGCAGGCGGCGCTCCCCGACTTCGTCGGGGCCGAGGCGAAAGACCGCGAAGCTCGCGGAGACGCCGGCCTGCGCCGCGGCCTCGCGCGCCTGCGCCACCATGCGCGGCGAAGCGTCGAGGCCGATGATCTGCATCGACGGCCAGCGCCGCGCCATCATGATCGGGATCTGGCCGGGCCCGCAGCCGAAGTCGAGCGCGCTGCGCGCCATCCGGCCGCCGTCCGCCGGCGCCAGCAGGCGCTGCACGTGGTCGACGAAGCTCCGGTCGATGGACTCAAGGTAGGCCTGAGCCGCGGCGGAGGCGTAGGCTTCCACCTCCTCCTCGGAGTCCATGACCTCCTGCTCCGGCAGGCGCTTGAGGTCGAACCAGGTCACGAACCTTAGTCTACGCCTGCCTGTCCGGCGGGCAGGCCCTGAAGCCGAGCGGCTTCGGTCGCCGCCGGCGACTTCTCCTGCAGGTAGGCGTGGATGGCGGCCGCCGCCTTGCGTCCGGCGCCCATCGCCAGGATCACCGTCGCGGCGCCTGTGACGATGTCGCCGCCGGCGTAGAGCCCCTCGCGCGTCGTGGCGCCGGTCTCCTCATCAGCGACGACGCAGCCATGGGCGTTGGTCGCCAGCCCCGCCGTCGTCTGCGGCACGAGGGGGTTCGGGTTGGTCCCCAGCGCCACGACCACCGTGTCGACGGGCAGGACGAACTCGGACCCGTCCACGGGCACCGGCCGGCGGCGCCCCGACTCGTCGGCGGCGCCCAGCTCCATACGGATGCACCTCATGCCGCGCACCCAGCCGTCCTCGCCGCCGACGAAGCCGACGGGCTGGGTCAGCCAGTCGAAGACGGCGCCCTCTTCCTGGGCGTGGTGATACTCCTCCTCACGGGCGCCCATCTCCTGTTCCGTGCGGCGGTAGACGATGTGCGCCTCCTTGGCGCCCAGGCGGATAGCGGTGCGAACGGCGTCCATGGCCGTGTCGCCGGCGCCGATGACGGCGACGCCGCTGCCGCGGTGCACCGGCGTGTCGAAGCGCGGGAAGTCGCGGGCGTGCATCAGGTTGACGCGCGTCAGGAACTCGTTCGCGGAGTAGACGCCCTTCAGGTTCTCACCGGGGACGCCCAGAAACTTGGGAGTGCCGGCGCCCGTGCCGATGAAGATGGCGCTGTAGCCCATCTCCTCCAGGAGCTGGTCGATGGTCACGGTCTTGCCGACGACGACGTTGGTCTGGAACTCAACGCCCATGGCCTGCAGGCGCTCGATGTCCTCCTCGAGGATCGCCTTCGGCAGCCGAAACTCGGGGATGCCGTAGCGGAGCACGCCGCCGAGGGCGTGGAGGGCCTCGAACACCGTGACGCCGTAGCCGAGGAGCGCGAGGTCGCAGGCGGCGGTGAGGCCGGAGGGCCCGGAGCCGATGACGGCGATCTTCTGCGGTCGCTTCGCGGGCGCCGCAGCGGCCGGGGCGATGCCCTGGGCAGCCTCCCAGTCGGCGGCGAAGCGCTCCAGGTTGCCGATGGCCACCGCCTGCTGCTTGCCGTTGACGACGCAGAGCAGCTCGCACTGGTTCTCCTGGGGACAGACGCGGCCGCAGATCGCGGGCAGGAGGTTGCGGCGCTTCATCGCCCGCGCCGCGGCGGCGAAGTCGCCGGCGGCGATGTCGGCGATGAACTCGCGGATGGGGACGTTAACCGGGCAGCCGAGCTCGCAGACGGGGTCCTGGCACTGCAGGCAGCGAAGCGCCTCGGCCATAGCCTGGGCCGACGTGTAGCCGAGCGCGACCTCTTCCCAGTTGGTCCGGCGCGCCTCGCTCGGCCGGACGGGCATCTTCGTCTTGGTGGGCCTGATGATCGGCATGCCTCGCCTACCTAGCCCAGGCGGCGCCGGCCAAACGGGCCGCCGTCTCCTGCTCGTCCACGTAGGTCTTCGAGCGCACCACGAGCTCGGCGAAGTCGACTTTGTGGGCGTCGAAGAAGGGGCCGTCGACGCAGGCGAAGCGCAGCTGGCCGTCGATGGTGACGCGACAGGCGCCGCACATGCCGGTGCCGTCGACCATGATCGGGTCGAGGGAGGAGATCGTCTTCAGGCCGTAAGGCCGCGTCGTCTCGGCGACGGCGCGCATCATCGCCACCGGGCCGATGGAAAAGCAAGCGGTGAAGCCGACGCCGGCTGCCAATAGCTCCTGGAGCTGGCCGGTGACGAAGCCGCAGTAGCCGAACGAGCCGTCGTCCGTGCAGGGGAAGTAGGCGTCGCTCAGGGAGCTGACCTCGTCCTGGAGAATGAGGAGGTCGCGCGTCTGAGCGCCGACGATGGCGGAGACGCGCGCGCCCCGATGGCGCAGCTCGCGGGCGATGGTGTAGATGGCGCCGGCGCCGAAGCCGCCGCCGATCAGGGCGACGTGGCCTTCATCCGGCAGCGGCGCCGGCCGGCCCAGCGGCCCCACGAAGTCGAGGAAGGAGTCGCCCGCCCGCTGGGCGCAGATCATCGCCGTGGTCTTGCCCACGTTCTGGACGACGATCGTGATCGTGCCCTCTCTGCGGTCGAAGTCGGTGATCGTGACCGGCACGCGCTCGCCGTACTCGTTGACGCGGATCATGACGAACTGGCCCGGCTGAGCGTTGCGGGCGATGAGAGGCGCCTCTACCACGAACAGCTTCGTGATCGGCGTCAGCTCTCGCTCTGTAACGATACGGGCCATCTCAGTTCCCTTTCTTACAGGATCGGGTGGGCGTGCATAGCCTTCAGCCGCTGCCAGCGCCGCTCGACCTCCGCCTCCAGGCTGCGCAGCTCCGCCTCGTGCTGAGGCTGCGTCAGATGCGTCGTCTTGCCCATCAGCGCCAGCCAGTCGCTCACGGGGATGCGGCGGCCCACCTCGTCCGGGTCGTAGCCGAGGCGCGTCTTTCCCTCCTCGACCTCGTAGAGGGGGAAGAAGCAGCAGTCGACGGCCGCCTGGACGACGTCGAGGCCGACGCGGTCGTCGGTGCGCCAGTTGATGGGGCAGGTAATGAGCAGCTTGCCGTACACCGTGCCGGCGTTGCGCGCGTACCACTGGGCCTTCGCCGCCTTGCGCAGGATGTCGTCCGGGAAGGCCTCGACGGCGCTGAAGACGTAGGGCAGGTGGGTGGCGGCCATAATCTGCAGCGTGTCCTTGTGATGGGTGGCCTTGCCGGCCTCGCCGGGGCCGACGTGGCTCGTCGAGGTCATGTGGCCCAGCGGCGTCGAGTAGCTCAGCTGGCTGCCCGTGTTCATGTAGCCCTGGTTGTCGTACTCCAGGATGATCAGCCGGTGGTTGCGCAGGGCCGTACCGATCGCCGGCCCCATGCCGATGTCCATGCCGCCGTCGCCGGTGATCATGACGAATGTGATGTCGTCGTCGGCAGGCAGCTCGCCGCGGCGCTGGCGCTCGAGGAAGGCCTCGACGAGGCCGGAGAGGGTGGCGGCGCCGTTCTGGAAGAGGTTGTGGATGTAGGTGACGCGGTGGGCGCTGTACGGGTAGCCCGTGGTGACGACCATGGCGCAGCCGGTCTGGTAGAGGACGACGACGTCGCCCTCGAGGCCCTTGAAGAACTGGTCCAGGGCGGAGAAGATGCCGCAGCCGGGGCAGGAGCCGTGGCCGGGCGCCACGCGCTTCGCCCGCGTAACCATCTGCCAGGCGGGCGGCGCCTGCACGTCGAGGGCGCCCGTCTTCTCATCCCGCGTCACCTTGACCAGGCCGGGCGCCGCCTCCTGCTTCGTGAGGGGCGGCAGCAGGCGGGCCGTGCTGGCCCCCGGGACGGAGGGCGTGACGCCGTGGTAGTCGAACGGCACCTCGACGCGGCCTGAAGCGGCCGCCTCAAGGGCGAGGCGGAAGAAAGCCTCCGCGTCCTCGGCGTAGAAGTCCTTGCCGCCGAGGCCGTAGACACGGCTGAGGCAGAGAGTGCTGTTCGCCGCGTCGTCCTTGAGGGCCGACTTGACCTCATGACTGATGTTCGACCCCTGGGCGCCGACCGAGTCTGCCCGCTCGCCGATGAGGAGAGCGCGGACGTGCTTCAGGTAAGAGCGCAGCTCGGCCGCGGGGAAGGGACGGATGACGTTGGGGCTGAGGACGCCGGCGCGGATGCCCTCGCCGCGCAGGCGGTCGGCGACGTCCTTCGCCGTCTCGGCCGCCGAGTTCAGCAAGAGGACGGCGACGTCCGCGTCCTCCATGCGGTAGGCGTCGACCAGGGGATAGTGACGGCCGCTGATGCGGGCGTACTCGGCGAATACCTCCGGGATGACGCGCAGGGCGGCGTCCATGGCGAGCTTGTGCTGGTACTTGCTGTTGATGAAGTCGGGGTCGTTCATGTAGGGGCCGATGGTCACCGGGTTGCGCGGGTCGACGGCCGTCACGGCCGCCGGGATCGGCCCGAGGAAGGCCTGGACGTCTTCGTCGCGGGAGAAGACCTGCAGGCGGCGCTTCTGGTGGCTGGTGAAGAAGCCGTCGTAGGCGACGATGACGGGCAGGCGCACGTCCTTGTGCTCGCCGATGCGGTAGGCGGCGATGTTCATGTCGTACACGGCCTGCGGGTCGCGGGCGAGAAGGATGATCCAGCCGGCGTTGAGGGTGAAGTAGAGGTCGGAGTGGTCGCCGCGGATGTCCAGGGGGCCGCTCACGGTGCGCGTCACCAGGTCCAGGAGCATCGGGTAGCGCGTGCCGGACTGGACGGGCAGTTGCTCGAGGGCGTAGAGGAGGCCCTGGGAGCTCGTGGCGTTGAAGACGCGGGCGCCGGAGAGCGAGGCGCCGTAGCAGAGGCCGGCGGCGCCGTGCTCGCCGTCGGCGGCGACCATGACGATGTCGTGCAGACCCTCCGCCTTCATCTCGTCCAGGAACTCGGCGATCTCCGTCGAAGGCGTTATCGGGTAGAAGCCCATGAGGTGGATGTTCATCTGCTTGACGCTGAGGGCCGCCACCTCGTTGCCCGTCATGAAGGCGAGCTCTTGGGCAGCGAGGCCTCGGAGCTTTCGGCGCGGCTTGGAGGCGACCATCAGGCGTCCGCCTTGGCGCCGTTGCGCCGCGCCGCGCCTGCCCCTCCGGTCGGCGGGTTCGCGTCCGGAGGCTTGCCGCTGGACAGCCACGGGTAGAGGGGCACCGTGTGCGCCTCCGCGTAGCCCTCCTCTTCACGGAGCACCGTCAGGGCGGTCGTCGGGCAGGCGTCGATGCACTTGAGGCAGCCCTTGCAGTACTGGTAGTCGATGCCGCGAAGGCGGACGAGGCGCCGTCCCTCCGGCGTCTCGTCCTCGCCCCAGACGAAGCAGAAGTCGGGACAGACGAGGTCGCACAGGCCGCAGTCGACGCACGCCGCGCGGTCGAAGGCAGGGATGAAGCCCTGCCGGGAGGCGGTGAGGTCCCTGAGGATGGTGTTGCCAGGGTTGAGAATGACGCCGCCGAGGGGCGCGTCCAGGTAGCCGAACGCCGCGGCCGGCCTCGCCACGTCTGCGCTTGCCGGCCGGCCCGCGTCCGAGGAGGTGTGCAACGCCAGCTCGTCGTAGCCGCGACGGAAGGTGCGCAGGTTCGCCTCGACCAGGTGCGGGTACTTCTTCTCGAACGTGGCGCGGATGGTCTCCTCCAGCGCCTCGCGCGTCAGCATCGGCGAGACGCGGGCGATAGCGCCGAGCATCGCCGTGTTGACGCGGCTGCCCTCCTCGACGGCGATGCGCAGGGCGTCGACGACGCCGAGGGTGCCGGCCTGGAGGCCAAAGCGTCGCCGCACTTCGCCGGCGCTGGCGGCGCTGTTGACGACGACGACGCAGCGCGCGTCGCGCCCGGCGAGGACGGCCGGGTCGGCGGCGAGGGCCTCGTGGAAGACGGCGATCACCTGGGGCCGGTCGACGGGGCTGCTGGTCCGCACCTGCTGCTCTGAGGCGCAGATGCGCACGTAGGACTTGACGGGCGAGCCCTTCTTCTCGGAGCCGTAGGAGGAGAAGTGGGAACCGTTCAGCCCCTGGCGCAGGACGGCCGCCTCCGCCAGGAGCTGGCCCGCCAGGTGCGCGCCGAGGCCGCCGATGGACTCGAGCCGAATCCCGAAGAAGCCCTCGCCATCGAACCCTGGCAGGGGGATTGCCTGGTCACTCCGCTCTCTCGATCCGCTATTCCGCATTACATTCCTACTGTAGTACCGTTATACTTAGTGCCGAGATTAGGGCCCCAAGTGGCTTTCGTCAATAGGACATATGGCCCTATTGCGCAGGCCTATAGCTCATGGATGCTCGATCAGGAGAGGAGCATGACAGATGCCGCCTGATAAGCCAACCGACGAAGACCGCCAGCAGGCGTCGGCCGCGAACACCGCCAGGATGCGCCGCTATGCGGAGAAGTTCGCCGAGAAGAGCGGCAGCTTTCTGCACCCCCATCCCGAGATCACCGAGTTCCTCACCATCGGCCTCGCCAAGCACGTCGACGAGCTCGGCCGGCCTCTCTGCCCCTGCAACTTCTACCCGGACAAGGCGGAGGAAGTCAGGTCGTCCAGCGTCTGGATCTGCCCCTGCGAGGAAATGCAGAAGTACAAGTACTGCCACTGCCTGCTGTTCGTGAACGAGGACGGCCTGCCCGTCACCGAGCACCTGCCGGCCGACCACGAGGGCCGCGAGATCTATGGCCTCGTGGTGGACCCTGTGCCGGACAAGGGCCGCGCCCTCGGCCGGCTCGAGGCCGCGCGCGGCGTCGAGCTGCACAAGGACGGCGCCCGGCCCGAAAGAGGTTGACGAGAGCCCGCTGCGAGGCCCGGCGCGAGCTGACGCCTCGGTCAGCCCGTCTTCACCTGTGCCCCTCCGGCGACCATCCCTGCCGCACCTTCGCATCAAGCTAGTACCAGCCGTACTTCTTGACGGAGTCCACCATCGCGTGGAGGTTGGCCGGCTTCGCCTCGTCGATGGAGCTGCCGTGGGTGAGGATGAAGCCCCCGCCTTTACCGCAGTTCCTGATGAGGTCCTTACAGTAGTCCTCTACCTCGGTGGGCGAGCCGCACTGCAGCAGGGACGAAGGGACGTTGCCCATGAGACAGAAGCGGTCGCCGAGTATCTCCTTCGCCCTGGCCATGTTCGTGTTCTCGAAGTGGCAGATGACCTTGCCCTTGGGCAGCTCCAGGAGGTACTCGAGACGGTCGTCGAAGTAGCCCTCGAAGAAAGGCGAGGCGATGAAGCCGCGGTCGATGGCGTCGAGGATCGTCGCCTTCAGGCCAGGCCAGTAGAAGGTCTCGAACTGCTTCTTGGACATGAAGCCCTGGGCGCCCCGGTGCAGGGGCATGAACACCGTCCGGACGCCGCCTTCGCCCTCGAGGTCAGGCATGCCCCGCATGCCCGGCATATCCGGCAGGAGCGGCATTCCCGCGGTCGTCGACATCGTCCGCATCTGCCGCATGCCGAAGACCTTGTCGCAGGCTGCGAGGAGCTTCTCCGGCCGGCGGTACATGTCGAGCATTGAGCCGCGCATGCCGCGATACATGTCGGAGACGGCGTCGAAGGGGGCGAGGCCCAAGCCGCCGGCCCTGATCACGGGCGGAAAGCCGATGGCGGTCATCTCCGCCTGCAGGCTGGCGATTTCCTGGAAGTACTTGAGTTGCTCCTCGGCGGCCTTGACCAGCGTCTCGCCGAGCTTCTTGAACTCCGGCCTGAGGAACAGCATGACCATCGCTGTTGCCCCCACGCCGCCCATCGCCATGAGGGGCGGCAGGCTGGCCAGGGGCGCCAACGCGCCGAACGTCCGCGGCAGGTAGTAGCGCAGGGTGAAGTCGGTGGGGTCGTTGAGAAAGAGGTCGTACTCGTCCTCTTTCATGTACTCGCCCTCGATGAACTGGTGGCCGACGTCGGGCGGCAGGGGGCCGCCGGGCCATGCCGTCTGCTTGGCGTCCAGGAGCTCCATCGCGACGCCCGAGCCGCCGGTGGCCGCCGCCCCCCAGGACGCGTCCGGCTCGAAGTCCAGGGCGGTCTTCTTGATCGCTTCCTTGAACGCCGCGGGCTCGTAGTAGGCGACGGAGGCCGTGAACCCGGCGTAGCGAGCGGCGAAGTAGCCGCCGCCCATAGTCACAGGCACCCTGTCGGGCTCCCGCAGCTCGACGGCGTCCAGGATCCTCTTCTCTCGTTCTGCGTAGAGCTCCTGCGGCGACTTCCCCTCGCGCTGGACGATCTCTCTTAGCTTTCGCTCGTTCTCCTCGCGGAGCTGGGTCACAGAATCAGCGGTAATCGTCATCGCTCTACCTCGCTTTCGCCCGCGTGTCCTTCCCGCTAGTACGTGCCGTACTTCTTGGCGGCGTCGATCATCGCCTTGACGTTGGCCGGCTTCGCCTCGTCGATGGAGCTGCCGTGCGAGAGGATGAAGCCGCCGCCCTTGGCACAGGCCTTGATCAGGTTCTTGCAGTACTCGTCCACCTCGGCGGGCGAGGCGAGCTGGAGCAGCGAGGACGGCACGTTGCCCTCGATGCAGAAGTGGTCGCCGAGGATCGCCTTCGCCCTGGCCATGTCGGTGTGCTCAAAGCGGCAGACGACCTTCCCCTTCGGCAGCTCCAGCAGGTACTCCAGGCGGTCGCCGAAGTGCCCTTCGAAGAACGGTGCGGCGACGTACCCCAGCTCGATGTTGGCGAGGATGGCCTGCTTCAGGCCCGGCCAGTAGAACGTCTCGAACTGCTCCCTGGACATGAAGCCCTCGGCGCCTCTGTGCAGGGGCATGCCCATGCGCCGGAGCCTGGTGCGCCTGGCGGGTTCAAGCGGCGTTGCCCTGGCCAACCGCAGCTCCATGATCTTGTCGCAGGCGGCGAGGAGCTTCTCCGGCCGCCGGAACATGTCGAGCATGGAGCCGCGCATGCCGCGGTAGAAGTCGGAGACCGCGTCGAAGGGGGCGCCGCCGACGCCGCGGCCGAGACCGCCGGGCGAGATGTCGAAGATCGTCTGCTGCGGCGATGAAGGGGGGTCGCCGGCCATGCGGCCGAAGCCACTCGCAGTCGGAAAGCCCAGCGAGGCCATCTCATCCTCGAAGCCGGCCATGGCGGCACGCCACTTCGCCTGCTCCTGCCCTGCCCTGTAGAGGGCGTCAGCCACCTTCCGGAACTCCGGCCGCGTGAAGATCTCGACGAGCCCCGTGATCGCCGCGCCGGCGCCGGTCATCAACGGCGGCAGGTGGGCTAGAGGCGCGAGGGCGCCGTAGATCCGCGGCAGGTAGTAGCGCAGGGTGAAGTCGGTGGGGTCGGAGAGAAAGAGGTCGTACTCGTCCTCCTTCATGTACTCCCCCTCGACGAACTGATGGGTGACGTCGGGAGGGAGAGTGCCGCCGGGCCACCGTGTCTGCTTCGCGTCCAGGATCTCCAGGGCCGGCCCGCTGCCGCCGCTGGCCACCGCTCCCGGGGCCGAATCCGGCTCGAGGTCAAGGGCGGTCTTCTTGAGCGCCTGCCTGTATGTGACCGGGTCGTAGTAAGCGACGGACGCCGTCAAGCCGCAGTAGCGAGCGGCGAAGTAGCCGCCGGCGATGGTCACCGGCACCCGGTCCGGCTCCCTCAGCTCGATGGCGTCCGCTATGCGCTTCTCTCTCTCCGCCCGCAGCTGCTCCGGGGACTTGCCCGTCCGCTTCTCGATGGCGTCCCTGAGCCGCTTGTTCTCCTCTTCGTCAACCCGCGCTGGAGAGTCGATTCGTGTCGTAGTCATCCGTCACCTGCTCCTGTTTCCGAGGGGACACGCTTTGCCGCCATCTACTACCAACCGTACTTCTTGACGGAGTCCACCATCGCCTTGACGTTGGCGGGCTTCGCCTCGTCGATGGAGCTGCCGTGCGTGAGGATGAAGCCGCCGCCTTCGCCGCAGGCCTCGATGAGCTTCTTGCAGTACTCCTCGACCTCCTGAGGCGAACCGATCTGGAGGATCGAGGAGGGCACGTTGCCCATGATGCAGAGGTGGCCGCCCAGCACCGCCTTCGCCCGGGCCATGTCCGTGTGCTCGAAGTGGCAAACGACCTTGCCCTTCGGCAGCTCGAGAAGGTACTCGAGGCGGTCGCCGAAGTGCCCCTCGAAGAAGGGCATGGCGACGTAGCCCAGGTCGGTGGCGGCGACGATGGTCCTCTTCAGGCTCGGCCAGTAGAACTTCTCGAACTGGCTCTTGGACATGAAGCTCTCGGCGCCCCGGTGCAGCGGCATGAACGCCAGCTGCGGGCCGCGCGCCTTCGTTGGGTCCACCGGGACGCCCCTGGCCAGCCTCATCTCGAGGATCTTGTCGCAGGCGGCCAGGAGCTTCTCCGGCCGGCGGTACATGTCGAGCATGGAGCCGCGCATGCCGCGGTAGAAGTCGGAGATCGCGTCGAAGGGGGAGCCGCCGACGCCGGCACCGCCGAGGAGCTGGGGGAAGCCGATGGCGGCCATCTCCTCCTCGAGGGTGCTCATCACCTGGCGCCACTTCTCCTGCTCCCGCGCCGCCGCCACCAGCTTCTCACCCATCTCCCGGAACTCCGGCCTGAGGAAGACCTCGATGATCCCGGTCAGGCCGTAGCCGGCCATGCCCATGACGGGCGGCAGCTGGGCAAGCGGCGCCGCCGCGCCGAGCGTCCGCGGCAGGTAGTAGCGCAGCGTGAAATCGGTGGGGTCGGCGAGGAAGAGGTCGTACTCGTCTCCCTTCATGTACTCGCCTTCGATGAACTGGTGCGTAACGTCGGGAGGAAGCGTGCCGCCCGGCCAGGCGGTCTGCTTGGCGTCGAGGATCGCGAGGGCGCTGCCGGCGCTGGCGCCGGCGGCGCCGCGGATCAGGTCCGGCTCGAAGTCCAGGGCCGTCTTCTTGACCGCCTCCTTGTAAGCGGCGGGATCGTAGTAGACGGACGAGGCCGTCAGGCCGGCGTAGCGGGCGGCGAAGTAGCTGCCCGCCATGATCACCGGCGCTCTGTCCGGCTGGCGCAGCTCGATGGCGTCCCGGATCCTCGTCTCCCGCTCCGCGTAGAGCTCGGCCGGCGTCTTGCCGGTCTTCTCGACGATCTCCCTCAGCCGCCGCTCGTTTTCCTCACGGAGCTGATCCGGGGACTTGGCTACGGTCGTCATAGCTGCGTACTCGCTCTCGTCATCGCCCACACGCCCGGCATCGTCCACCCGCGACTAGTACCAGCCGTGCTTCTTGACGGAGTCCACCAACGCCTTGACGTTCTCCGGCTTGGCCTCATCTATGGAGTCGCTGGAGCTCCGCAGGATGAAGCCGCCGCCTTTGCCCGCCACGGCGATGAGGTCTCGACAGTACTCCTCCACCTCCGCGGGAGAACCGATCTGCAGCAACGCGATGGGGACGTTGCCCATCAGGCAGAAGTGATCGCCGAGGACCGCCTTCGCCTTGGCCATATCCGTCTCCGAAAAGCGGCAGATCATCTTGCCCTTAGGGATCTCCAGCAGGTATTCGAGCCGGTCGTCCCAGCGCCCTTCGAAGAAGGGGTTGGCGATGTAGCCGAGGTCGATCGTGGCCAGGATCGACCTCTTCAGGCCGGGCCAGTAGAACGTCTCGAACTGCTTGCGGGACATGAAGCCCTCCGAGCCCCTGTGGAGAGCGCTCATCGCGATCTTGGGGTTGCCCCGTCGCGCAAGGTCGGCAGGGACGGCGCGCGCCGAGCGCCACTCGAGGATCTTGTCGCAGGCGGCAAGGAGTTTCTCCGGCCGGCGGTACATGTCGAGCATCGAGCCACGCATACCCCTGAGGTTGTCCGAGATGACGTCGAACGGCGCGCCGCCGCCCATGCCGTGGTTGGCGGACGGGAAGCCCAGGGCGGCTAGCTCGTCGGCGAGGGTGAAGGCAACGCGGCGCACCTTCTCCTCTTCCTTGCCCGCCTTGGCCAGGGTCTCGAAGAGCCGCTGGAAGTCCGGCGTCGCGAACAGGGGTGTGGTAGCGGTGAACCCTCCTATGCCGCCGAGCCAGCTCCTGGGCGAGGGCAGCTGCGAGAGCGGTTTCAGGGCTTCGTATGTCCGCGGCAGATAGACCCGCAAGGCGAAGTCGGAGGGGTCGGAGAGGAAGTCGTCGTACTCCTCCGCCTTCATGTACTCCCCTTCGACGAACTGGTGGCCGACATCGGGCGGGAGGGTGCCGCCCGGCCAGCGCGTCTGCTGCGCGCCGAGCGCGTCCATCGCGGGACCGGAAGCAGCCATGCCGGAGGAGAACGCGTCCGGCTCGAAGTCGAGGATCATGCGCTTGAACGCCTCTTTCCAGGCGATCGCATCGTAGTAGGCGGTGGAAAACGGCAGGCCGGAGTACTTCGCCGCGAAGTAGGTGCCGCCGAGGACCACGGGCACGCGGTCCGGCGCCTCCAGCTGGACGGCAGCGCGGATCCTCGCTTCCCTCTCCTGGTAAAGCTCGTCGGGGGACTTGTCTGTCTGGGGGGCCTCAAGGGGCCGGCTGCGTGTCGTCATTCCCCCTGCTCATCGTGTCTCCAGCTCATGCTCATGAAGGGACACGCACTCTCGTTCGGCGGCGGCCGCCGTCGACTCCCTCCGCATGTTCAGTCCCTCGATGATAGCCATAGAAGAGCCATCCGTCCCCTTTGAAGGGCCATTCGTACTCTCTGGCAGTGGGGCGGAGGCGCAGTTCTTCGCTACCAGGCACGCCGGCGCGCGCCTGGCGACGGGTGTTGGAGCTCAGGGGGCCGGCAGCCTAAGTCCTGGCGGTCTCCATCTTGTCGACCAGGTCGTGGAAGCGCGAGTGGGCGTCGGCACCCATCTCGTCCTCGACGGCGTCGAAGCCGGCCGCGACGCCGCTGGCCTCATCGGCCGACAGGACTTCGTCGGCGATCCGGAAGAGGACGTTCTCCTCCTTGTCGATGTGGCTGCGCAGCATTCGGCAGTAGCTCTGCAGGGCGCCGCGCGCCGCCTGCGTTGCCTCCGGCTTACCGCCGCGAATGCCGGCGATGGCCGCCTCCAGGTCCGCCATGTAGCCGCGGCCTTCGTCGTGCTCCGTGAGCATGACGCTCACCGGCCCGAAGCGCAGCGCGTCGCTTTTCTCAGAGAGGGCGGGAAAGAGGTGCCTCTCCTCCTTGCCGTGGTGACAGCGGTCGGCGAAGCCGCGGATGAACGTCAGCGCGTCCGAAAGCATGTCCGGCCGCGGCGCCTTGCCGCGGTCGATGCTCTCCACCTCGGCCTCCAGGATGGTCAGAACGCGGCCGATGAGCTCGTGTTCGGTTTTCAGGTCGTCGATTGCGCGCATAGCCCCCTCATTTCCGGTATTCGGTCTCAGGCTAAGGGCCATCGGCCCGCGGCAAGAAGGGCCCCTTGGCCCCTCCTTGCCGGCCCATGCTCCCGAAAAGCGGGGGCGCTATGTCCCGAAAGGCGACGTCGGACGTCCAGGCCCGTGACGAGCTACACGCCGTTGCTGTAGGCGAAGGCCATGCCGCAGGGCGAAGAGTAGACCGGGACATAGTCGACGACCGTCCACGGCCGACCGTCCACCACGGCGGCGGCGGCGACCCAGTTGCAGAACTCGCGCGTACCGAGCTGCGGCCCGCCGGAGAGCGGCATGCCGGTGCTGAGACGGCCTCGCTCGGCCACGGCCTGACTCGCGTCGTTAGCGGGGACCTTGTAGGCGTCGAAGAAGGCGGCGCCGCCCTTGGGATCACCCGCCTCCAGATAGCGCAGCGTCTCCCGGTCGAACGCCTCGTCCAGATAGGCGTCCTTCGTGCCCGGCGTGTGCCAAAGGCCGCCCGAGCCGATCACCGCCACCCGCAGATCGCCCGGGTGGGCTTCGATGGCCTCGCGCACCGCCTTGCCGAGCTGGTAGCAGCGCAGCGCCGTGGGCTGAGGCGCGAAGAAGCAGTTGACGAGGACCGGCACGATGGGCGTCTGCATGTCGGTCAACGACTCCGCCGGCCGCAGGAAGGCATGGCCGATGCCGAACTCCGGCTTCGGCGCGTCCATGCAGAAGGCGGGGTCGAAGCCGCGCCGCATGAGACCGCTGAGGAGAGAGGTGGCGAACTCCGGATGGCCCTTGAGGCGCGCCCTGGCAGTGGAGTGCCCATCGCCGCCGCCCGAGCCCGGCTGGTTGAAGCGGGCGTCAGCCGCCGACAGCTCCCCTTCGAACTCCGGGCCGACGAAGATGGCGAAGGGCGGGAAGTTGTTCCAGTCCAGGGTCTCCAGCTGGTCGTCCCCGAAGATGACGATGACGTCCGGCCGCGCCTCCGCCAGCTTCTGGCGCAGCGTCTCGAAGCCGCGCTTGATCCGCTCGCCCTTCTCCTTGACCGTCGCCGCGTCTTCCATCGGCACGTCGGCGCGCAGGGCCCTTTGCGCCCTCACGTCGTTCCATCGCTCCGGCGGCATGTAGCAGAAGGGGCTATGAACCGTGTTGAATGCGCCAACTACCTTAGCCATGACAAGGCCTCCTCATAGAACGCGTAGATACGTGCTGTCGATCCAGCGGCAGCGATTCTCCTCTTAGTCAGCGGCGGCGGCGCGGGCCGTTTGGCCTGAAAGTGGGGTCGCAACGGCCCTCACTCGCGCGCGCTGAGGCAGCCCGGCGAGGCGAGACGCTGGCGGGGGCCTTCGACGCCAAAGAGCGCGAGCGCTTCCCGCTCTTCCGCGAGCTGACGCTCGCCATCGCCGACCTGCCGCGGCACCTCTCGATCCACAACGGCGGGATGCTCATCACCGCGGCGCCCCTCGTGGATGTCGTCCCCATCGAGCGCGCGACGATGCCCGGGCGCAACGTCGTGCAGCTCGACAAGCGCGACGTCGAGGACCTCGGCCTCGTGAAGATGGACCTGCTCGGCCTGCGAACGCTCTCGCTCATCAAGGACGCCGTCGCGATGATCGAAGCGCGTCACGGCGTCCGGCTCGACCTGGGCACCCTCCCGCTCGACGACCCAGCCGTCTACGATCTCATCTGCGAGGTCGACACCATCGGCCTGTTCCAGGTGGAGAGCCGCGCCCAGGCGCAGGCGCTGCCGCGCGTCCTGCCGCGGTGCTTCGCCGACATCGTCGTCGAGGTCGCGATCATCCGCCCCGGCCCCCTCCAGGGGAACGCGGTGAACCCGTACATCCGCCGGCGCCAGGGCCGCGAGCCGGTCACGTATCCGCACCCCTCGCTCGAGCCCGTGCTCAAGGAGACGCTCGGGGTGATCATCTTCCAGGAGCAGATCCTGAAGGTCGCGATGGTCGTCGCGGGCTTCACTCCGTCCGAGGGCGACAGGCTCCGCCGCGCGATGAGCCGGGCG
>Ga0209521_10000301_pt1 | contig 36721 bp, 28 predicted proteins | sample Rifsed19ft4_FD_184016 | JGI IMG/M metagenome (GOLD analysis project Ga0209521, IMG submission 184016) | Soil microbial communities from Rifle, Colorado, USA - sediment 19ft 4 (version 2) | ecosystem: Environmental > Terrestrial > Deep subsurface > Rock core/Sediment | place: Rifle, Colorado...
GGCAGGTAGTATCCCCGCGGCTCCGTCCCCAGCTCTTCCTTGTACCGGAACGTCTGCTGCGAGGAGAGCACCGTGGAGAGTCGGAGCCGCTCGTAGCCGTTGGACACGAAGTCCTCGTTCGCGTCCCCGAAGTAGATGGCCAGCATCGGGCAGCCTTCCACGCAAGCGGGGAGGCGACCTTCCTTCAGGCGGTGGGCGCAGAACATGCACTTCTCGACGACACCTTGGCGGTGATCACGGTGGCCAAAGGTCGGGTCCGGGGGGTGCACCTCGAGGGGTTCCGGGGGGTTCGGCTTCGACCAGTTGAACACGCGCACGTCGTACGGGCACGCCGCCATGCAGTACCGGCACCCGATGCACCGATCCTCGTCGATCAGGACGAGGCCGTCCTCGGTCCGGAACGTCGCCTTGACGGGGCACACCTTCACGCACGGCGGGTTCTCGCAGTGCATGCACGGGCGCGGCAGGAAGAACGTGCCGCTCGCCGCGGTCAGGGTGAACACCTTCAACCAGTTCTGTCCCTCCGGGACGTTGTGCTCCTTGCGGCAGGCAACCTCGCACCGCTTGCACCCGTCGCACCGCCGAAGGTCGATCAGCATCGTCCACCGGCGCCGCCGGGCTGGAGACGCCGAGGCCGGCTCCGGCGCCTCTGCGAGGACGAACGGGACGCTCCCCGCGGCGGCGATTGCGACGCCTGCGAGCCCGGTCCACCGGAGGAACTCTCGGCGCGACATCTCGAACGCTTCCCGTTCGCTCGAATCAGCCATCCGACACCTTCCGGACCCTTCCGAGCGTCCCCGCGGCCCATGTCATCCGGTACTCGCAGTACGGACTCCCGTGACCCATGCACTCCAGCCGTTCCGTTCGCACGCCGCCAAGAAGGGCGTCGATGCCCTCGTGGAACCCGCGGTCCAAGGAGTCGCAGACGAGGTCCGGCATCCGCTCCGCGAGCTCCAAGAACGGGCACGTGAAGAACCGGTACCCTAGGGCGTCCGGTCCCCGGGAGATGACCTGCGTCGCGATACCGAACTCACGAAAGTACCGGCCTAGGACCACGCGCTCGAACGCCTCGGGCGTCCACTCAGCGGGATTCGCCCGCTCATCCCATGCGGCAGCCATCGCGAGGGCGACCTCGCGACCCTTCTCGCGCAGCCGCCGTGTCGCCTCTTCGGGGCCCACCGCGTCGACCAGGGTCTGCAGCGCCGCCCCGGCGAGGAGATCGAAGTGACGGACGGGGAATCCGGGCACGGCCACGTGCGATGCCGCCTGGTATGCGACCGGCGGGCGACCCGCAGACCCCGTGGCCAGGACCCGCACCTCCTCCACGAGGTGATGGCGCGCGAGAAGCGACACGTGATACCGGACGGACGCGGGCCTGAGGCCTAGCTCGCGCGCGATCGCGGACACCGTCTTCGGCTGGGAGGCGACGGCGCCGAGAATCTGACGGCGAAGCTCACTCCCGAGGGCCCCAAAGACCCGGTCCGCCGTATCCCGGCCCTTCAATGCAGGCGTCGGCGGCGCCCCGATCGCAGACAACGGCGTCTTTCTCCGTCGGACCGCTCGGCGAGGTAGGCGGGAGGGTTATCCTCGTTTGGTAGATACTTTTCATATAAACCTATATAACTCGGGTCTTGGACGGCGCGGCAGGAGGGAGAGGTACGAACCCACGAGTGACCGCTGACCCGGTTCTCGGCGCTCAGGGCACGCCCTCGGGGTCCGGAACCTCATCCTCGGGTGCCGCGGCCACTGGCGGCGGGGGGAGTTCCTCCTCCACAGGCCCTGGTTCGGGCGGGGGGGCGGGGGCAACGACCTCGGGCGCGGGGGTCGTCCCCACCGAGAGGACCTCGGATTTCCGGACTTCGACGCGCGACACCGGGTGGATCGGCTTGCACGCGCCCGCGATCTCCTTCGCGAGCTCCCCCGAGATCGTCGTGCGCACGAGGTCTCCCACGGTCGTCCTCGCCGCCGCGTCCCGGATCACCTTCCTCATGATCCCCCGGATCGCGCGCTGCTTTGAACCCTGGATGCGCTGGTCCGTGATCGCCATCGGCTTCATGCGGATCGTCCACCCGTCCTTCGTCGTGATGTCGATGACCGCGTCCATCCGCGTGCGCTTCCGGCGCGTCAGGCGGCGGATGTAGTCCGACGTCATGTCGTGGCCCACGAACTGCGTGTGGGCCTCGTTGCCGCGCACGTCCAAGACGCGGAAATGGAGCTTGATGTGCATCTTGCTGAAGTCGCCAGTGATATCCTGCGCCGTGACCTCCGTGATCCGCCCCATGACCTTCCCCGGTTCCTCGCCCGGGGTCTCGCCGATGGCCTGGCGGTTGAACATCTCCGGCGCGATGAGGTTGTACCACCCCTTCGCCTTCCACTTGTCCTTGACCTTCCGTTGGGATGGCTTCCCGGGTTGCTTCGCCATGGCGCAGCCGCTGACGAAGAGGAGGTCCGTATATAATGCTTCGGAGCCCTGGACCTTCAACATCCTTCGCCATCGGGCGAGTCGGACCGGACTCTTTCACAGCCTCGGCACAGGGCCTCGACGGTGGCCCTCCGTCGCGGCCGACGCGCCTGGACCCGCAGGGAGAGGAGGGCAGGTTCGATAGCGATTGGCAGCGGCGATGGGTGCGACCGTTGCGGCGGCGTTCCTCCTCCGCCATCTGCTGCCGGACACTCGGACGTCCTGATGACGCGGCTCCGGCCCCACCCGTTGTGCCCTACGCGTTCGGCCCCGCGGTCTTCAATGCGGGGGAGCCTCGTAGTGATGGTCTGGACGGCCCGCGCTCGGGACGCGCGTCACGAGTGGGACGCCGCGAGCGACACGACCCCATCGAGCGGGATGAACACGTTCTGGGGCCGATGAACGAGCTCGTACCGCAGCTCGTACAACGCCTTCTCCATCATCCATCCGCGGATCGCGCGGACCGCGTGTTCGGCATCCATGTCCGGGTATAGGGCAGAGGCCTTCAGGTACGCGAGCGAGCACCGCTCGGAGGCCGCGCGTTCCCATGCTAGGAGACGCTCCGCGACTTCCGACTCCTCGGACGTGAGCGCGTCCCTCGCCATCAGGCGAAACGCCGCCGAGGCGTCGCCGCCGATGAATTCCCTCCAGGCATAGTGCACGACGTAAGAGAAGGAGCGCCCAAGGGTCGCGATGTCGCGCAAGGGCGGGAGTTTCTCGTGGCGCTTCTCGGGCAGACGCTCCGGCTCCCCTTCGAAGTCGATGAACAGGAGCCGGCCTTCCGTCGTCCGGAGCACCTGCCCGAGGTGCAGGTCCGCATGCGTCACGCACTTGGCGGTGCCGATCCCCGCGAGGATGCCGGCCAAACATCGCTCGATGTGCTCCCGTCCGGAGAACACGAGCTCCCGCGCCCGCGCGGCGAGCCCCCCGGCCCTCGCGTCCGGTCCGTTCGCCAGCACCGCGAGCCGCCGGAGGGAGTCACTAAGGTTCCCGAGCGCGGCCCTCGTCGTCGCCTCCGCGTCCTCCTCCGTGAAGACTTCCGGCCGGAATGGCCCGGCATGATGGTCGGCCAAGGCGTCGTGGAGCCGCGCGGTCGCCTCGCCGAGTCGGGCGGAGAATTCAAGGCTCGTCCGTTCGAAGTCCCCGTCCGCGTCCCGGGCGCGTTCGTCGCGCCATCCGGCGGTGAGCCACGAAAATGCGTCCGTGGCGTCCACGTGGTCCGTGGCGACCCCGAGCACGAGACGGTCCGCGCCCACCCCGAGCGCGAGTTCCCCCCGGTACCGCGCCACATGCGGGAACCCCTTCTTGTGGAGCCGCTGGAGGAGGTCTGCCTCCCGGTTCCCGACCTCGAGCCGCTTGTACGACTTGAACGCGAGCGAGCCCGTCGTCGTCGCAATCCGGACCAGGACGCTCGAACGGTCGTCCGCGAACGGGTCGACGGATCGGAACGCCCCCACCGGCTCGCCGTGGAACCGAAGGGAATCGCCCGCCCGCGTGCGGACCGAGAGGCGGTCGCGGAACCCGTCGACGAGGAAGCGCGCGTACGCATCGCCCCGCTCCGCCTCCGTCACGTAGAATCGCTCTCCGCCCGCGGACAGCTCGAACGCCTCGGGCTCGGGTTTCTCCATCGTGATCGAGAGCGGGACGTGCATCGGGTGGGACACGCCCCCCTCCCGGGCCACCGCGAGGAAGAACGCGACGACCTCGGCGGGCGTCTCCACGAGGAGGGCACGGTCTTTCACCGCCAGCTCCGTGCGGGGACCGACCGTGTCTCCGCACCACCGGCGCGTGTGGAGCCAGTTCCGGAACGTGAGGGATTGCCGGAACACCGCCTCCAATGCGTCCAGCGCCGCCGTCCCGGAGACCTTCATTCACATCAACGTTCGATACAGGTCGAGCGTCTTCTCCGCGATGCGGTCCCACGTGAACTGCTCGAGCACACGCGCCCGGCCCGCCTTCCCCATCCGCTGCGCGAGGTCGGGATCGACGAGCACCTTGGACAGCGCGGCCCCGAGGCGCTCCGGGTCCGCGGGGGGCACGAGGAAGCCCGTTTCCCCGTCGACGACGACCTCCTTGATCCCCCCGACCGAGCACGCGACGACCGGCGTCTCGCACGCCATCGCCTCGAGGTTGATGATCCCGAACGGCTCGTAGACCGACGGGCACGCGAAGACGGAAGCCTCATTATACAGGTTCACGAGGTCGGGGTCCTCGAGCATGTCGTGGATCCACACGACGCCCTCCCGCCCGTCGATCACCGAGCGCAGCTCGTCCAGCAGGTCCGGCGTGTCCGGCTTCCCCGTCGCGAGGACGAGCATCGTCCCATCGGGAACGAGGTCCATCGCCTCGACAAGGTCGAGAATCCCCTTCTGCCGGCTGAGCCTCCCGCAGAAGAACACGAACGGCTTCCGGACGCGGAACTTCGCAAGGCTCGCGGACCCTTCCCTCGGGTGGTACTTCTCCGGGTCGACGCCGTTGTGGATCACATGCACGGCCTCGGCGGGGATGCGATAGAACCGCCGGATGTCCCGCTTCATCTCCTGGCTCACCGCGACGACCGCGTCGCACGCCTCAAGGCCCTCCTGCTCCATCCACGAGCTGAGCTCGTAGCCGGCGCCGAGCTGCTCCTTCTTCCAGGGCCGCAGCGGCTCGAGAGAGTGGACGGTCGCGACGAGCTTGCACCCATACGTCTTCTTCGCGAGCGCGCCGGCGAAGTTCGTGTACCACGTGTGCGTGTGGACGATGTCCGCGTCGATCGGGTCCGAGACCATGTTCACGTTGAACGAGAGGACCTCGAACGCCTTCGCCAACCTCGGGTCGGGCGCGGCGAGGCCGTGGACGCTCGGGCGATACCGCCAGACCTTGATCGGGAGACTCGGCGGCGGACCGGACTCGAGCGTCCGGACGTGCACGTCAATCCGTTTCGACAGCGCGAGCGCGATGTACTTCGCGTGGACGCCCGCACCGCCGTAGATGTTCGGCGGGAACTCATACGTGAAGATCGTCGCCTTCATCGTGGGCCGCAGGTAGCCGGGTAGCGGCGATGAACGTTGCGGTCTTGGGGACGCCCTCCGCCGTTTCACGATCTCCTAAGAATCGCCGTCCGGGTCATCGGGCGAGTGCGATGCGGCGGTACCGTGCCGAGCACGGCGGCCCATGCGCGACATGCATTTCCTTCGCGTCGAGGTCCATCACGACCGAAACGACGGTCGCGAATCGCTCCTCCGGCGGCTTCGTGTCAATCCCGTGGCGGCAGATGCAGTCCGGGGCACCGTCGTGGTCACGGAGCATCGCCTTCAGGTCCCCTATGCCGACCTTGTGTCTCCGCTCGATGAGCGTTCTCAGGAGTGACCGTGATCGGGCGAGGCGGTGGAACGTGGACCTCCGATCCTCCGCGAGCGGCTGCCAGATCCCCAACGAGTCGGGGTTCAGGAAGTGGTTCGTGTGCGTCAGGAAGCCGTCCGTCGCTTCGAGGCGGCACTCGCCCTCCGGCGCGGTCTCGACGTCGAGGATCCTCGGGGCCGATCCCGCCTCCGCGAGCACGAAGTTCGCGGAGCACGCACGCGACTCCCCGGCGACCACGTCGGTCGCCGTCTTGAAGTCCCTCGCCGCCAAGATCTCCCAGCACCGCACATGGAACGGCTTCCGGAGGCGGGACCAGGAGTCGACGTTCGAGACGAGTCCGTTCACCGCCAAGCCGATCCCGTGGGAATTGAGTCCAATCTTCGCACCAACGATCCCCGCCTCCGTGAATGCGAGCTGCCGCGTGCCATCGGGTGCGCTCGTCCGCACGATCAGCCCCTCGACCTCGGGGAGCCAATCCCAGTTCTGCCCAATTAGGAGGTGGCCGTTCGCAGAGTGCGAGGGGGCGACGGCGAACGACGTGCACCCCCCGACGGCCTCGACCCCCGCCGCGAGCTCCATCCCGCGGTCCGCGAACCCGCTGTACAGGATCTCGTACCGGACGTTCAGGGCCACGATGTCTAGAAGATCCTGCCCGGAGCCCACGGCGAGCCCCTCCATGGCTTCGTAGTACGAAGGATTCGAGCGCGCGATGACCTCCCGATACGCTTGCGCGCGGGCCCGCAGGTCCTCCTCGGACGCTTTTGTCCAGTACGCGAACCGCTGGCCGTACAGGGAGACGTTGCGCGCGACCTGCCTCTTGGCGGCTCCTCCGTGCTGCTCGCCCCACGTGCGGGGCCCACCTTCGAGGTCGACCACAGGGAGCGCTCGGGTCATCTCGAACCCTCGAAGGAGTCCTTTCCGAAGATAATCCACGCCGGCCGCTTGACGAAACCGAGGCCGACGTTGATTCCGAGCATCGGCGCGTTCAGGGAGCTGTTGAAGGTCCGGATCTCTCGGTATCCATGCCGCATGCCGTACTCCACCGCTCGCAGCTTCAGGGCGTACGCGATCCCGCGGTGGCGGTACCTGGGATGCACGCCCGTGAAGCCCGTGTACAGGACATCGGGCAACGCCTCGGCGCGGCCGAGACCCGAGACGCCGACGTAGGCGTCCCCATCTTTGGCGAGCTGGACGGCTTCGGGGAGCGCGCCCGGCCGCTCCAGGGCGTGGTTTCGGTACATCTCGAGGCTCCCGCGCGTGAACGGGTCGACGTGGGGCTCGTCCAGGGATGCGAGGCAGTCGAGCTCATACAGCTTCTCCACCGCCTTCGGGTCCTCGCGCATCTCGTCCGCGAGGGTCGTGAGCGCGATCCCCGGGGGTGGGTCCCGCCGGTGCGCGAACCGGGCCATGTCGAAGGTGCGGATGTCGAGGCGGGACTCCCAGCTTCGCATCTTCTCGTGGAATCCGCGACGGCGGAGGAAGGCGACGCTCGCGGGCCAGGACTCCTGGATCCCCCAAGCGCGCAGCTGGCGGGCTCCGCGGGCGAGGAGTTCCTCCTCGAGCCCGTCGAACAGGAGCGCCCCGAGGCCGCGGCCTTGCGCCGCGGGGTGGACGGCGCCCCACACCCCGTACCGGTCCGGGTCGAAGGACCATGCGAGGTGGAAATACTCGGATTCCCCGAGGACTTCGTCCGTTTCCGGGTCGACCGCGACGTACCGGCGGCGCACGTACTTCGTGGCCCGGTACTCCTCGTCCGCGTGCCGCCGCTCCTCCACCGTCGTAGGGTGCGCCTCGTCGACGGCATTCCGAATCCGCACGATGGCGGGATAGTCCTTCGGATCAAAGGGCCGGATGTCGACGGTCATCGCTTCCGGGGGCTCCTGCGCGTGCGCCATGGAGGGGGATGCGACGGGCCAGTGGCCCATATATCTTCCGGCGGGGACGGGGACACACCGAGGACACATCGTTATGTAGCGAACCCTCCGTTGCGCCGAAGGATGCGGGTCCTGTTCGCCGCCGCGGAAGCGTATCCGCTCGCGAAGGTCGGAGGACTGGGCGACGTCGCGGGGAGCCTCCCCAAAGCGTTGGCGGCGATCGGGCACGACGTGCGGATTGTGCTGCCGCGGCACGGCGTCATCCGGGACGTGAGGGACGACCTCGGCGCCTTTCCCGTCTCGATCGGGGGCAAGACGCGCGAGGCCCGGCTGCGGACGAGCGCGATCGACGGGGTTCCGGTCTACCTCGTAGATGCCAAAGAGTGGTTCGGTCGTCCGCAGGTCTACGAATACGCGGACGACGGGAAGCGGTTCGCATTCCTCGGCCGGGCGATCCTCGATCTCCTGCCTGCGGCCGGGTGGTGGCCCGACGTGATCCACCTGAACGACTGGCATACCGCGCTGGCGGCGGCCTACCTCAGGACGACGCACGCCAAGGACGCCCGGTACCGGGGAATCCGCACTGTGCTCACGATCCACAACCTGCAGTTCCAGGGAGTGTACGACCGCGACTTCTTCATTTGGACGGGCCTTCCGGCGGAGACGTGGAACCCCGAGGGCGTCGAGTTCTTCGGCCGGATGAATTTCCTGAAGGCGGGAATCGTATACGCGGACCGCGTCAACACCGTGAGTCCGACGTACGCGAAGGAGATCCGCACGGAGACGCAGGGAGAGCGACTCGAGGGCCTCCTGCGGTCCCGCGCCTCGAAACTGTCCGGCATCCTGAACGGAATCGACTACGAGGTGTGGGACCCCGCTCAGGATCCCCACATCGCGTGGCGGTACACCCGGAAGACGGTCGCGGCGAAGGCGGCGAACAAGGAGGCGCTCCAGCGGGAGGTCGGGTTGGCGGGGGAGGCGGACACCCCACTCCTGGGAATCGTCTCGCGCCTTACCGCCCAGAAGGGATTCGACCTCGTCTTGGACGCGATGGCGGACCTGCTCCGTCTCGGGACCCAGGTCGTGCTCCTCGGGACGGGCGAGAAAATGTACGAACAGCGGTTGGCGGCGATGGCCGAGGAGAACGACTCGCTCGCGGCGGCCCTGAAGTACGACGAGGGGCTCGCGCACCGGATCTACGCGGGCTCCGACCTCTTCCTCATGCCCTCCCGGTTCGAGCCGTGCGGCCTCGGGCAGATGATCAGCCTGCGGTACGGGACGGTGCCACTCGTGCGCGCGACGGGCGGTCTCGCGGACACCGTGAGGGATGTCACCGCCCATCCGACGGAGGGGAACGGGTTCGTGTTCAGGGAGTACACCGCCGAGGCGTTCCTCGCCGCCGCACGGCGTGCGGTGGCGCTCTACAGGATGAGACCCCGATGGAGCGCCCTGCGGGCACGCGGGATGGGGACGGACCTGTCGTGGGCCGCGTCCGCGCAATCGTACGAGAAGCTGTACGGGCAGGCCGGGAAGGCCTAGAACGCATCCCCGGGGGACTGGGGCCTGCGCTCGGATTGCGCGGACCGCGCGGTAGCGGATTCCTGGGGCGTCCCCATGACGACACGCATGAGGAGTGCATCGACGACCTCGTCCGCGATCGGTGCCGAAGGATTCACGAGCCCTAAGGCCAGGGCAGGATTCGCGGGGCGTCGTTCCGGCATCGACAATGGAATGAGCGCTCCCGCACGGGAATGGGCCGACGTGTGGGGAACGCCCCGAAGGGTCGCCTCGCCGAGCGGGTATCCGCACTGCGGACACCGTCCCTGGGTGAGGGGTCGCGACGGGGGCCCTCCCGCCACGAGGACCACGGTCCGCACGAACAGGTATATGGCAAGCGTGGAGACGGCGTACGCGGTCCATCCCGCAGAACTCGGGGGGCTCCCGTCGAAGTAGAGGACCTGGTGGTTGAGGAACAGGACGGCGCCCGCCACGCTCAGCACGACCAACGTCGCCTCGCGCAGCGCCGCGCGGGCCACCACAACCCTGTCGATCATCGCCACTGGCCGGCGCCGGGCGGCGCCGCGGACCTCCTCCTCGGGAGGAATGGCCGGAACGCCAGATAAAGCTGGGCATCGGGGGACGGTCTGCTATCGAGGCTGAGACCAAGGGTCGCGCCCAAGAGCCGCCTAGAGGGGGACTTCCTTGCGCAGGATCTGCGCCGCGTCCTCCGGCATCACCGGGTTGATGTAGAAGTCCGTCCCGCGCTCGAACCCCGCAATCTCCGTGAGCCGCGGCGTGATCTCCAAGTGCCAGTGGTACCGCGTCTCCGTCCGGTCGCACGGCGCCGTGTGGATGTAGTAATTGAAGGGCGCGTCGTCCAAGACGTCATCCATCCGGGCGAGCACCTCCTTCAGCATCCGGGCGAACGGCGTGCGCTCTTCGTCCGTCAAGTCTTCGAACGCCATCTCGTGCGCCCTCGGCAGGATCCACGTCTCGAAGGGGAACCGTGCTGCGTATGGGGAGATCGCGACGAACTTGTCGTTCTCCGCGACGACCCGCTCCTCCTTCTCGATCTCCTTGGCGATCAGGTCGCAGTACAGGCACGAGCCGCCGTACGCCTCGTGGTACCGCTGCACCGCCGCGACCTCTTCCATGATCCTGCTGGGGACGATCGGCGTGGCGATGAGCTGCGAGTGCGGATGGGAGATCGACGCGCCCGCCTTCTCCCCGTAGTTCTTGAAGATCAGGATGTACTTGAATCGGGTGTCCTGGATGAGGTCCAAGTACCGTTGCTTGTACGCGGTGATGACCTCCTGGACTTGGAAGTCGCTCAGGTGCGGCAGATTCGTGTCGTGGTCCGGCGTCTCCACGATCACCTCGTGCGCGCCGATGCCGTTCACGCGGTGGAACAGCGGGGTCTCGAGGCGATGGAGGTCACCCTCGATCTGGAGCGCAGGATACTTGTTCGGGATGCAGCGGACCCACCAGCCCGGCCCGTTCGGGTGGCCGCCCCTGCGATACGCGAGAACTTCCGGCGGCGTCATGTGTTCGTGGCCGGTGCAGAACGGGCACTTCTCCGCGGGCGTCCTGCGCGCGCTGGCGGGCGCTTCTTGGGGCCGCTTCCCGCGCACCGTCGAGAACACGACCCACGTGTCCGTGACGTAGTCCTTCCGGAGTTCGGGCATGAGAAACCTGGGGGGCGCGCGCGGATGCGAGGCACCGTATTTCAGCGTTGGCCCCGGATTATCGGGAGGGCCAGGAGATACGTTCATATATCTGTAAAACAACGCACCAAACTCGACTTGACCCTCAAGTTGGATGGGAGGCTGAGGTGGCCACGATCGGAGCGCCGGAGCGGGTCCGCGTGATCCCGAAGATGTTCGCCCTTTGGTTCGCGGGGTTCGCCGGCCTCTCGCTGGCGGTGGGCCTCGCCCCGCGCGCGTCGGCCCCATTCACGACCTCCATCGATTCTCCCGTCGGCGGCGAGGTGTGGACCCGCGGGTCGACGCACGATGTCATCTGGACGGACGACATCGTCGACCCGGGCGAGATCTTCCCGGAGGTTCTGTGGTACCTTGTCGCCGGCGTTCCGCAAGCGGTGCTCTGGTCGGATATCTACGGCTACGGGGGGCAGAAACAGTACACATGGACCGTGCCCGCCCAGGACCTCGCGGACGTGACCGTCCGGGTGTGCGTCGACCCCGGTGCGGGGCCCGTCTGTATCGATTCGAATCCGTTCCGCATCGAAGGAGTCTCCCCCGTCCTGCTGGCCCGATCCCCAGAGGGCACGAACATCGAATGGCGCCCCTACGTCAACCTCAGCTTCTCGGAGGCGATGGACGAGGCCTCCGTCCGCGGCGCGCTGTCCATCTTCCCGCCCGCGTCGATCTTCCCCGGTTGGACCTGGAGCGCGAACGATTCGAGCACCCGCGTGGTCCTCGCGCCCTCGACGTCGTATACGTTCACGCTCTCGTGCGCGGCCGTCGATCGGAGTGGAACACCCGGGAATCCCCTGGCGGGTTGCCCCATCAGCTGGTCGTTCACCACGTCGGCGGCTCCGACGATCTCGCTTACGTCGCCCCTCGGCGGCGAGGTGTGGTCGGGAGGGAGCACGCACTCGGTCGCGTGGCTCGCGTCCGACGCGGAGGATCTCCCGAGCGCGCTGCGCATCGTCCTTTGGTACTACGCCGGTGCAGGCTATCAGCCGCTCGCGGGTCCGTTATGGGGGAATGCGAGCTACGACTGGACGCTGCCCATGATCGACTCCTCGAACGTCCAGGTTGGCGCACGGGTTCGCGACACGGCAAACTTCCTCGCGGAAGCCTACAGCGGGATGTTCGCGATCGACAGCACGCGACCGGCCGTGTTCTCCACGGTGCCCGCGGACAATGCCTCTGGAGTCGACTGGGCCTCATCGATCCTCGTGGACCTCACGGAGCCAGCGACCGGACCCCTCGATGGCACGACGTTCGGAGTGCGCACGTCCTCCGGCGAGTGGGTCGATGGCGCACTCGTGTGGGAATCGTCGTCGCGCTTCCGGTTCACGCCGTCCTCGCCGTACCTGGCCGGCACCGAGTACATCGCCTCCGTCAACGCGACCCTGACGGACCTCTCGGACCCGGGGAACGCGCTCGTCCCGGTTTCGTGGCGGTTCTTCACGAAGGTGAACACCCTCCCCTCCGTCTCGCTCGACTGGACGCCTGCCGCCGTGCTGTCCGGCGGGTCGATCTGGTCCGTTTCGTGGACCGGGTCGGACGGGGAGGACGATCCCTCGCAGCTCGAAGCGTATCTGGAATTCTCCGACGTTGGCCCATCCGGCCCGTTCGGCCTTGTCGCGGGATCCCTGAATGCCTCGGACACCTATGCCTTCACGGTGCCCTTGCTGGACGTCGCCTCCGCATCCTTGCGGGTGCGGGTCGTGGACAGCCAAGGGGGCGAGGCCTCCTCATCCGTGTCGTTCGGGATCGATTCCACGCCGCCGACGGTCGAAGACGCATCCCCGCCGCCGGGGGCGACGGACGTCCTCCCGAATGCGGGCTTTGCCGTCACCTTTAGCGAGCCAATGCGTCGACCCGGTTGGTCCATCGGCCTCCGGGAGGCGGTCTCCGGCGTATGGGTGGAATTCGGGATCTCGGCATGGTTTGGGCAGACGTTCGGCGCGGTCCCCGCCAACTTGCTGCGCGAGGGGCTGGAGTACGAGGCCGTCATCAACGGGACCCCGAGGGACATGTCCGCACCGGGGAACCCGCTGGCGGGAGCGACCTCGTGGACGTTCCGCGTCGGGGTCTTCCCGCCATCCATCACGATCGTCGACCCGCTGCCCGGCGTGCGGTGGACGGCCGGCGTGTCCCACCTGATCCGCGTGCAGGTGGCGGACCCCTGGGATTCCATGCTCGCCGTCCGCGTCGATTTGGCGCTCGACGGCACCAACTTCGCCCCGTTCCTGGCGGCGACATCGGTGGCCCTCGGCGAGGTGTCGCTTGCCGCGACGCCGCCGCTCGTCGAGGCTCCGGTCGCGGTCCTGCGAGTGTGCGCGACGGACGCGGAAGGCACGGAAGCGTGCGCCCTGCGGCCGATCTCGATCGACGCGACCCGACCGAACCTGCTGTCCGCGACGCCCGCCCAGGGGGCGTCCACGGTTCACCCGGGCGCCCCCCTCCTCCTCACGTTCTCGGAACCCATGGACGCCGCCGCGGTCGAAGCGGCCTTCCGGCTGGACCCTGCGACCGCCGTCACGTTCCAGTGGGGGCGCACGTTCGCGGACAACGACACCCTGCGCGTCGACCATTCGCGGTTGCTCGAACAGGAGGAGTACACGGTCACGATCGGCTGCGGGGCGCGCGATCGGAGCGACCCCGGACTCACGATCGGCGGCGCATGCCCGCTCACGTGGAGATTCACGACCGCCGCCACCCCGAGCCTCGACATCCTATACCCCCTGGGCGGGGAACGGCTGTCGGGCGGCGTCCCCCAGACGGTCCGTTGGATCGCGACCGACGACGAGGACGATGTCCGGCTCGTCGTGGAATTCTCCGAGGACGGAGGCAGCAGCTTCTCCGTCCTGTTCGACCGGGTCACCGCCACGAGCTGGTCTGGCTCCGCCTCCGCGATCACCCTCCCGCCCGTCGACACGCCATCCGCGGTCCTGCGCGTCACGGCGACGGACTCGATCGGGCTCTCGACCACCGCCACCACACCGCCGTTCGCAGTCGACTCGACCCCGCCAACAATCGTCGACTCCGACCCGTCGGACGGGGCGATCGACTTCGACTCGATGGCCCCAATCCGCATCCTCTTCAGTGAGCCGATCGACCCCGCCTCGTTCGTCGCGGTCCGTCAGGACTCCATCTGGTCGGAAGGCTCGGCCTTCTCCTCCGTGGTCCTCGTGGACACCACGGCGCAACCGTTCGATACGGTCGTGATCGAACACACGAGCATCAAGCATGCCAGCGTCACGACGGTTCAGCTCGATGGGATTCGGGACCTCTCCTTCCCGGGAAACGCACTGATCACGTCGCTGTCGTTCACCGTGCGGGACTACATCTCGCCCGTCGCCAACCTGCTCGTGGACGAGGAGACGATCGCCGGGGAGGCCGTGGTTCTGGACGCCACCGCCTCGACGGACAACGATGAGATCGTGAACTACACCTTCACCGTCCGGGACGGCTCAGGCGCAGAGGTCTCGAGGCTTTGGGGCGAGCGGGCGGAATTCCGGCCGCCGTCCCCCGGCTCGTACACCGTGTCCGTCACCGTCTTGGACGCCGCGGGGAACCAGGACGTCGGGAGCGCACCCCTCCGCGCCCACGCGGCCGGCCAAGACCCGGGAACCCTGACGGACATCCAGGTCACCTGGCTCGGGTGGCTCGCCCTCGCGGGGGCCGGGAGTTCCAGCACGTACGCCCTCACGGACCGCGGCCGGTCGCTGCTCTCTCGCGTGTTCCTCCTGCCCCTGTACGTGCGCCTAAAGCCGTCCGCCGTCATGGACCAGGAGACGCGCGGGATGATCCGGGGGTACGTCCGCGTGCACCCGGGGGACTGCTACACGGACATCAAGAGGAACCTCGGACTCGCGAACGGGGAACTCACGTACCACCTGTCCGTGCTCGAGCGCGAAGGCGTGATCCACAGCGTGACGAAGGGAGCGAAGCGGCTGTACTATCCCGCGGACATGCCAATCCCGGAGAATGGCGGCGGACTCCACGAGGTCCAGCAGCGGATCCTCAAGCACGTCGGGGAGGTGCCGGGCATGTCCGTGCGGGACATCTCCGGGCTCCTGGGCGTGAGCAAGCAACTCGCCCTGTACCACGTCCGGAAGCTCCGGGAGGACGGGTACGTGCGGTTCGAGCACCACGGCGTGGGCCTCCGTGTCTTCGCGACGGCCCTGGGAGAGCGCAGCACCCGGTCCCAGGGGCGAACGGGCGACACCTGAGCGCCGCGTGCACCAATCATTTGATATAGCCGGAAAATCGCGTTCAAGATTCCCCAAATAACCCCCGACCCTTCGTCCCGGCGGTGGATTCATGAGGGGACGGTTGCCCATTGGCGCCCTCGCCTTGGTTCTGATCGTGAGCTTGGCCCCGGTGGCCCTGGCGGACGAGTTTCCGCACCTGGTCATCAACACACCCGACCACGGGTCGACCGTGAGCGGGACGATCGACGTCACGGGAAACGCCTGGGACGACGTGCAGGTGCTCGGGGTGAAGGTGCGGATCGGGGACGGGGACTGGCTGTCCGCGCAGGACACGTCCGGGAACGACACGTGGTGGTCCTGGTCGTACACGTGGGACACGACGACGGTCCCCGACGGCTGGCGACACATCGGCGTCATCGCGTGGGACTCCTCGAATCAGCACACGGACGCGTCGATCGAGGTGTTCGTGGACAACGAGCCGAACGAGAACACGCCTCCGTGGGCGGCGATCGACGAGCCTGCGCACGGGAGCACGGTCCGCGGGGTCGTCACGATCCGGGGCCGCGCGGGGGACGAGGACGCCGGTGACGCCGTCGAGATGGTCCAGGTCCGGATCGACGCGGGCGAATGGACCAACGCGACGCCGACGGGGGACCAGGGGTCCTTCAACCACTGGGCGTTCGAGTGGGACACGACCGCGTACGACGACGGCTGGCACGCCGTGAAGGCGCGCGCGTTCGACGGGGACGTCTGGGGCGAGCCCGCCGTCGCGGAGTATCTCGTCGACAACCAGCAGGACGAGAACCGGGCGCCGTTCGCGGAGATCCTGCACCCGAAGAACGGGGAGACGGTCCACAACATCGTCCTCGTGCACGGCGTCGCGGGAGATCCCGACGACGGGGACCGCGTCGAGCTCGTGCAGGTCCGAATCGGCGACGGGGAGTGGCGGGACGCGGTGGACACGAGCCACCACGACACCTGGTCCACGTGGGCGTACCAGTGGGACACGACCCAGTACGACAACGGGGACGTCCGGGTGTGCGCCCGCGCGTACGACGGCGAGCTGTACTCGGAGCCGAACTGCCGCGAGGTCAAGATCGCGAACGAGCACGAGAACGAACCCCCGACGGTGAAGATCCTCCACCCGGCGAACGGGGAGACCGTCCGGGGCGTCGTGCTCGTCCACGGGCGAGCGTGGGACGACCGCGGCGTCGAACGCGTCGACGTCCGGTTCGGGGACGGGGACTGGCGGCGGACGACGGACACGTCGCCCGACGACTCGTGGACGACGTGGGCGTACGAGTGGAACACGCGGGAGCGGGACGACGGCTGTCTCGTGGTCGCCGCCCGCGCCTGGGACGGCAGCCTCTTCTCAGAGATCCACCGGATTGAGGTGTGCGTGGACAACGAGGACGCGCCCCCGGTCGTGACGATCCTCCACCCGGAGGACGGGGCGGTCGTGCACGGCCTCGTGCTCGTCCACGGGACCGCGCGCGACGACCACTACGTGAAGCGGGTGGACGTGCGGGTCGACGACGGCGAGTGGCACCAGGCCCACAACACGGGCCGGGACCGCCCCTGGTCGACGTGGGCGTTCGAGTGGGACACGACGAAGTACGACAACGGCGAGCACGAGGTGTGCGCGCGGGCGTTCGACGGTCGGCAGTACTCGGAGCTCTCGTGCGTGACCGTGATCGTCCACAACGTCGGGCACGACGACCGGGCACCGCCCTTCCTGCCCGAGGGCGCATCGCCGCTCCTCGCGTTCGGCCTCCTCAGCGGGCTGGGCGTCGCCATCCTTATGTGGCTGCGCTCCCATGGTTACCTGAGGAAGTGACGGGGAGGATGGACCGCCGGGCCGCGCTGCTCGCACTCACGGTCGTCGGACTCGCCGTCTCCCTGTTCCCGACCGCGCGGAGCGGCGGGCCCACGCCGGTCGAGGGACCGGTCGTGGGGGTGTGGACCGTCGACGGGAGCCCGTACGTCCTCGTCGCGAACGCGACGGTCCCCGAAGGGGGGAAGCTCGAGATCCAGGCGGGAGTCGAGGTGCGGGCCCATCGCGGGGTCGGGCTCGACGTCCTCGGGACCCTCCTCGTCCTCGGCTCCCCGGGGGCGCGGGTCCGGTTCACCTCCGACGAACCGGGGGACGCGGGGTACTGGAAGGGGATCGGCGTGCAGGCCGGCGTCGCCTCGCTCTGGTACGCCGCCATTGATGGCGCCGAGACCGCGCTCTCCGTCTCCGGAGGGACCGCGGGCGTCGTGGGGTCCCAGTTCTCCGGAAACCTGCACGGGCTCCGCGTCGAGGATGGGGCGGCCGATCTCATGGAGACGTCGATCTCCCACAACGCGTTCGCGGGCGTGATCGCGCGAAACGCGGCGCTCACGATCGGTGGCGGGAGCCTCCTGGCGGGGAACCCGATCGGGATGCGGCTGGAATCCGCGGACGCGCTCGTCGAGAACACGACCTTCCTCGGCCCCGTCACGAACGACCTGGTGCTCGACGTGTCTTCGAAGGTGCGGCTCCGCGCGTGCGAGCACGAGGAGCCCCCGCGGATCGAATTCCTCGACGGGCTCTCGCGCGTCGACGTCGAGGGGATCCTGGCGGTGTCCGTGCTCGATGTCCACGGGAGCCCGAGGGCGGATGCCCGCATCGAGGTGAACGACAACGCGAACGGCACGGGCGGGGTGGTCACCACGACGGGCGGCGACGGAGGCGTCCCAGGGGTCGTCCTCCGGGAGCGGACGGAGACGGCGGCCGGAGCGGTGGACTTCAACCCCTTCACGGTGGCCGCGGAGGCGAACGGGTGGCGGGATTCCGCGGACGTCACGGTTCATGGGGCGACGGAGGTCGCGCTGCGGCTGTCGGTCGACCTCGCACCTCCCGAGCCCGCCCGCCTCGGGATCCTCTTCGTCGACGAAGACCAGGAGTTCGTCCTCGACGCCTCCGGCTCTAGAGACAACGATCCGGGCCTGGCAAGCACGGGCTCGTTCCTGTGGTCGTTCCCGGAGCTCGCCCTCACGCTCGTGGGGATCCAAGTGACGCACACGTTCCCGGACCCGGGCCTCGTCGAAGGGGTCCTCACGGTCACCGACGCTGCGGGGAACTCCGGCGACGAGCCGTTTTCCGTCCGCGTGCGGGACCGGACCCCGCCGGTGATCCTGGAACCCCGGGTGTCCGGCGGAGGTCTCGTCGGCGAGACGATCACCCTGGAGGCGTTCGCGAGCGACAACGATCCCGCGTTCGATGCGGGCGCCGAGTACTCCTGGCGGTTCTCCCTGGGATCCGCGATCGCGGAACGGCGCGGCCGGACCGTGACGTTCGTCCCGGACCGCGCGGGCACGTGGGCGATCTCGCTGACCGTCACGGACCCGGAAGGGAACCCGGCGTCCCGCGAGCTGACCGTCCGGGTCGTCGCGCCGACTCCGCAGCCGGACTTCCTCCCCGCGATCGTCGGCGGCTCCATCCTCCTGGCATCGGCCGCGGCTCTCGCGACGGAGCGCGGGAAGGTCGGCCTCCTCACGCTGCTCATCCCACTGTACACGCGCCTGAAGGACGGGGAGGTGCTCGACCAGTTCACCCGGGGGCAAATCTACGGGTACGTGCGCGTGCACCCCGGGGACACGTACACGGACATCAAGCGGAACCTCGACCTGAACAACGGGACTCTCACGTACCATCTCGACGTGCTCGAGAAGCAGGGGCTCCTGCGCGCGGTGGCTCGTGGGCCACGGAAGATGTTCTATCCCATCGACGTGCGGCCGCCGGAGGACGGCGGCGGCCTCCACGAGGTCCAGCGACGGCTCGTGAAGGGGCTCGACGAAGCGCCGGGGATCGCGGTCGCGGATCTGGCGGCGAGCCTCGGGATCAGCCGCCAACTCGCGCTGTACCACCTGCGCATCCTCGTGGGACGCGGGATCGTGCGGCTGGAGCGGCGCGGGTTCCGATTGTGCGGCTCGCTCCGCGGGCGCGAGACGCTCGCGTGACCCTCACGCGCGGAGCGTCCCGTACGCGACCTCGCTGCCGCCGCCGAGGAAGCGGCCGATGTCCTCCGCCTCCGTTGCAATCCCCTCTCGCTCCTCGCGCGCGAGACGGCGGAACGGCTCGACCGTGATCCTCCACCGATCGCCGATGTGGCGGTGGGACCAGATCGCCGCCACCCGCCCGTCGACGAGCACGACCGGGGTCAGCCAGCCCGCCTTCCGGTACACGCGCTTGTAGTGCGCCGCGTCCACGAGATGGCTCTTGTCGCGGTGCCCGAGCAGGTACGTCTCGAAGTGCGGGAGGAGGCGGACGACGGAATCCGCCAAGGGGGCCCGCCGAAGAGCCTCCACGTCGTCCGCGAGGAGATGCGCGGGAGCGCCCTCCACGGACACCACCGCCAGGTCGTCGCCCAATCCCGTCCACATCCTCTCGATCTCGCGGGCCGGGATGCCCGACCACACCGCCATGTCCCTCGGCGTCGCAGGGCCAAACGCTCGGAGGTACCGACGGACGAACGCGTCCTCCGCGGGGGCGCCCTCCATCTCCCGGAAGTCCCGCAACCACGCCGCCGCGCGCACGAACGTGATCTCCCGGCCGCGCGACGGTCCGAAGCAGATCGCGCCGTGCAGGCTCGCGAGGCGGACGATGCCGCCCCAGGAGTGCTCGATCCACGGGCGGGCCGGTGCGCCGACCCGGTCCGTCACCCGATCTGCGAGCTCCGTCCGCGTGAGGGGGTCGTCCCCGAGCGCTTCGGTGATGGCGCGGACGACCGGGGCGACGTCTCCCGGACGCATCCCGCGGCGCCGCAGGTAGCCGGGCAGGAGGTCGGGGAGCTTGCGCTCCCACGCGCGCGCGTCCGCGGCCTGGCGCAGCGCGCCCACGTATGCGGGGAACTCGTCCGCGGGGAGGAGGTGGAGCGTGCCCCGCATGAGCCACGCCTTCACGAGCGTGCGGTCCCGCAGAAGCGCGCGGTCCACTGCCGCCGCGGTCAATCCCTTCACCCGGGCTCGAAGGGACAACCCTGCGGCGGACAGCACCTGGGCCTGCACCCCACACGCGTCGCCCGCCGCGGTCGCCAGCGCGGGACGGGATACACGATGCCAGAAGTCGTGCCGCTGCGACCGAAACGCGTGCACCTGGGCCCACGTGACAGGAAGAGGGACTCCACCGCCGCGCACCGCTCCCGCGGAATCCTCGACGAGTTCATGAATTTGCGTCTCAGAACGGGTCGCCCTTCGCTCGGACCTAGATGCCGGCGGCGGTGCCAACGCCGAGAAGCAAGAGCTCGGCCTTCCGAACGCGCCCCGAGCGGGGGTTCCGTTCGAGGCCGAGCTCCTCGAGCGCCATGACCCCGAGGACGGACGCGTCGCCCCGCTCGCCGAAGATCACCTGTGTGGCGGCGGCGGTCCCGTGGCACCGGAACACCGCGATTCCGACGTCCCTCACAATCCTCCGGCCGTCCGCGACGCGGAAGGTTTCCTTCCGGAAGGGACGGATGCCCACGGAGAGGAGCGTGGGGCGGGGGAGGACCGAGTAGATGGCGCCGGAGTCGACAAGGAGTGAGAGGCGCCGCGAGGACCCGCGGAGGCCCTTCGCGATGGAGACCCGAACGTGCGTCATGCCCATGCCCACCGGGAGTGACATCCCTGTATTGACGGCGGGGCGTACATGTACTTTTCCCGCGTACCCAGTTCCTCGATGTCGCTGGCCTGGGCCGCGGAAGGTATAGATAGGCTCCTCGGGATGCGCAGGAGTCCATGCTCGACATTCGCCTCATCCGGGAGAACCCCGACGCCGTGCGGGCGAACCTCGCCCGCCGCCGCGCCCCGGAGAAGGTCGCGCTCCTCGAGGACGCGATCGCCTTCGACCGCGATTGGCGGCGACATCTCCAGGAGTTGCAGGCGCTTCGCCACCGTCGGAACGCGGTGAGCCAGGAGATCGGCAACCTCGTGAAGGCGGGGAAGGACACCACCGCGCACCGGGCGGAAGCCGCGGCGCTCCCGGAACGGATCGAAGGACTCGAGATCCTTGTGGACGATCTACGCGCGAAAACGGACGAGGCGCTCCTGCGGCTCCCGAACCTCCTCCACGAATCCGTCCCGGATGGCGGCGGGCCGCAGGACAACGCGGAGGTGTCGCGTTGGGGGGAGCCGAAGGTACAGGAGTTCCCGCTGAAGCCGCACGGGGAACTCGTCGAGGCGCTCGCGCTCGGGGACTTCGAACGCGCGGCGAAGGTCGCAGGCGCGGGGTTCGTGTACCTCCGCGGGGACCTCGTGCTCCTCGACCAGGCGCTGCTGTGGTTCACCCTGAAGCTCCTGGTGTCCCGCGGCTTCACGCCCGTGTTCCCTCCGTTCATCCTCCGCCGCAGCGCGTACCAGGGCGTCGTCGACCTGAAGGACTTCGAGGACGTGATGTACAAGATCGAGGGCGAGGACGCGTTCCTGATCGCGACGAGCGAGCACCCCCTCGTGTCGATGTTCCAGGACGAGATCCTCGAGGAGGCGACGCTGCCGCTCCGGTTCGCGGGGATCGCAACGCAGTTCCGCAAGGAGATCGGGGCGCACGGCGTCGACACGAAGGGCCTGTTCCGCATGCACCAGTTCAACAAGGTCGAGCAGGTGATCTTCTCGAGACCGGAGGACTCGTGGCGGTTCCACGAGGAGCTGCTCGGGAACGCGGAAGCGGTGTTCCGCGCGCTTGAGATCCCGCACCGCACCGTCGTGCTGTGCTCCGCGGACACGGGGAGCGTGATGGCGAAGACGTACGACCTGGAGGCGTGGTTCCCCCGCCAGAACGCATACCGCGAGGTCGCGTCGTGCTCGAACGCGGTCGACTACCAGGCGCGCCGCCTCGGGATCCGCGTGGGGAAGGCGGGCGGGGAGAAGCGGCTCGCGCATACGCTGAACAGCACCGCCGTGGCGACGTCCCGCGCGCTCGTCGCGATCCTCGAGAACGGCCAGAACGCGGACGGGACCGTGACCGTGCCGAAGGTGTTGCGGGAGTTCGTCGGGAAGGACGTGATCGGTCGAGCTGGTTAAGGAGTGAGCGCGGCCGCCATCCCTCTCTCCAGGGTCACGGTCGCGTCGAATCGCCGGGTGTGAGTAGCCGGGCGAAGCTTTATCGCCTAATTCGCCATCGCCCGCCGGGGAGTGTGGTATGCCCGCAGTCTCAAATGAGTCGTTGTTGCGCCGCATGTACGACGAGGTGTTCTCGAAGGGCAAGCTGGGCGTTGTGGACGAAATCATGGACCGAAACTTCGTGGAGCACGAGCCGCCCCCGCCGGGGTTCAAGTCCGGCGTCGAGGGGTTGAAACAACTCATCGGCGCGCTGAGGACCGGATTCCCCGACCTGGGGCTCGCCGTCAACGACCTGGTTTCCCAGGGCGACAGAGTCTGGGCCCGGGGGACGATCACCGGCACGCACAAGGGGAGCTACATGAGCATTCCCCCGACCGGGAAGAGGATCTCGTTCGAAGTGATGGACATCGTGCGGTTCTCCGGCGGCAAGGCCGTGGAGCACTGGGGGGTCACCGACAACCTCGGCCTCCTGACCCAGCTCGGCGCGATCCCGGCCCCGGGGCAGCCGAAGAAGTGACCTGCGGGCCCTCCATCGAGGTTCGGCGCGCTCGCGGGCGCTCGTCGCGATCCTCGAGAACGGCCAGAACGCGGACGGGACCGTGACCGTCCCGAAGGTGCTTCGGGAGTTCGTCGGGAAGGAGGTCATCGGACGGGCCGGGGACCCATAGGCCGAAGGGTCACCTCCAGGAAACCTCTTTATACTGGATAGAGCTGTGCATCCCACATGATGCGGCGAGGAGTCAGGACCGGCCCGGATATCGCGCTCAGCACCGTGGACCGCGTCCGCCGCGTGCTTGAGAGTTCCAGAATCCCCATGAGCCGGAACCAGGTACTCGATCGCCTGGCGGCGTCGGGTCACGCCACGACCCGTCAGCGGCTGAATCGCGCGCTCGCCTTCTTCTTCGATCTCGGCCTAGCCATCGAGGGATCGAAGGGGGTCCAATGGACCCACACCGATAGCGAAAGCCTCCGACGGGCAGTCGCCACGGGACGGCGGTTGTGAGGGAACTTGCCCGGGTTCCGGCCCACGCGCATCCTCGTCCATCCCGACGTTGAGACTGCCTACCACAGATTGGAGGACGACTCGAAGCGCGGGCGAAAGGAAGCCGCTGCGATTTGGGGAAGCTTTCAGCACGCCCTCTCGCAAATCCGCCTCGATGGCCAGTGGGGCGAAGTCGTTCCCCGGATCCCCGACTACTTCCTCCGGAGGTACGGCGTCCGGAACCTATACTGCGTGGACCTTGCGTTCTTCCACCGCGCCTTCTACACCATCGTTCATCGTGACATCGTGTGCCTCGACCTCGTGGACCACGCGCGGTACAGCAGGTGGTTCCCTGGCCGCCGCCGGTGAGGGGCGGCCGGTCATTGAGAATCCCACGGGGGGCACGACCTGGAGGCATGGTTCCCCCGCAAGAACGCGTACCGCGAGGTCGCGTCGTGCTCGAACGCGGTCGACTTCCAGGCGCGCCGCCTCGGGATCCGCGTGGGGAAGGCGGGCGGGGAGAAGCGGCTCGCGCACACGCTGAACAGCACCGCCGTGGCGACGTCGCGGGCGCTCGTCGCGATCCTCGAGAACGGCCAGAACGCGGACGGGACCGTGACGGTGCCGAGGGTGCTTCGGGAGTTCGTCGGGAAGGACGTCATCGGGCGGGCGAGCTGAGGGGCCTGCGGGAAGACTTCGGTTTTCCGAAATCTGGCAAAAAGATATGTAATGGCTGGCGGGTGCGACCCCGGGGTTAGGGGGGCCAGGGACCACGCTCCGGAAGCGCCTCGGGCTTGAGCTCGTCCTCGTCGGCCTCGTCGTCGCCCTCGGGGCGGTAGCCTGGGACTTCGCCCACGTCCTCGGCCAGCCCGTGGAGGACCATCCTGGGGAAGAGGCCCACATGGTCGCCCACAACACCGTTGCCACGGTGGTGGCCGTCCTCGGCGTCGTGCTCGCCGCGTTCGGTGCGCGGATGCTCCTCATGGACCGACCCGCCACGAAGCAGGCCGTCGCGCTGTTCGGGGCTTCCACGCTCATGCTCGCCGACGGGGTCCTCCACTTCTACGTCGTGAGCGAGCACCTGTCCATCCACTGGTTCGCCGTGTTCTTCGTCGCCGCGGGGGCGGCCCAGCTCGTCCTGGGGTTCGGGCTGTTCCGGGCGAAACCGCTCGTCTATGTGATCTCCGTCCTCGTCCTGATCGGTCTCGTCGTCCTGTTCTTCGTCACGCGCGTCGTCCCTCCGCCGGGAGCCGCGGAGCCGGAGGCGTACGAGCCCGTCGGCATCGTGTCGAAGGCGCTCGAGTTCGCCGCGCTCGGGGCGCTCGGGTATCTCGTGTATCGCTGGCGGTCCGGGGCTCCGCGGGAGGCAAGGGCGACCGTCCCGGGGCCGCGGATCCCATAACCCATCCGCCACTGCTCCCGCGACGTCCCGCCCACTCCACGGCCGCGATTCGAACATACATCACCTCCTGCGAGGTGCAAGAGAACGAGTTAGATTCGCGGAAGTGGTTCCAAGAATCAACCGTACGCCTTCTCTCGGCTTCAGGCTCGTGACGAGCACACGACCGCGGTCCTGTTCGAGGGAGAAGAGGAGTCGATACTCCCCGAGCCGGACACGGTAGGTCTCTCCTGGCAAGCCTGCGAGCTTCCTCACGTCGAGGCCGGACCTGCGCGAACGGGATCCTCCGCGAGGAGGTCGAGGGCGGTCAGGAACTTCCTCCGTATGTGGGCGGGCACCCTGCGGAGGTCCTTCTCAACCCGCCGGTCGACGAAGACCTCGAACGGGCGTGACGACGGCCTCATGCGCGCGAGGTGCGCCGGACCTTGGCCTTGAACTCCTCCTTGGGGACTCCCTTGAACGCCTCGAGTCTGCGGTAGTGCTCACGGATCTGTTCGCGGCTGATGTCCTCGAGTGGGACGCGGTCCATGAGCATCGACAGGACCTCATCGTACGTCCGATCCCCCCACTTGTAGTCGGACAGGCGCTTCTTCGTCGACGTTCGAATCGTAATCGTCGTAATGGCCATCATTGCGGCAATTGCCGCCCATCCGGATGAGGATTTTGGTCGCTTGAGGCGCAGCAGGCACGATCCGAGCCCTCGCGGGAGACCCCTCGTTCTATCCCGGCGGAGGATGGCCCCGCCGCCAACGCCCTTCATTTCCGCCGCCGGAGCGCTCTGCCGCGAATCACATCTTCAGGGAGGGGGCGGCGGTGGCCGACGAAGCCCGCCCTGCCCAAGGTGGGGTTGCGGCGGGCTCGGAGGCGACTGGACACCGACCATTGTCGGAGGCGCGGCCGCGTAGGGCGTCCGGTACTCGATTCGCATTGCCGCCGATTCGGCCTGCGACTTTCCGACGAAGCCCGCGAGGATGAAGACAACGAGACCCACGAGGGCCAGAACACCAAGCGCGATCCCGCTCAGGTAGGGGTCCCTGTACGTGGGGCCAGGCCACGAGAGCTGCCCAGATAGCAATGCGATCCACGACAAGCCTGAGACTCCCAGGAGGGCGAGCATGCCTCCAGCCTTGGCGGCAACGCCCCACGAGCGCGGATCCCAGCGAGACCACCCCCGCGCGGCACCGAGGGATTCCCGCTCGGCCCATCCCCGGAGAAGGGTGGCGAACCATGCAGCGAGGACTCCTTCGAGAGTCGCGAGGACGAGGATTCCGGGCGTGTCAATGATCCTTAAGGGGAGGCGGAGGGTTAGCGTCAGGACCGGCGGGAGGATGAGTAGGACAACGAACGACAGCCACGTCGCAAAGGCGGCCGCACAACTCGCGGCCGCGTATCGGGAGCCCAACCAGGCGATGCGGCCCCCGCGAACGCGCAGAGTTGCGATTGGCACGGCGACGATCGGAGTGAACAACGGTAACAGGATGGCTTGGACAGGCAGAACCAAGGCTTCGACGCTGAAGGCGATCCCCACCCCAAGCCCCGTGAGGAGGGGAAAGAGGAAGTCTCGCCCTTTCTGATTCCACGCGGCCATGCCGCTGAAGTCCCCTGTCACAATGGCACCTGGGGATTCAGGCACATCGCTCCGCTCTAGAGGGGCGCGTACCACGGAGGCCCCGCAGAGAAGGTCACTACCCCCCGGAAGACCTCATAGGCAGGCTTGGCGTGCCATCGAGAATTCCCCTCGAATCGAGCTCAGCTGGGATGCCGCCACATGGAGGGGTTACCGACTTCACAAACGCATCAACGTGCGACGTCCGACCACTCGCAAGGCAGCATTTCGAAGCGGAAGTTCTACGGGATCTTGCGGGAACTCAGGCCTCGCACAACCTCTGCGATGAGTCCGGCGAGCCCGACGAGGGCAACGACTCCGATCTCGAATACACTCAATGAAACGAAACTTAATCCCGGACCAGGCCACGGGATTCCCTCCAGCCTCCGGACCTGCCAGGCCCATCCGGCGACGCCTGCAAGAAAGAGCATGCCTCCCACCCTGCCGAGGGCTCCCCACGAAACGGGATTTGGCCAGGATCGCCCAGACCCGGCCCTTTTGGCCGGAAGTCCCCGGCTTGGCCACGTCTGTAACGTGAAAGCAATCCACGCGGTGAGCGCCCCTTCGGTCGCTATGAAAGCGGCCCAAAGCACGTCGACGCGGGACGGGTAGTAAAAACGTTGTTACCGACCAAGGCGCCCACGGCTCAAGGGCGACCATTAGCACCCAGGGCAGGTATGCGCCGACGACGGAGGTGCAGCACACGGCAGCGAATCGGCCACCCAGCCACGTGATTCGGCGCCTACGAAAGCGAAGGGTGCCCCGCGGGAGTGCAATAATCAGCCCAATCAACGGGAAGGGGATGGGTCGCAAAGCCGGCGCGAGCAGTTTCACCAACAACGCAAGGAGGGGAGGACGTCGATCCTCATCCTCGACCGCGAGGGTCGGAGCGCGGAGCAGACGGGGTCGAAGACGGACGCCGCGGACGCGATCTGGAGGGCCGTGATCCATGGCATCGGAGAGTAGCGCGTTCTGTCCCGGCCACGTGACCGCGTTCTTCGAGCCGGTCGAGGATCCGGACCCGTTCAAGAAGGGATCGCGGGGCGCGGGCCTGTCCCTGTCCTTGGGCGTGAAGACGCGCGTGAAGGCGCGCCTCGGGCGGAAGCAGAAGGTGCGGATCTACCTGAACCGCGAGGAGGTGCCCGCGCCGACGACGCGGTGGGCGGTCGAGCGCGCGATCGGGGGTGCCGCGTTCGAGGTCATCGTGCAGAGCGAGGTCCAGCTCCCCGTGTCCCAGGGGTTCGGGATGAGCGCCGCCGGCGCGTTGAGCGCAGTCTTGGCGGTGAACGACGCGCTCGACCTCGCGCTCACGCATTCCCGGTGTGTCGCGATCGCCCATGCCGCCGAGGTGTCCGCGAAGACGGGACTGGGGGACGTCGTGCCCGCCTCCCTGGGCGCGATGGACATCCGCCTGCCGCCGGGTGCGCCGCCCCACGCCGTCGTTCGCCGGTTGCCCGCGGCCGGGGACCTGCTCTTGGCGGTGCTCGGTGCCCCGGTGCCGAAGCCGCGGATCCTGTCCGACGCCGCCAAACTCCGATATCTCGCCGACGTCGGCGGGCGATGCCTGAAGGAGTTCGCGAGGAACCCCTCGATGGCGGACCTGTTCCGCCTCGGGCGGGAGTTCGCCCTCTCAACGAGCCTCGCGAAGGGGAAGGTGAAGGAGACGCTCGAGGCGACCGCGCCGTACGGGCAGTGCACGATGGCGATGCTCGGGAACTCCGTGTTCGCGGTCGGGCAGATCGAGCCGCTCGACGCGATTCTGAAGGGGATGGGCGCGCAGCGGTACCGATGCAAGGTCGACGAGAGGGGGGCTCGGCTGATTACGTAGCGAGCGCGGATTCTGCGGACCCCGAGAGTGCTTCGTCGGCGTTCACGGCGGATGATGCCCCGAGCGCCGAATGCCCCTTGCGCGGGACTGCCTGGTCCGCCCAAGAGGACTCTACTTCCGACGAAGAAGCCCTACTACGCCCTCCGCAAGGATCCCGCCAAGTCCGATGAGGGCCACCGCACCCATCTCAAGCCGACCGAAGAGGGCAAGTAGCCCCTGAGGTCCGGCAAATGGCAACGCGCGGAATCGAAGCATGAACCACACGAAACCGGCGAGGCCGGCGAGGGCGAGTGTGCCGCCAGCTTTCCCGTTAAGTCCCCAGGTTCGGGGATTCCGCCAGGAACGCTCGCGACGGATTCCGGGGGGTTCTCGATCCGCCCACCACTGCAGGTGGAGGGCGAACCACATTGAGATCCCGCCCTCAAGTCCGATGAAGGCCGCCGTCAATGTCGCGTCAGGTCGAGGCGGGAAGGAGAAGGTCGTCACCGTCCCAGAGGCACCAGGGATCAGGGCGAACATGAGGACGAAGGGGAGGTATGAAGCGAGGACCGACGCGAAGGCCACGGAGACGTGTCGGTCGCCGAGCCATATGACGCGACCTGCGCGGACGCGGAGTGTGGCTAGAGGGATGGAGAACACCACGGCGAGCAACGGGAACGGGATGACCTGGAGCGGGGACAGGACCGCCTCTATCGAGAGAGCGATCATCACGCCCACCCCCGTCAAGGTTGGGAAGATACGGTCTCGGGTTGCCTCGTTGGGATCGGCCGGGTTCATGGGTGGTCCTCCGCAACGTCGGACGCGGTCCTCAAGAGTAGAATGGAGGTCCCACGTAGAACGTTGTTTCAGCGCGGAATATGGGGTAGGCTAACTTCATTGAGCCATCCAATTCGAGGAGACCGTAGGTGTCATGGTACCCAGTCTCGGGATTAGGGGGGGTATCTCGCTGCCTATACCAGCCGAGGAAGACCCACCCATAGTTGTGATTAAGCAGGTTCCAGGAGAACGCGTGCGGCCTAGCTTGAGATGTGATGTGGTCGAGAATCCAGATCATCTGACACAGTTCGCTGCAAGGCCATTCGCTGAACGCGCCGGTTTCCATGATAGCTGCAAGCTTCTTGTACTCCTCGGCAAGTTCCTCAACGACGCTCATTTGCGGTCTGAGGTCGTAGTTGTTGTACGGGTCAAATGCAATCACATCGATCGAGGCCCCGGCCCCGTTCAACCAGCCACGGAGATCCTGCGGCCAGTTGGTGACGGGCAACTCGGTCGCCGCGTTCACGATGGTCCGGAAGAACCACGTGTGGTCGTAAGGATACTGGTCCCCCGGATACTCCGATTGGCTCAACGCGTCGAAGCATCGATTGATCACCGCGACGTCGTCTTCTTCGATTCGGGGAATTTCACCATACCCTGAGTTCAGTTCGTTCCCGATCTGCCACCAGTAGATCGAGGCTCCAAACAGCGTTCCCATCCGAAGGCAGAACAAGAACCATTCCTGGTCGTAGTTTGCTTGTGTGAGCCCCGCGGGCGGCTCGCCGCCAAACGGCATGATGAATATGATGTCGAGGCCGAACTGGTTCGCGTCCCTAATGCACATCCGCCGGTTCCCGATCAGGTCCCACTGGTAGACACCCAAACTCGGCTCGAAATAAACCCACCCCGAGCTACACGCCCGCTGACTCCCGACTCCGAGGTCGTTGGCCACTCCGAACGAATCATACGTCGACACGTGCGACGTGATCGTCCATATCGAGTTTTCCGTTTCCAGGCCCGGAGGGGCAAGCAACAGCTCCACGTCGTCAAAGTAGGCAATCCCGACGTTCTCCCACGAGCTGGAAAACTGGACCCGCATGACAGCGCAGTCGAAAGGCGCGACTCCCTCGACGGCCAAGTAGTCCCAGGCACCCACGGCTCCGCCGAACGTAAAGACACTGTAAAGCGTTGAGGACGCGGACCAGAATATTAGCGACAGGGCGAATGGCGTGTCGTCGCCCGGCGATGCGCTCTCGCCGTACATCCATGACGCCGCTCGATACCGGGCCCCTGGAACGCATGGGTGTGGGTCACTCTGGATGACGGGGACCGGAAGGGCAATCGAGTTGTCTTGGAACCGCAGGGAATAGAGGCCCTCCCGGACGTGCGCAGTGGAGACTCCCCACGTGGTCCCGGGTGACGCTCCCCAACCCTCCAAGCCCTCCTCGAACCCCGCGTTTTCCAGTCTCGACTCGACCAAGTAGAAGGAATCGAAGTAGGCGAGCCCTATGTTGCCCATGAGGGTCCATGCCATGATGCGTACCGTGGCGGTGCCGGGCGGTGCGACCCCGTCTACATAGATCCGTCGCCAATACGTGTTCGTCGTGCCGACGGTCATCGTCACATAGACGATCCGGATTTGGCTCCCGTCGTAGAACTCGATGGACAGCTGGAAGCTCCCGGACTGGACGCGAGCGTACGCGACCGCCCGATAGTATCGTCCGGGCGTCGCGGACATGTCGTCCGTCTCCATCCCTCCGCCACTGGACGAACTTTGGTCATCGATTCTTATGCTCCAGGCCCCCGAATGAGAAACTTCGGATGACCGGCTTGCGTAGGAGTAGACGGTGTGCCATCCGTCAGGCACATTGTCTGCGTTGGAGTCAAGTTCCAATGAGGGATTCACAACCGAGCCTACAGTCAGCTGGATGTCGTCGACCCTTCCCTCCGCGACGTCGGTCTGTGAGTGCTCAGTCGAATCCTCGCTTCCCGCCCCGAACTTGCCAAAAGAGAAGTCGTCCCCCGCGTTCGTCCCGATCGTGTAAGACACAGAGCGTAGAACTGCGTCTGAGGTGCTCCGTACCTGCGTCGTCAGGACCCTGGTTGTTGCGCTGTAGGTCGTGTAGAACTTGTACGGCACGAGGCGCCCACCCTCGAATACAAGGTCATAGATCCTGGCGATGCCGGAGCGGTCGTAATAGAACATGTAATACATGGGGTTGCATGTGGCACATGGAGGAGCGCTGAACGAATTCTGCGAGTAGTACCAGAAGTACAACCCGCTTGGCTGCAAGGAGAGGAGGCCGGGAGCGCCGACATCGCGCGAATTGACGAGGAACAGGGGCGCGGCTATTTGATAGTGACCTTGAGCTGTGGGAGTCCATGTGGCAGAAAGCGTGAAACTCGTCGTCGAATCAATTTCCTGCGGCAGGTGCCGCGTGAACCACTCGTCCCCGGCGTCCCTCCGATCAGATCTGACGAAAACATTCTGACCGCCTTGGTCCCAGTAGACGTCGCTATATTCGAAGTCCGTTTCCTTGCGGAAGTGCTCATCGCCCGCGAAGGCGTAGATGTAACTGAAGTGGGGAGGCCGCAAAACGTATGTGCCGCCCACTTTCTCGAAGGGCACATCCTCGCCACCGGACATGAGGAACGAGGGTCTGCCGATTCCGAGCGATGACAGCCATGTTTCGCCGAGCCGCACCTCCTGACCGGTCGTGTTGCGGTCCGTCAGGTTCAGAACCAGCGGCCCGGTACTTTGCAGAACAGCATGCGACCAAGTGCCATTGGCGTTTGAGACGTTGGACAACAGGGTGCGTTGGGTGGGTTTCGCCTCGATTCGGATGAACATGGCGCGCTCAAGCCGGATAGAGGACTGAGATCCTCTGGAGTAGACGGCTCGATCAGCCGGAGGCTCAAAGGTATGCAAATCCAGATAGCTGATACCCGCCTTGAGTTCCACTCGGTACCAGGGGCGCGAGTCCCACCTGAATATGGAATATGACACGTTCTCCAAGGCCACATCTGAGATTCGCGAATCGACCCAGCCTTGATTGGCCAGAATCGCGAGATTGATATTGGTGTTCACAACAACCTTGAGCGACTGCGTCGACGAGTTGAAGGATATCGTGAAGTTCACACCGCGAACGACGTCCCCGTCGTCGTCCAGAAAGACCACCGGTCCGGAGGGCTGACCGGCATTGGCTGGCGGCGCGGGGAACGCCGTCACCGCAATCATTAGAACCGAGGTGCTCACTGCGAATCGCCTGAAGCCCTTCATCCCAAACCCCTCGCAGCGGGAGTGTCTTAGGCCTACTTAAGCACTCACCGGACTTCGAGCGCGAACCCTGCGATCCCGGCACAAAGCGCCGTGCGGAATCTGATGCGACCCGCCCGGTCGGCTGGTCCGAGGTCGCAGGAATCTCTTCGCATCCCGCTCGATCCGCGGAACCCGCGCCCAGAACCGACCTTCGGACGATTCGCCGCGAACGGGGACGGAACGACCGGAACCTCCGGAGGCCTCCGCAGGCTCCGGGCGGTCCTCCGGCGACCTTCGGAGACTCCACCGCCACTGTCGGCAGGTTCGATTCTGATCCCCGGAGAATCGCGGAGACCGTCGGAGGGTCGGACCCCCGCTCCGGCGGGGTCGCTCCGGTGGTCGGAGGGCTCCGGGGGCTTGGTGCGAGCGTCCGGCGGCTGGGATCGACCCCGCCGCCGATCGATTCGAGTCGTCCGGAATTTGAGTGGGATGCGCCGGAGATTGGACGCGCGTGGTGGGAGGTTGGTACCGACCGCCTCCGGATATCCTTGGGACGGGGTCGAGTCGCAGTGCGGCGCACGCGAGTCCGTGGTCTCCGAACGGGATTCTCTCCGGTGGCGGCGGAGACTCCCGAGATCCCGCCACACTTCGGTCCGAGCCCGCCGGCGGTCGTTGAAGGTCGCCTAAGGCCGTCCTCGATCCTCCTCGCCGCCAGGATGCGTTGGACCCAGCGGCGCCGCCGTTTCGCCTCCCCCGCGTGATCCCGCGAGCGATTTGCCCCGTCCTTGTTGAGAATCGATTCGGAGCGTTCTTATCCATAAAGCGCCGCACCAAAAAGGCGAAATAGAGATAAAATTCTCGCACCAGAGAACGGAGGAGGGGCCGGTCCCATCCTTCCCACAGCATTCCTCCGGTGGAGGGGTGCATGCGAACAGGAAGGGACGGGAAATGACGACGACACAAACCGAGACGGTGGGCATGGCGAGGAATGAACGAGAGCTCATCCGCGAGGAGAGCTCAGCGCTGACCGAGGCCGGCATCGACGTCGAGGCGTTCGACGCGAAGCTGGCGAAGGCGGAGAAGCGCGCGGTGGAGGCGAACGCCCGACAGGAGGCCCTGAAGCGCGAGCTGAAGGACGCCACGGCCGAGGTCGAGGCGGCGTACCGGGAGCTGTACGCCCTTGCGTCGAGCCTGCTCGACGCGATGATCGGCGCGGTCGGGAAGCGGAGCACGGCGGGGAAGAACTTCCAGCGGCTGCGGAGCCGGATCCGCATGCCCGGGGACCAGTTCTCCGAGGCGACGACGCCCGGCGGGCCGGCCCCCGGGGCGGGGCAGTAGGCACGGACGGGGCCCTTCGCGGGCCCCTCTTTTTTCTTCTTTTGGCGGTGGATTGTCCAGCTCGTCGCGGTGGTCGTTGGGCGTGAGGAGCGCATTGGCGTTCCGATGAGCTATCCCCAGCGGGGGTTCGAAACTCCTCAGACAGGAGAGGGGAAACCGGGGCGAATTACGCTGGGTGCGATCTCGCGTCCCGTAGTGCCTTTCCCACTCGCCTGAGGCAGGGCACCTTCCGCCCTTCCCCCGCTCTTGGAATCGGAGAGCAACTCAGCCGAATAGGATTGTGATCAGAGATGCATTCTCGCGAACCTTCGGTGCGTTGATTGAATACGAAATGCTATGCCCCGTGCAGCTTGGGACGCTGAACGAAACATCGAAGTCCCTAACATCTCCCGGGACGATATGCTGTGTGTAGGTGCGCGAATCTAGAGGGCCCGGCTGGACGCTAAACCGCACGACGTACTCACCGGTAATCCCTTCCAGTTCTCTCAGCGTCAATTCGCCCCGGAGCTCGCAGACAGGGTTCGTGCCGTCAATCCCCCGGTACTTCTCGGTAATCCTTGGGGGGACCACGGTATAGCTGACGGTCGAGCTTGCGCTGCTGGCGCACAATTCCCCCGATGAAACGGTCTCCGTCTCATGAGCCGAAGCGTAGACGGTCACATCGGACGTATATCCTTCCGGGCTGTTTTCGAAGTGTACCTGGAAAGAGCCGCCGGTGCCCTCAGTCTCGGTAAGATTCAGGACGCGCCAAACGTAGTAGGAGCACCAGAATCCCGAACGGCTTTCTTGGTAGGAGGATGTTTCAAAGTCTGCGCCTCGTGTAATCCACGTTTCCTGGCTCATGGATACGACCTCGTAGCGCGCATCCCGCGTGCGGTCGAAAATCGGCAACGTGATCAGTGAAACGACGACGATCACGACGACGACGGCCACAATCGTCTTCACAATCTTGCGCCCGGTCTGGGACCATCTAACCTTCTCCTCGTCCAAGGGCGGTGGTGGTATCGACATCCTCTCCCCCCTCAGGGGATATAACATGACCCCTAAGAAGATTACCGTTTCGCGGCGGACTGAGGAAAAGGTGTGCCGCACCCGGGGGTCGGCTTTTTCGATTTAGCGGTTCCTCAGCCGCCGACGCCCTTCTTCCTCCGCCGCCGCTGCGGCGCTTCGCGCTCGGCGGCGCCCTGCACGTACGGGACGTGGACATGCCGTCGACGAGTTCCGGCGGGAGCGCCGTCATCGCGTCGAGCTGCCGCCGGAGCTCCGCGCGCTTCCGTTCGAGGAGCTCGTGCTCGAGGCGCAGGTCCTCGACATTCTTAGGCGGAGAGGACTCTTTGGTACAATCGAGTACAAGCAGTTCCCATCCGCGACAGTCCGGGGCTTCCATGGGGAGCCGGGGGATCTTGGGGCGACGTAAGATACGAGGCGGGCCCGCTAGTCTCTTAAGGCTGACCTTCCGTGTGCCCATAGCAGGGCTATGGCCGCGAACGCGCTCAAGTCCCGAAATCCACGAACTCTTCTCTTGACGGGTTTGGTCGTGACGGTGGCCATGTGGATGATTCTCGTCTACAAGTTGGACCCTGAACTCGGAGCCGACTTGGCTCCCGCCGCGGGTCTTCTGGCCTACGCGATCGGCTTCTTCTTCTCCGCGTATGTGGGCTTGCACATCTACTTCTTCACGACATCCCAGAGCCAGGACCGACAGTTCCGGCAGCAGTACATCACGAAACACGTCGAGGAAATTTACGCACCTTTGTATGATGAGGTGGCGAAGGTCGTCCGAGAACTTGAGGGGTACGAATGGCCACGGCTCGAAGTGTGGCCCGCAAAGAAGGGCACTCACTATGCCTTTTTCGTAGATGACGACCTACGCAGCCAGCTGGATCTCTTGGAGTCTTTCCTGTCTACGGAGCTCAGCGCCGCACACTCCGACGGATACGACGCCGGGGGAGGGGCCGCCGTACAGGCCCTCAGGTCGATGTACAGTTCGCGAATCTCCGATTATCAGGTCGATACCGTACGCGGCCTTGTCGCCCAACAGACCGGGTTCCTCCAGGACCCTTCGACCACGAGACCTTCGAAGGACGTGTCGAACCGTGTGCGGAGCGTTCTGGGCAACATCGATGGAACCCTTCTGACCGATGAGGGTCTAGAGCGGATATTCTCGAAGATGAAGCAGAGCTTCGAGGACCTTCCTGAAGCGGCGCGATTCCGTGACGCTCGGAAGAAAGCTCACCAGATCGCCGTCCCCCTTCGGGGGGCATTGAAGGAGCGCGTCCTGCGCCCCTACGAGCTCCGCTGAGGCGGGGTCATGTATTCTCCTGGCGTAGGCCGCCTCAGCCCATCCGTTCCCAGCTCCGGGCATACACGGCCACGTTCGAGTGAGGTGCAGGCGGCGCTCTTGTGAGTGACGTAGGTCGAAACGCCTCGTTCCACCCCCCCTACAGAACCACGGAACTACCTGCTACGAGAGACCGCCCTACGCAAAGTCCGTGTCCCTGCGCGAACATGTGCTAGTCTAGAACTCAGGAAACCTGGACTGGCACAGGGGATGCTCCGAAGATGGGGAGAAAGGGCCGCTCGCCATCAGGGACTCGGCACTTCCGCAGCTTTGGCGCGCGCGCGAAGCTCCGAGGCTTTCGCTCTGTAGTGAAGCTCCAAGGCCATCGCTTTGTAGTTCGCCCCCAGCGGTAGGGACTGGTAGCTCTTCCATCCCCGCGCCGCAGCTTCGGCCGCAGCCCCCGCCGTGGTCTCCAGAAGCGGGCCAAGGGCCGAGTCGAAGCTGTAGGGACTCTCGCGGACCTGAACACCGGTCCCGCCACAAGTCCGACACACGAACCAGCGTCCCGGGGTCTTCGAGCGCGCCTTCTTGGTTGGAGGCTCTGGATCGGGGATGGAATCCGCGACCGACTCCCCCCGCCTCTGTCGGATGCGCCGGTCCAACTCGATGAGAACCGTCTTCCAAGTCCATGCCTCGATCCGTCCGAGTTCCGAATTCAAGACATACCGTGTTCGGTTCTCCCAATGTCCGATGCCCTCGCAATCCCCGCATCGGACCCGGAGGCGAAGGGGCTTTCCAGTCTTCTTCGCATGTGCCCGGCGAAACCGGGCGGTCCCTCTGTTCCGCCTTCTCCACTTCCGAACCCACTCGATCCAGGTCTGCTGCCGAAAATCCTCCATCGCCTCATGGACCGGCCTGTCGGACCGGATCTCAACGACCTTTTGGCCGCGGCGCCTGGCGTCCGCCACGAGTTCCTTGGCGTGGTCGGCTCGGACGAGCGAGTAGCCTGAGCCCTTCCGCCGTCTGTCGGCTCCGCTCGGATGTTCCTCCAAGATGGCGTAACCCACGATCGGCTCGAGCCTGAGGCCATCCGTGCGAGGCCTGCCGGGGGCCCGCCTCTCC
>Ga0209521_10000302_pt1 | contig 36703 bp, 32 predicted proteins | sample Rifsed19ft4_FD_184016 | JGI IMG/M metagenome (GOLD analysis project Ga0209521, IMG submission 184016) | Soil microbial communities from Rifle, Colorado, USA - sediment 19ft 4 (version 2) | ecosystem: Environmental > Terrestrial > Deep subsurface > Rock core/Sediment | place: Rifle, Colorado...
GCTCAGCGGCCTGCCCACATCAGTAGGTATGAGCTTCATCATTTTCTGGGCCGGCGGGGTGAACCGCCTGATACGCAAATCCCGTTCGAGTATCACGACCGGCATGTTCACGCTGGATACGAGGTTATGCAGGTCGTCGTTTACCTTCGAGATCTCGGCATTTCTGTTCTCGAGCTCGTCGTTCACCGTAACGAGTTCCTCGTTTGTGGACTGGAGCTCCTCCTTGGCCGTCTCAAGCTCTTCGTTAGTCGACTGGAGTTCCTCGTTAGAAGCCTGTATTTCCTCGTTCGCGACCCTCAAGTCCTCGTTCATGTTCTCCTGAGCCTCGATTATCGACTGCAGGTGATCCTTCGTTGCCGCCAGCTCCTGCCTCAGCTCGGCTATCTCCCTGTCCTTTTCACTTTCAGTTTTCTTTGACTTGCCGGGTTTTGCATTCTCATCAGGCTCAACCACGGGTCTTTTAACTTTTTCAGCCTCTTCGAATATCACAATATAATTTCTCGCGTTTGTGTACGGGTCTTTTATGGGGATTACCTCAAGGCTCACTTTCTTGAGGCCGGTTGCGGTTTTCACTTCAATGCCTTCTTTTTTCTGCGGCACTCCATCTTTAGCGGCGGCTGACAGCGACTTTCTCAGGTCGAAAAGAAGCCCTTCGCGGACCATCCTGAAAAGGTTGAGGCTCGCCTCTCCGGGGGCGTGCTCGATGAACTCGCCTGTTTTTCCGGAGAACTTGAGGACCTCCATATCGGAATTTATTACCACCGAGGGAGGGGCATACTTTGACATGACTATGCGGTCGGCCTCTTTAAGTACATCGAAAGCCGGCCCGGCCTTCTTGACCGCCGCCTCGGGGATGGCATGTTCCTCCGTGTGGGGGAGCGCGATCGGCAGCGCCACTCGCCCGTAAACCGATTTCTTGCGGTATATTTTCTCGTTCTTGTCTACCGTGCTGAACAGGTCCGCGAACTGTCCGATAGTCTCGGAAGTGCCTAGCATGAGAAACCCGGCCGGATTAAGGGCGTAATGCAATAAGGGCAGGACTTTCTTCTGGAGCTGAGGGCCAAGGTATATGAGCAGGTTCCTGCAGCTTATAAGGTCTATCTTGGAAAAAGGAGGGTCTTTCAAAAGGTTATGCCTGGCAAAGGCGCAGGCTTCCCTTATCGCCTTCCCTATCTGGTAGTCGCCGTTGCTCCTTACGAAAAATCTTCTCAGGCGCTCGGGGCTTACATCGGCGGCTATATTCGACTGGTACTTGCCGGCGCGCGCCTTATCAAGCGCTTTTTCGTCAATATCGGTCGCGAAGACCTGCACGGCCGTGCTCCGGGCCTTCTCCCCTAAAAACTCGAAAAAAGTCATGGCTATGGAATACGCTTCCTCGCCCGTAGAGCAGGCGGGCACCCATATCCTCACGGGCGCATCCAACGGCCGGTCCTTCATAATCTCCGGAAAGACCTTCTCTTTAAGGACATCAAACGAATCAGGCTCCCTGAAAAAACTCGTTACATTTATAAGGAGGTCCTGAAAAAGCGCCTCGACTTCGCCGGGGTTGGACTGGGCGAACTTTAAGTAATCCTCGGTCCTTTCTATCCTGTGCAGGACCATCCGTCTTTTTATGCGCCGCTTTATGGTCGAGGGCTTGTAATAGGTGAAGTCCACGCCGGTAGCGTTCCTGAGTATATGGAAAACCTTTGCCATGCCGTCCTGGCTTATCATCTCTTCAAGCAGCGCCTGCCTGCCCTCAACCACATACGGGTGGCTTGCAATCCGCGCAAGCTCCCGCGCTATTTCCCCCGGCGTCATCACGAAATCCACGGAGCCAGAGTTTATCGCGCTCCGCGGCATGCCGTCGAATTTGGCGGTTTCAGGCTTCTCGACAAATGTTATGCCTCCCTCGCCCTTTATCGCAAGGAGCCCGGCAGTCCCGTCGGAACCGGTCCCGGAGAGCACGACAGCGATTGATTTTCCGCCGCAGTCCCGAGCCAGCGAGCGGAAAAAATAATCGACAGGCATGTGCCTTTTTTCGTCTTTCATCTGAAAAAGGGTAAGTTTTCCGTGGAAAATGCCCATGTCATAGCCCGGCGGGATTATATAAAAATGGTCGGGCTCAACCGACATACCATCCGTCGCCGTAAGCACGGGTATTTCGGTGGCCCTTGCTATTATCTCCGGCAGCATGCTCTCTCTTCCGGGCGCGAGGTGCTGGACGAAGACATACGCCATGCCTGTCCTGGCAGGAAGGTCCTTGAGGAACAGGGTAAGGGCCTCGACCCCTCCCGCGGACGCGCCTAGGCCGACGACGGGAAACCCGCGCTCGACGGCGTCTTTTTCCCCGTTGACGGTTTCAGGAACGCCCTTTTCAAGGCCCTGCCCTTTTGACGACCGCTTTTGCGCTTTTTCTTTTCTTTCAGGGCTCATTTTGAAACCGGAGGACGCGTTTTTTAGGGATTATCAGAATTTTACAATAAGTGAACGCATTTTTATATAATTTATTCACTCAGGAAATGCAACAGATTAAAGCTCCTCTCAAAGCGTCTTTTCCCTCTGGTACATGGGAAGGTACACGAAGAATGCCGCCCCTCCTCCCTCCTCCGATTCCGCCATTATGAGGCCGTCATGGTTCCTGACTACAGAAAAGGCGATAGCGAGGCCGAGACCCATTCTGCGGGCCTTTGTGGTAAAAAAAGGATCAAATATTTTCCTGAGGTTATCCTTCGGTATGCCCGGCCCGGTGTCCTTTATTGTCGTCTTTACGAACTTGCCCTCCTTAAGGGGAAGCCCGTCCGTGATGCCTATATCAACCAGATCAACCGTGACTTCAACTTCCCCGCCTTCCGGCATGGCTTCCCTGGCGTTTAAAAGTATGTTGTAAAAGGCCTGGCGCATCTGCTCCCCGTCCACATCAACAAAACAGCACTTGCCTCCTGGAAAGTTTATAACGCGTTTTACATTCGAGTCCTTCAGGGCCAGCTCTATCGAGTCTTTGAGGATGTCATCGATATAGGCCAGCTCTCTGGACGGCTTCACGCCTGCCACAAAAGTCCTGAGTTGAGTGGAGAGTACCTTGGTAGCGTCTATGATATTTTCCGCCTCAAGGAGCCTTTTTTTAGCGTCCCTGCCGGGCGTGTCATCCATCGCAAGTTCGATATTCCCCTTTATGGACGAAAGAAGGTTTGAGAACTCGTGGGCGATTCCGGCCGCGAGCGTCCCCAATGATTCGAGCTTTCGGATCTTGAGCAGCTCCTCTTCGAACCTCTTGCGTATCGTTATGTCGCGGAAAACGATCACGACGCCTGTTTTCCTGCCTGCCCTGTCCATTATGGGAGCAATCTTGCCGGTCACAAGCTTTTGCGAGCCGGCCCTGTCAATAAGGACCAGTTCGCCGGAATCCGCTCTCCCGGCCTTTTCGAACGCCGGGAGGGGCTCAAGCCTTTTTACCGTAACCGGGTCCGTCACATTAAGGACAGCGCCTATCATCTTCCCTGCCGCGTCCTTGCGTTCCCACCCTGTCAGCTCCTCAGCCTCTTTGTTTATGAAAAAGACCGTCCCGTCGTTATTTACCGTTATGACCCCTTCCCCGATGCTCCTTAAAGTGACGGCGAGCCTCTCCTTTTCATCCGCCAGCGCCTCTTCTATTTCTTTTCTGCCGGTTATATCAATATTTATTCCGGCCCAGCGGATGATCCGGCCTTTTTCATCCTTTATAGGTATGCCCCTCAAGAGTATGTCATAGAACCTGTCGTCGGCGCCCTTTATCTTGTATTCCAGGTCGCAGAACATGCCGCCTCTAATGCATTCCTGCCACTGCCTCCTGACCCTTTCGGCTGCCGACGCGCTCAGGCAATCCGTCCACCCCGTGCCCCTGCATTCATCGAGTTTTCTGCCCAGCATATCGAGAAAGGACCTGCTGAAGTACTCCACGCGGCCTTCAATGTCGGCGGTCCAGACCCCGAACGGAATGGCCTCTCCTATGGCCCTGTATGTCGCCTCGGACTCCTCGACCTTTCTGCGCGCTTTTTCAGATTCGGCCCTGGTTGCCCTCTCGCCCGCGAGCGCGACCGAAAGGGCTTCAGCCTTTTTCCGTTCCGATATGTCGGTAAGCGCGGCCCTTATGACCTTCTCCCCCGTACCCGTATCGACAGCCGGCATGCAGACAGCCTGGGCATGGAATATGGCCCCGTCCTTCACCAGCCTCACCTCGGCAATCTCCTTTTCGCCTTTTTCCCAGCACTCCTTCAGAAGACGCATAAAAGGATTAATATCTTTCCGGTCCAGATAATTGAAAAAAGGATGGCCAAGTATGTTGGAGCGCTCTTTGCCGAGCATGGACGCCCCGGTAAGGTTTATCTCCGTTATCACGCCCTTCTGGTCAAGGATCACATAACCGACCGGGGCAAAATCATAAAGGTCGGCGTACCTGTCCCTGGCCTCTTCGATCTGGACGCGGGCCTCAAGCAGCTCTCTATTTTGCATCTCGAGCTCTACCTGGTGGACCTGGAGCTCGTGAAGAAGGCGCGTTGCCTCGCTTCCGGACTCCATTTCCCTGAGCTTGCCTTGAAGGTCCTTAAGGATCTCTATGAGCTCCTCTTTGTTCATTTTTTGATATTCAGGCATATTAAAGTATATCATCAGACTTTTAATTGAGGACACCAGAGGGAAAATGAATACCGTTATTAAAGGGGAGAGTTTTCAAATGCTTTGTTCTCATGTAAAGTATGTTAGATTGAAAATCGGTAATGCGGGACATATCTTCGAGCGCTTTTAAGGAAAATGGAAAACGAAACAAGCTTTTTAATAAACCTCTCGGCCGTCCTTATAGTAGCCCTCGTGCTGGGGCTTGTGACGGCGCGCCTCAGGCTCTCGCCGATAGTCGGCTACCTGCTGGGAGGCATCATCTTGGGCCCGCAGACCCCGGGGTTTATCGCCGACCCCAAAATGGCCCGGGAGTTCGCGGAGATAGGCGTCATCCTTCTGATGTTCGGCGTAGGGCTGCACTTCAGGCCAAGGGACCTCTGGGCTGTCCGGAAGATAGCCATACCCGGGGCAGTCGGGCAGATAATCGTCTCGATCGCGCTGGCCGTTCTCATTGTATTGCCCTTTGGCCTTGACCCGGGGCAAGGCCTGTTTATCGGCATCGCGATTTCGGTCGCGAGCACGGTCGTCCTCGTCCGCATGCTCACGGACACCGGCGTGCTCAGCACAAGCCAGGGCCACGCGGCAGTCGGGTGGCTTCTCGTCGAAGACCTTTTCACGGCTCTTGTCCTGGTAGTCCTGCCGAGCATGAGCGGCCTGCTGCTTGGGAACTCCGGCAACGCCAGCGGACTCGCTGTCAGTCTCGCTTTGTCAGCCTCAAAAATAGCCGCGCTCGTAGCCATCCTCTTCGTCCTGGGAAAAACCGTCATACCCTGGCTTATGACGCAGGTTGCGCGCACGAAGTCCAGGGAGCTTTTCACGCTTACCGTCCTTGCCCTTGCCCTGGCGATAGCCACCGGGTCCGCGGTCCTGTTCGGAGCGTCCATGGCCCTGGGCGCTTTTCTTGCCGGCATGGTCATGGGGCAGACAAAAGTCAGCCATCAGCTCGCGGCGGATGTGCTGCCGATGAAGGACGCGTTCGCCGTTCTTTTCTTCATTTCCGTAGGCATGCTCTTTGACCCGTGGGTCATCCTCGAAGAGCCATATCTTTTAATAGGCCTTCTTGGAGCGATACTTATCGCAAAGCCCCTGACGGCGCTTGCTATAGTGTTGACCCTGCGCTACTCAATCAGGACCGCTCTAACCGTGGCTGTAGGATTGGCGCAGATAGGAGAGTTTTCATTCATCCTGGCCGAAGAGGCGCTCGGCCTCGGCCTGCTGTCGGCCGAAGGGCAAAGCCTTCTAATAGCGTGCGCCATGATCTCCATTACCCTGAACCCGCTCCTGTTCCGCACGATCACCCCGATTGAAAAATGGCTCCGTTCCAGCGAGCGGGCCTGGCGCGTTGCCGGGCGTTCGGAATATAAAGGCGCTGAGGTAAACCTTGAAGCGCGGCCGAAACTGGCGGAGATAGCACAAAGGGGAGAAGAAAAACAGCTGGCCGTCGTCGTAGGCTTCGGCCCGGTAGGCCAGACGGCTTCAAGGATATTGGGCGAATTCAATATCGAGACCGTAATCGTTGACCTGAATATCGATGTTATCAGAAACCTTTCCGATTCAGGCCGGCTCGCGATTTTTGGAGACGCCTCCAGGCAAGACATACTCGAGGCCGCGGGCATACGGCTCGCCAGCTACCTTCTGGTGACCATCCCTGACCTGCTGACGCGAACCTCCGTGATAATCGCGGCAAGGGAACTAAACCCCACGCTCCGCGTCTTTGTCCGCGCAAGATACATCCAGGAGCGGGCATGGCTTGAAGAAGTCGGCGCGACAGACATCTGCACCGACGAGGCGGAGTCAGCCAGGGGTCTTGCCATGCTGCTTCTTCGGGAGGTCGGGGCGGACGAGGCCAGGATTCAAAAGGAGATGCTGATAATCCAGGAGAACTTCAAGTGAGAAGGCCTTAATTTGAAAGTCCCTCAGCCCTTCCTGTTTACCGCTATAACTGATAAAATACCGTACAGAAAACATACTCAGGAGGGTTTTAATGCCGGAGACAACTGATAATCTGAAAAAGGCCTTTGCCGGAGAAAGCCAGGCATACCAGAAGTACAGGGCTTTCGCGAAAAGGGCGGAAAAGGACGGCTTTGCGAATATAGCGCGGCTCTTCCGCACGACGGCGGAGGCGGAAAGGATACACGCCGAAGGCCACCTGAGCGCGCTGGAGGCGATCAGCTCGACGGCGGAGAACCTCAAGGCCGCAATAGACGGCGAAACGCACGAGTTCACTGATATGTACCCGCCCATGCTCGCACAGGCCGAGGCTGAAGGCTCGAAGGCCAAGCGCATGTTCGCCTTTGCCGTAAAGGCCGAAGAGGTGCACGCGCGCCTTTACAAGCTCGCGCTCGAAGCGGCCCAAAAGGGAGAAGACCTATCAGTTGCGGAGTTTTACCTGTGCCCGGTATGCGGACACATCGAGTTCGGCAAGCCCCCTGAAGCCTGCCCCATCTGCAATGTAAAGGGAGACAGGTTCGTCCTTGTAACGGCCTAAAACTACCAGCCGAAATAAGAAAGACCCCGGCGCATCGCGCCGGGGTCTTTCTTATTTCAGGCTGCCTCTAAAAATTAGATATTTTTTCTGAAGTCAAGGAAGGGCGGAAATAAAAAGCGCAGCATATATGACAATATGTGAGCATTTTTATTTACCCTGCCGAGGTCAGGAAAAAGAGCAATTTTTAGAGGTAGCCTTCAGATCAGGATTACTTTTTCTTCAGAAACTTCAAGACCCTCTTGAGAAGGCCGGTTTTTTCCTTTTTTTCAACCGGGGCCGGAGCCTCGCCGTGGGCAGCGGTCTTCGGCCTGGACTGCTCGGTTACCGCCGCGCGTGCCGGGGCCTTGACCGATTCGTGTCTTTCATGGCGCGCCCTGTCCATATGTCTCTTCTCGTCTGAATGCCTGGTCGAAGGGCTCTTGCGCTCATGCTTCTCTCCGAGACCAGGGGCTGGCCTGCCCTCTTTGCGGCCCTTGTGGTGACGGGTGCGCTCAAACGGCCTCTTTTGCGCCTGCTCGCCCTGGCCGGCCTGCTGCTGAGGCTTTTTCTGTTCCCTTACGGCGCCTTCGCCGGTAGATGCGTCGCCCTGGGCCGCTTCCTTCCTCTCGCGGCGCGGGGCGTGTTCGCGCTCTTTACGGGGTCCGCGTTCCCTGGAAGGCCTGCGCTGTGTGCCCTGCTCTTTGGCTACCTGTCCGTCCTGCTCCACAGGCGCGGACGGCTCAATGCGCTCAACCTTTTCAGCGGGCTCGGTTTTTCTGGCGGGACGCGCCGGCCCCTTCCTGTCTTTTGAAAAGCCGCCCTTGTCCCTTTGCCTGCCGTCGCTCCCCTTGCCCCTGCCCTGCTGCCCGTGCTGAGGAGGACCGCTTCTCCTTTTGTGATGGAAGGCCGGAGCAATGTCCTTCACAAGCTCGGAGTCATCTATCCACTCTGGCTCGAGCTTGCGCTCTATGTACTTTTCTATCTCAGGGAGGTTCAACACATGGTCCTCGCATACGAGGCTGAACGCGGTGCCGCTCTTGCCCGCCCTCGCCGTCCTTCCTATGCGGTGGACATAGTTGGCCGCGTCGTCCGGCAGGTCGAAATTGAACACATGAGTGATGCCGTCTATGTGCAAACCCCTGGCCGCGACATCGGTTGCGACGAGCGTCTTTATTTTGCCCAGCTTCATGCCTTCTATTATCTTCTGGCGTCTTTCCTGGGTCAGGTCCCCGGTCAATACCTTCGCGGGAAGCCCATTTCCGGTGAGCTTCACGCCGAGCATCTCGGCGGTCCTTTTCATATTGGTGAAGATGATGGAGCGCTCGACCTCCTCCCTCTTGAGGAGCGTTATCATCACATCGAGCTTCTCTTCGTTGGAGACATAGATTATCTTCTGGTCGATGAGGTCAACGGTGACCTGCTCCGGCTCTATCTCTATCATGACCGGGTCGGGTTTCATGTAGCGAGCGGCGAGCCTTCTTACATTCTCGTCTATGGTCGCCGAGAACAGCATCGTCTGTCTGGGCTTGCCCTTGGGGAGCTTCCCGGCTATGTACATTATGTCAGGGGCGAAACCCATGTCGAACATGCGGTCCGCCTCGTCTATGACGAATATCTCGATGGCGTCAAGAGACAGGGTCTTTGACTTGTACAGGTCTATCATGCGCCCGGGGGTTGCGACCACGAGCTCGACGCCTTCCTTCAACGCGTTGACCTGCTTGTTGTACTCCACGCCCCCGTATATGGCTACCGTGTTAAACGCGAGATGCTTGCCGAGCTTTTCCGAATCGTCCGCGACCTGCGTCGCGAGCTCCCTTGTAGGGACCATCACTAAGGCCCGCGGCTTGCCTGTCGTATTCGGCCCAGCGGCAAGGAGCCTGGTGTAAACCGTGAGCAGAAAAACGGCCGTCTTTCCGGAACCTGTCTGCGACTGCGCTATTACATCGCTCCCTGTCATGCACTCGGGAAGGGCCTGTTCCTGTATGGGCGTGCACTGCGTGAATCCTGCGTCCTGTATTCCCTTCAGAATATCAGGGTGGAACCCCAGAGTCTCAAATTTCATAGTCCTCTCAAAAACCTCTCTTCCATACCTCGTTTCCCGAAAACGGGAAACCTGCTTGTTGTTGAAATGCGCCTGTTAAACCAGCCAATATTATAGTACACCATTTATGACGGTCATTAGTCAAGTAGCTTGTAAAAGCGGGTCCTTCGGCCTGTTTTTCCGCCAAATCCGCAAAGACGAAAAAGAAACCGGCGATGAACTCCGGGACAAGGCGCCTGGCCCAGAGGCAATGCGCGCGAAAGACGCCTTTTCAACGGCCGTCATTCTTATAAAAACTCTTCAAGGACGGCAGGCTTAAAATTCGCCCCCACCAGTTTATTACAACGGCCGCCCAATAAAGCCTTCTCGACTTCAGGACTATCCTGCCGCCTTCGAGCCTCACCTGGCCGAGTGCGACAAGCCTTTCCAGCCTCCTATCGAGGATGGCCCCGGCATCATAGAACGACTTCAATTCCTCGACGCTTATATTCCCGCGTTCTCTCAGCTCGACAAGAATCCTTACGCGCCTCGCGGTCTCGCCCATGTTGAACAGATGAAAATACGAATAGGCAAGGAGAGCGTACGCCAGGAGCGCGTAAAGCGCCGAGGCCCGAAGTTCCGGGCCGTCGAGAACGCTCAGGTGAACGGCCCACAACGCCGCGCCCGTCGGCAGAGCCGCTATCGCAGAGGCCAGCATTGCCGTTGCCTGGCCGGAGGCGCGCCTGAAGCCGACGCGGGTTAGAAAGGCCTGCAAAACCATTATCCACAGCGGGGTTGCCGCGAGGATCAGCAGAAAAGAAGCGAAGCCCTCAGCCATTTATCCCCCTCCCTTCGGAAGGCCCAGGAAAGAGCGCATGAACGCGAAAAACCCGGCAAGAAGCCTTCCTTTCGCCGTTATTGAAAGCGCGCCGTCCCGCTCGCTTGCCAATTTTGAGTCGAGAAGGTCTTTTATCCTCGGCTTGATAAGAGCCTTGTCGCTGAAAAAGCCTGACAGGTCCTTTACGGCAATCCCGCCGCGATCGAAGGCGAGAAGGACGATGACCAGGGACGGAGAGAGAGCCTCAAACGCCGGATAGGTCAGTATATAGGCTGAAGCGAAGGCAAGCTGGAGAAGTCCGGCGGCAAGCCACTCTTGCGTCTCTAAGCCCGGCAGCCGCACCGCTGCGCTGGACGAGAGCAGCGCGTACGCACCGCCAGCGATAAACGGGAGAAGAACGAAGATGATGAAAAGGGTCGCGGCCCTGTTGGCCGGGAAGCGCAGCCGCCATATCAAAGCGTGGATGAAAAGACAGAAAACAAATATCAGCGAGGGAAAGATTATGGCGAAAAGGCTCATGGAGAGAATATTAAATCAAAGACAAGGCCCATTAACAAGTGCTATTTAAGCCGCGCCTGTTAAGACCGCTCATTTGGGGCCTACCCAGCCGGGGAGCTGCATGCCTGTCTTGATCCAGCTTTTTACGGCGCTGACAAAAGCGGAATCTTCACGGGCTTCCGCGGTTTTATTTTCCGGCGTTTTTTTAATCGGCTTCAAAACAGGCCCGCTGTCATACCGGGCGGAATATGTCTTCGAGATAACTTCCCCGGAGCAACCGGGGCCGCTCACGCCTTGAGCGCACTTGAACGGGCCTGAGGCTATGGACACACCACTGGAAGGCGTCCTCTCGGAAGGCTTGACCGCTTCTTTCCTGTGCTCTATAACGACCACCTGTTCGACAAGCGAGCACCCGGCAAACGACATCGCCGCAGTAAAGATGAGCGCTGCCTGATAACGCCATCCTGACATTTATAAACCTCCGCGCCGGAGTTGGAATCAATGAAAAAAGAGCCAAAGGAATCAGGCCAGAGACAGAGTATAAACCCGAACGCGGCCCAGTCAACGCGTCCATGACTTTTTTTCAGCTTTCTTTTTTATCCGCCTGACTTGACTCCCCGTCTTTTTGAGTTACCATTATTTTATGGGCGATGAAGGGATGAGACGCCCCCGCAAAATGGAAAAAGAGTCTAGAAAGGTTTCTTGAGAGGAACGGATTTAAGTCAGGATTGATTCATGAGCAGCCCCAGAAGCAAAGGTTCTAAGAGGGGGTGAAAAAAATGCAACTTAAACAGATAATGCAGAAGAAAGTAGTAACGGTAAGCCCTGACACTACTATAAGGGAGACCGCGAAGAAGATGAAGGATTACCGGGTAGGATACCTGCTCGTTACGAACGGCGAGTCGATAAAAGGCTGCATTACGGACAGGGACCTGGTGATCTGGCTCGCAAGCGGAAAGGACCCTGACGGGACGAGGATAGACGGCATAATGCAGTCTAGCGTAATAACGGCAACCCCGGAAACCGATGTGTTCGATGCTTCGAAGCTGATGGCGCGAAAGAAAGTACGCAGGCTCCCGGTGGTTGAGAACAATAAGCTCATTGGCCTAGTCTCCGTGTCGGACCTCGCGTCTGTCATAGAAGAGGAAGTAGACAACTTCCTCCATGTGGAAGAAGCGTATCAGATATAAGACTTGAAGGTTGCTTTCCTGGGCCGGAAAAAACCGGCTCTTAAGAGGAGAGATAAGGAACTGTCTTCGGATGGTTTCCGAAACCTCCTCTTAATAGTCGGGAATTAACCGGCTCAGGGAAGCAATGCGGCAGAGGGTAAAACCTCTGCCGCTAAAAAAAATGACGGTTGCCTCCGTGTCCGAAACTTGGGTTGTAAGAAGAATGGAAGGTGATTACCTTCGGGTTGAAAGATCCGAGTGGGGTCCTGAAAATTCTCCTTAGAACCTCAAGATAACCGAGCGCGGGGGCAAGAGCTGCCTCCGCGGGTCCGAAACTCCGGTCCTTAAGAAGAGTAATAAGGGATCATCTTTCGGGATGGTTCCGGGATTCTCCTTAGAGACTGGAGATAACCGAGTCCGCGAAGGCAAAGGGCGGCAGGCGTCAAAACCTGCCGCCTTATTTTTTTGAATGCCATTGACGCTTACAGGAGCTTGCAGCCGCTTCGACTTGATTCAGGGCCAGCAGTAAAAAAATAGCGGCCGATGGAATTTAAACGGAGAGCCTTAGAAGGTATGGGGAGCTTGTCTCTGTCTGGAGCCGCATGGCAAGCGCAACAGGCAGAATCGAAACAGAAAATCCCCGAACTCTGAGAAACTTTCCCTTACGAAGCGTGGATTTATTTTTTTCTTATATTCTTGTCTTCGATATTTTCAGGTTTCGCGTTGACGATCTTCGGCTGCCTTTCAAGGCGCTCCTTAAGCCTGTCTATGCGCCTGCCCATGCCAAAGACTTCACCAAGCGGCATGGCAAGCCTTTTTCTCACATCGGGGTTCGAGTACTTGACATAGAGCATGCCGACGGCGGCCGTAATGACGCCGCCTACGAAGTCGTTTACGAGGTCCCACATTGTATCCGCGAGCCCGTTCTGGGTCGTTTTGCCGAAGAGGCTGTCAACCGCGAACTCCATTATCTCCCAGACGGCTCCCATGGCAATCGCGAAGGTAATGGTGAAAAAACCGATGAAAGGCAATGAGAGGCGCACTTTGCGCGTATAATTCAGCGTGTAGACGACCACAAAGGCCAGCAGGCCTACTACCGCGCTGCCGTATATGTGCAGGGCCTTGTCATAGAGCCGCACCTTCTGGTAGAAATTCATCCCTTCGCCCATAAAGGTATTGAGGAAGATCGAAAGCGTAATGAGGAGATCGAGCTCAAAGGGCAGCGTTACGCGGTAGCTCCTTTCCACGAGGCTCGGTATGAGGGACAGGATGACCGAAAAAACAAGGAGTATGGAAAAAAGATAGTCTCCCTTGTAGAGCTCCACAGGAAGAAGGAGCACCATAAGGAGCTTCATAAACCAGGAAAGGCCGGCCGTGAGCGACAGGCTTCGCCAGTTCCTGAGCATGTTCATAAGGTTCAGCATAGCTCTTCGCGCTTTCAGGTTGGAAAAATGACCTTTTAATTATATACAAGGCAGGCCCTTTGGCAACAGTCAAATTTTCAAAACCCATAAAGGCCTTATCAATCGCGCTCTCGGGCTTGTTTTTATCGCCCGCTCCGGCGGCCGCGCTCATGCCCTGGGGCAGCGCGTACCTGAACAGCGGCGCGGTAGGATTTGCGAACCATTTGACAGAAGGCGCGTTCAAACCTGAAAGTGTTTTTATACCGGATCAGACCGCCGTCTCCGGCAAGGATGTACCGTCCTCGCTCTGCGAGCTAGTGGAGGGCATGCACGCAACGGACAGGGCTCATGTCAGCCAATCTCCCGCCGCGTTCCCGGAATTGCTTGAAGACAGCGGCCCTGTCAGCACGGGCCTGGGTTATGACCTGAGCCCGGGACTGCGCTTCCAGGGAGTGGGTGTATTCGACATGGAAGAGAACTACGCTTTCCTTGGCCCGGCTTTCCGGTTGAACATCGAAGGAGACCTCGCCATCACCACCGGCATGCAGCTCCCTATTGCTGGAGACAACGGTCAGGACAGGCTCTCCGGCCTTTACTACGCAGAGTTCATGCTGCTCTTCTGATTGAAAATCCATTGAAGAAAAAGCGTTATAATTAAATTGTATCGTTGATGTCCGGAGGCGGTTTATGGAAAAAAACAAAACTACCGCGCCAGGAGAAGGGTTTTGCCCTGTGTGCACCTATCCGCTGGCTGAGTGCGTCTGCTGCACCGAGTGCGGTCATGATTGCCCGCTTGACGCAGGCGAGCCGTACTGCCCTGTTTGCAGCCCAGTTCCCAAAGAAGGCTGAAGCGAGGAGAGAGGCGTATTTTGTTTGTACGCCGTTTCGAAGACGACAGGATGGAATTTTGAAGCAGCTTGTTAAATCTTCTCTACTGCTTCTCTAATCGCGAACTCAAGTTCCTTTGTGCTCTCCGCAAGGCGCTTCTGTTGTCTCAAAAGGTATGACGGGTGGTAGACGGCCATCAGATGGCGGCCCTCAAAGCTCTTCCACTTCCCTGCTTCAAACCTCTCACCGGGCAAAAGCGCGAAAAAAGCTGTCTTGCCCACGGCAAGTATTACTGACGGGTCTACTATCCTTATCTCTTCGAGCAGAAAAGAAACGAAGAGATCCTGTTCCGCCTTCAGGGGCTTTCTGGTCTTGAGCCTTTTTGTCTCAAGCACAGGCCATATCTTGACGGCGTTAGTGATATAAGCTTCTTCCCTTGCCATTCCCGAAGCCCTTTCAAAGACCTCGATGAAAAAAGAGCCGCCCTTGCCCACAAACGGCCTCCCGGCGCTGGTTTCGTCCCTGCCCGGGGCTTCTCCTATGACCATGAGAGAGCACGGCACAGGTCCTTCTCCAAAAACCGGCCTTGCCCCGGGATGCGCGCCAGCGCACGCGGCGGCAATACCGGCATTGAGGCGTTCCATCTCTGATTTTTTCTGGTTCATTTCAGGCTACCTCTAAAAATTGTTCTTTTTCCTGACCTCTGTGTCAGGGCGTAAATAAAAATGCTCACATATCTCATATATGCTGTGCTTTTTATTCACGCCCTTCCTTGACTTCAGAAAAAATATCTGATTTTTAGAAGCAGCCTTTGAATGGAAGGGTTTTTACTTGAAAAGGCTCATCGTGCCGAGGCCGTTATCGTCACCGGGTACGGCCTTCTTGCCGTTCTCACCGGGCTCAGCAGTCTCACCGGGCTGGTTCCCGTCATCTTCATGCGACGGCGCCGCACCCGTATAGATGTACCTTTCGAAAAGCTTCTGATATGGGGTCCAGTTTGACCCTTCGGCCTTGCCGTTCAAAAGGGCCCTTACCGTGTTGACTTTCGCGTCAAGGTCGTCGAGGTAGGAAAGTATTATGGCCTCTATGGTCTTCGGTCTCTTGGGAGAGCCGAATTCAAGCTGGCCGTGATGTGAGAGTATCATGTGTTTCAAGAGGACTGCGAGCTCCCTGGGAAAATCAGCGAGGCTAGCGAGCTTCCTGTCTATGAGTTCGACACCCATTGTTATATGGCCAAGTAGCCTGCCCTCGTCCGAATAATCAAAGGCCCTCTCGTAGGTCAGCTCGTATATCTTGCCTATGTCGTGAAGCATGGCCCCCGCAAGCAGCAGGTCCCTGTTAACGGTGGCCCCGTAATGGCTTGAGACCTTATCGGCGAGGCCGCAGATCGAAAACACATGCTCAGCGAGCCCGCCGAGGTACGGGTGGTGCATTGCCTTTGCAGCCGGGGCGATAAGGAATTTAGCCCTTATCTCCGTATCAGTAAATATAGAGTCCATCAGGGCCTTCAGGTGCCTGTCCTTGATGGACGCCAGCGTTGAATCGAGTTCGGCTTCCAGAGAGGCCTGGTCTCTTTCGGAAGAGGGCAGGAAATCCCTGAGCGAGTACGACCCTTCGGCAAGTGCCTTCACCGCGGATACATTGAGCTGCACGCCGCCCTGGTAAGCCACTGCAAAGCCCTTGATAGACACGACATCGTTCTTGTTGAAGCCACGGGCGAGCTCTTCGGCGTCGTCCCAGACCCTGGCCTCGATCTCTCCGGTCGAGTCCATGAACTTCAGGTTAAGATAAGCCTTGCCGGACTTTGATATGCCGGTTTCCTTGCGCACGACGAGGAACGGGCCGACGACGCTGTCCTTTTCCTTTATGTCCTTTATCAATTTCTTTTTCAAAGTTTATCCCTGGGCTCAGACGGAATGAGCGCGCTGCTCCCTTTCAAGAAACCACTTAACATATCTTTCGACGCCTTCGTCTATCCTTACGGCCGCGGTAAATCCGAGCAGCTCTTTTGCCTTGGCCGCGTCGGCGTATGTTATGGGCACATCCCCCGGAACTGGCGGCAGATATTTTATTTCGGCCTTTTTGCCAAGCGCGCCTTCTATAAGCTCGATGAGCCTGTTGACTTCTATGGTGTTTGCCCCGCCCAGGTTTACTATCTCGTATCTCGACGGCGTATAGACGGCCTTCAGTAGCCCTTCTATGATGTCCCCAACATAGGTAAAGTCCCTCTGGGCGCTTCCGTCGCCGTAGACCTGAATAGGTTTGCCGTCGTGTATGAGTCGGGTGAACTTGGCCACGGCCATGTCGGGCCTGCCGCGCTCTCCGTAGACGGTAAAGAACCTCAAGCAGGTCGAGGGCAGCTTATACAGGTGCGAATAGGTATAGCACATCAGCTCGCCCGCCCTCTTGGTCGTAGCGTAGGGCGATATGGGGCAGGTTATGGGGTCGCCCTCTGAAAAAGGGACCTTGCTGTTTATTCCGTAAACTGACGAGGAGGACGCGAAGACGAAGTTTCCGACGCCTGTTTTCCTGGCGGCTTCGAGGAGGTTCAGCGTGCCTACGCAGTTGACCTGCTCGTACAAAAGGGGCTCTTCTATGGAGGGGCGCACACCGGCGCGGGCGGCCAGGTGTACGACAACATCAAACCTTGTCTCTTCGAACATCCGCAAAACTTTATCGGTATCGCGGATGTCGCCCTCTATAAGTCTGTACGAGGGATTTGACAAGTGGGGAGCGATGTTCTCCCTCTTGAGCTTCGGGTCATAAAAATCGTTGAATTCGTCTATTACCGTTACTTTTTCGCCTCTGGCGAGAAGCGCGTCCGCAAGGTGCGAGCCTATGAAGCCCGCCCCGCCCGTTATCAGTATATTCATGAGTAAAAACTATCATAGATGGAAAAAACGGTCAAGGATAAGGGAAGTCTTCAGGCGAAAAAAACATGGGAAGGCTCCATGCTTTCCCATGTTTTTTAGAGGTCTTTTGCCGTCTTCCGTCAGTCACCCGCTTTTTTCGACGCTCTGATTATAGAGGACCCCGGTAAGGGTCAACTCCGCGCTTTCAACATCCTCGGTATCCCTGTTGGGATGATGCATGACCTCTATTTTGTCCCAGTCCTTGAACTGGTCGGAAGGTATCGTCACTACATAAAAACCCCTGCCGAGGGCGTCAGACTCGAATATGAGGTCTCCAGAGCCTATGCCGACCTCGCCCATCATCGGGGCTTCGTTTATGAGCCATACCGAATAGGTCGCGTTGGGCTCAAGGCCGCTGGCGTCTATCCTTATCTCCTTCTGGCCGTCCCGTATGTCAGTTATTACCGCCTCTCCCGTGGCGTCGTCCCAGTCCTCGCCCCTCAAGTCCACCGTATTCTCGTACGGGGCCTGGGCTGTAATGGCGAAAGCCAGAGCAGCGGCAGCAGCAAGCTCCTTTACCATCGCTCACCTCAGATACAGGGAGGTTGAAAACGAAAGGGCCTCCTACCCTGAATATGGAGGCCCTTGCTTTTGACCGGCATTTCCTCCTTTAATCGAAGATCCCTCCAAGGTCTCCTTTCAAGGCTATCTGCGAATTCTGCAGATCACTCGGGTCGTTGTTGGGATGATGGGCTATCTCGATGACATCCCACCTGTTGAGCTCACCCTCGCCAACGGTAGCCACGAAATTCCCGCTTCCGGACGCGTCGGTCCTGAACGAATAAGGATTAACGCCAAGCCCCATCAGCCTCTCTCCCGGCTGGTCCTTCGCAAGCCAGGCCGTATAGACGGAATTCGGCTTAAGTCCGCCGACATTGATGGTTATCTGCTCCTGCTCGTAAACCGTATCGGTCCCTTCCTCAATTAATGCCGTGCCTCTGGCGTCCCTGAAGTTCAAAGACCCCTCAAGCGGCACCTCTAAGGCTGCGTAGGCGGCGGTAGAGAAAAGGGCGGCCGCCGCGAGCGTGAAAGCGGCCCCTATAAAGCTCCTTTTCATAGTCATGCCTCCTTTGTTAATCGCTAATACCTGCGGGCCGGCGGAACCCCTATGCTTCCGCGTATATTCTGCCCATGTTTGATTGTAGACCCCTGACAGGACTTGTCAAGAAGCTGGACAAGCGAACGGTGAGCAGACATGATACTGGCGGACCATATTCCTTTTTTTCTGTTAAAGTGTGAGTATCACTATTCGCAAAAAGGGAGATGAGGATGGCTCAGCCTTCAGCGCTGAAGAAGGTATCTGATACGATATGGGAGCTGCCCAGATCCTACAAAACCGGGATGCTCGTCCCTGCCCGGATCTACGCCACGGAAAAGCTCATAAAAGAGATGGACGACGGAGTTTTCGAGCAGGTCTCCAATGTGGCCTGCCTTCCCGGCATAGTGAACTACGCCTTCTGCATGCCTGACGGCCACTGGGGCTACGGCTTCCCCATAGGCGGGGTGGCGGCGATGGACCCTGAAAAAGGCGTCATCTCCCCCGGAGGCATAGGCTTCGACATAAACTGCGGCATGAGGCTCGTGAGGACTAATCTCACCTATGACGAGGTGAAGCCCAGGCTGAAGGAATTGGTCGACGCCATGTTCTACCGCATCCCCTCGGGCGTCGGCTCAACGGGCCTGCTGCGCCTTTCTCACGACGAGTTCAGGACAATGACCGAAGAGGGCTCCCGCTGGTGTTTGAAAAAAGGCTACGCCTGGTCAGAGGACCTGGAGTTAACCGAAGAGCAGGGGTGCTTCAAGGGCGCGAAGGCGTCAAAGGTGAGCCAGCGGGCCGTAGAGCGGGGCTTTGACCAGGTGGGCACTCTCGGCAGCGGGAACCATTACTGCGAAATACAGGTAGCCAAACCTGAGAATATCTTTGACGCCGAGTGTGCACGGGCCTTCGGCTTCACGCTCCCGAACCAGGTCGCGGTCATGTTCCACTGCGGCTCACGCGGGTTCGGCCATCAGGTCGCAACCGATTATCTGCAGCTGTTCCTGAAGGTCATGGAAAGCAAGTACGGCATCAAGGTGCTGGACAGGGAGCTCGCGTGCGCCCCCTTCAACTCCCCCGAAGGGCAGGACTACTTCGCCGCCATGAAATGCGCCGCGAACATGGCGTTCGTCAACAGGCAGGTAATCCTTCACCTGCTCCGTCAGGTCTTCTCGGAAGTATTCCAGCGCTCCCCCGAAGACTTAGGCATGTCTATGGTCTATGATGTGACCCACAATACCGCCAAGCTCGAAACGCACATCATAAAGGGCAAGCCCAGAGAGCTGCTCGTCCACAGGAAAGGCGCGACAAGGGCCTACGGCCCCGGCATGGAGGGCCTGCCGGCAAAGTACAGCGAAACGGGACAGCCCGTCATCATAGGCGGCTCGATGGAGACCGGCTCCTATCTTCTTGCCGGGCTCGCAACCGGCGCTGACGCGTTTTATACGACGGCCCACGGCAGCGGCAGGACGATGAGCAGGCACCAGGCGAAGAAGATGTACAGAGGCACGAAGCTTCAGCACGACATGGAGGAACGGGGCATATATGTGCGGAGCGTTTCGTGGGGCGGGCTCGCCGAAGAGGCCGGGGCCGCGTACAAGCAGATCGACGAAGTAGTCGAGGCGACAGAGCTGGCGGGCTTGAGTAAAAGAGTCCTCCGGCTTATTCCTATCGGCAACATAAAGGGCTGAAGATGCCGTACCGCTACCTTGACGAGATAGCCACAGCAGACGTCGCGTTCGAAGCTACAGGCAAAGACCTGGAAGAGGTCTTTGCCTCGGCTGCGGAAGCGACCACGCATGTGATGATAGAAGAGCCGGAAAGACTTGAGCGTAAGCAGAAAGTCGAAGTCAGGCTGTCGAACGAGGAAGCTGACATGCTGCTTTTCAATTTTCTGGGCGAGCTTGTCTATTACAAGGACGCAAAAAAGCTGCTTTTGCGGGTCGATGAGATAAGGATAACCGAGGGAGATTCCGGGTACAGCCTTGAGGCCACGCTTTCAGGCGAGGAGCTTGACCCCAAAAAGCATCCGCTCGGGGCCGACGTCAAGGCTGTAACGCTTCACATGTTCAAATTAGAGCGCACGGAAGAAGGCTGGAAGGCGACGGCGATACTCGATATATAAGACATTCAGGAAACGATGCAGATGGAATTTTTTTAGCGGCCTGTTAAAAGTCTTCTTCGAGATATATCTCATCGGTCTTTGTCTTTCTCACGGCCAGCGGCGTCTGACAGTACGGGCAGAAGACCTGCTCGCCGATCTTCTCGTCACCTGCCATCGGTATCTCTACATCGCACATTGGACAGGTGAGATAGCTGTAAGAACCTTTACTCGACATGGGCACCTCTTTTTTATACTGACATGTTGAAAAGACAGTCATTGCGAGGAGCTTGCGCGACGAAACAATCTCAAATCAGCTGGTTTACTTTAAAACGGGATTGCCGCGCTTCGCTCGCAATGACATATTTTTTCAGCAATATTGAAAAACCTGTTTTGTTCAGGCTGTTTAAAAAGCTCCATATGCAAGGCGTCGAGGAACAAGGAGCGAGGCGTACTCTTTTGTACGCCGCAGTGTCCGAGAGACAAAGACAACGCCGCAGATGGGCCTTTTTTGAGCAACTTTGAAGACCTGATTTGTTCAGGCTGTTCAAAAAGGTTCAGATGCAAGGCGTCAAGGAGCGAGGCATGAGGCGTACTCTGTTGTACGCCGCAGTGACGAGTGACGATGACAACGCCGCAGATGGGCCTTTTTCAACAGCCTGATTAAATATCTCATTTCTTTTCGCCCAGTTCAAGCCGCTATTGAGGAAAAAACATGGACCGGGGCTGGCTTTTTCCCTTGACCGTATTTTGCAAAAGACGGAAAATTAACCATGAGCAGGATGCGCAGTGAAATAAGAAAACTCTATCTCTCTGTCGGAGAGGTAGTGGTGCACCTTCGCCACCCGGAATGGGGCCAGGGCAAGGTCGTGGAGGAGATGAACTCGAACATCCCGGGCGGCATCTCGTTCATAAGGATAGAGTTCAAGTACGCTGGCAAAAGGACATTTGACAACAACCTTGAAAGCCTGTGGTGCTGTTATCACGCGGGGGTAAGAAGGGTCGGCTGAATATGCGTTTAAACGAAGGGCGGGTAAAATAAATTATCCCGCCCTTTTTTCATTTCTGTGTCAGGCTCGCTCTGATTGATTTCACCCTTCCCTTCATTCCTTCCCATCGAGGGAGGGGAAAAAGAGGACAGCCGGAAGCCTTTTATTTATCCACCTTGATTTGTAAGTATGTCATTCTGAGCACAGCGATAATTTTTGCAGGATAGCAAAAATTGAACTTCGAGCGATCGCGGGCCCGCAGGGTCGAGCCCCAGGACGGGGCGAGATAAGAATCTCGTATTTGGAAAATCAGCAAGTTAAGATTCTTCAGTCGCTTACGCTCCCTCAGAATGACAGAAAAGAAGAGCATTTTTATTTACGCCCTGACGCAGAGATCATGGAAAAGAGCTTCTAAAAATTAGATATTTTTTCTGAGGTCAAGGAAGGGCGGAAATAAAAAGCGGAGCTTATATGACAATATGTGTGCATTTTTATTTACGCCATGACGCAGAGATCAGAAAAAAAAGCAATTTTTAGGAGAAAAGGGGCTTGCCCGTCATATCAGTGGGCTGCGCCAGGCCCATCGCCTTCAAGACCGTCGGGGCCACATCCTGTAGCCCGCCTTTGGCAAGCCTTACGCCTTTTTTTTCCTTATCCGCGAATATGAAAGGCACCATATTTGTCGTATGAGCGGTGAACGGCCCGCCGTTTTCAGGGTCTTTCATCTGCTCGGCGTTGCCGTGGTCAGCCGTGATGATGACCGTCCAGCCCCGCTCAAGGGCCGCGTCAGCTACCATACCTACGGCCCTGTCAACGGTCTCGCACGCCTTCACGGCGGCCTCGATAATCCCTGTATGGCCAACCATGTCGCCGTTGGCAAAGTTCATCAGCATGAATCCGTAACTGTCGTCCTTTATCTTCTCGACCGCGGCCTCGGCTATCTCGATGGCTCGCATCTCGGGCTTCAGGTCATAGGTTGCCACATCCTTCACGGACGGAATGAGAAGCCTTTCCTCTCCCTCGAACGGAGCTTCGCTTCCGCCGTTGAAAAAGAAAGTCACATGGGCGTACTTTTCGGTCTCGCTGACCCTGAACTGCCTCTCTCCGGCGCGGCTCAAGACCTCGCCCAATATGTTCTTCAATTCCTGCGGCTTGAAAAGGACCGGCAGTGCGAGCGATGAGTCGTACTCGGTCATGCATACGAAGCCGGAAAGAGCGGGCCTTATCGCCCTGTCGAAGCCGTCGAACTTATCCAGCACAAAGGCCCTTGCTGTCTCCCTTGCCCTGTCGGCTCTGAAGTTGAAAAAGATTATGCCGTCGCCATCTGAAAGCGGCCCGACAGGCTTCCCGCCATCGGTCAAGACAACAGGTTTTACGAATTCGTCGTTTTCGCCTTTCGCGTAACTGTCGTTTATGGCCTGCAAAGGGTCTGCGGCGTACAGGCCGGAATTTCCGGTAATCGCGTCATAGGCCTTTTTCACGCGGTCCCAGCGGTTGTCCCTGTCCATCGCGTAATACCTGCCCATGACGGTTGCCACCCGCGCTGAAGAGCCCGACTTTTTTATATAGGAAAGAAGCTCGTCCATGTACTTTGCCCCGCTCGAAGGTGGCGTGTCCCTGCCGTCCAGGAAAGCATGGATATAGACCTTCTCAAGGCCCTTCCTCCTGAAAATGTCGAGAAGGCCGAAAAGGTGGCTGATGTGGCTGTGCACGCCGCCGTCGGAAAGAAGGCCCATGAGATGCAGCGCCCTGCCCGAAGCCTTGAGGTTAGAGGCGAGAATTTCCAGCTCAGGGTTATTGTCGAGCCCTCCTTCGCTTATTACCTTGCCTATCCTTGTAAGCTCCTGGTAGATGATGCGGCCTGAGCCCATCGTGAGGTGCCCAACTTCTGAATTTCCCATCTGCCCTTCGGGAAGACCGACTGAAAGCCCGGAGGTGTCTATTGCGGTAGACGGGTACTCTTTGACGAGCCTATCGAGATTGGGAGTCGAGGCAAGGCGAATGGCGTTGCCTTCCCTTTCAGGGTTTATTCCCCATCCGTCCATGACGATAAGGCAGACCTTCTTCACTCTCTTATGTTCTCCGGGATTTTTTTATGACGGCGGACGCGCATTCCCCGGCCTTCGGGCCGGGGACGCGCATTCAATCAGAAGAGCTTTCTTTGTGCTGACATGAACTTGGCCGGGGCTGGCACGCCCTTCATGGCAAGCGTGTTCCATTCCCCGCAGGACGGGCACCTGGGCTCCCAGGACTGCGAGCTGGCGGCGCAACCGGAACAGGCAAATGCCGGGCTGAACTCCCTGTCCATGCCGAGCGCCTTCTGGAACAGGTGCGCTGCCTTGCCTGACTGCTTTCTCCTCAGGTAAGCCTCTCCGAGAAGGACATGGTGGTAGTAGCCCTCGACCCCTTCGTTCGACAGCGCTTCCAGCTCTTCTATGGCGTTGTCGACCATCTCGAGCCTCAGGTAGAGCCTTGAAAGGAGGAGCCTCAAGTTGTAATCAGCCGGGTTGGCGTGAATCTCTTTTTTGTACTTTTCGAGAATCCTCTCGGGCGCGGATTCGCTTATGTAGATGTCTTCCAGCCTCAGTATTATCGCCTCTGCCTTCGGGAACTTGACCCGCGCCTTCTCCCATACCTTTATCGCGTTAGCGGGGTTGCCCTGTCTGGCGAGCACATCGCCCAGGAGGAGGTGCGCGGGCATGAAGGCGTCGTCGTTCCTCAGTACCTCTTTGAGCTTCAAGAGCGATTCGGAAAGCTTCCCGTCAGAGCAGTACCTTGAAGCCGACTCGAACAGGAGCCCCGTCAGGAGCCTCTTCTCTTTTTTCCTCGAAGACTCGTCCTTTTCGCTATCCACTATCTTTTTCTGAAGGTCGGCGGCATCAACCCAGAGCGCTTCCTTTATCCTGTAGTCCCTGAGCTTCCTGAGCGCGTACAGGTTTCTAGGATCCAGCCTTACTACCTCTTCGAGCGCCTTCATGGCCCTCATGATGTCACCGGAATCAGCGGCGCACCTCGCGAGCGAGCTCAGTATCCCTATCGAGGACGAGTTGCCGACAAAACCGCTCTCAAGGACCTTCACGGCATCCGCCGGCCTGTTCTCCCTCATGTAGGTCTCAGCGAGACTTATTATCATGCCGGTTTCGGATGGCTTTGCCTTCAGGGCCTTTTCTATCAATTCCCTCGCCCCGGCAGTTTCTCCCTTTACGAGAAGCTCGGTCCCTTTTTTATAATTATCGTCAGCCTGGGCAAGAAGCTTTTTCTCTTTCCTTGACTGCAGATCGCGCCAGGCCCTGCGGCCGTCCGCCAGGAGCGAGTTCAGGACAGCCACTACGACCCCAGCGAAGAACCCGGCGAAAAGGAGCATCGTGGCAGGCAGGACATATACATGCGTGGATGAGACGACATATGTCACTTCACCGGGGTTGTTCGTATGGAGATAAAAGAACGCGCTCAGTATAATAATAATTATTATCAGGAGTATTTTGGTGTACATAGGCCTGCCGTCAGGTTTAAGGTTTATGGCTACCGGGGGAAATTGCTCTTTTTCCTGACCTCTGCGTCAGTGCGTAAATAAAAATGCTCACATATTATGCATATATATGCTGCGCTTTTTATTTCCGCCCTTCCTTGACTTCAGAAAAAATAGCTAATTTTTAGAAGCAGCCTTTTAATTCAACTCTTCGGTGCGAATAGGGCTCGCTCTCAATTAATGTGAATTCTTTTTGTACGCCGCGATTAAGAGTTTTGAAGCCAACGATGCAGATGGACTTTTTGAGTAGCCTGTCAGTGCGAATATGGCTCGCCTCTCATAATTGTGAACGCCCTGTACACCTGCTCGTAAAGGAAAAGGCGCGCGAGGTCATGGGGCAGCGTCATTGCGGATAAAGAAAGAACAAGGTCTGCGGTGCCGTAAACATCCTTATGCAGCCCGTAAGCCCCTCCGACCACGAAGGATACATTTTTCCTCCCCTGGTTCATGAGCCCTTCGATGAACTTCGAGAAGGCGGCTGAGGTCATGGAAGAGCCGGTATCAGCGAGGACGACCGTGTACCCGCCCTGGCCCAAAGCCGAAAGAATCCTCTGCCCTTCTTTACGGAGGACATCTTCCCTGGGCATTTTCAGGGAAGCGCCTTCGTCCTTCACCTCTACAATATCCACCGGCGCGTACCGCTTTATCCTCTTGAGGTAGTCTGCCGAGGCCTCAGCTATGGAAGACTTCTTGACGGAGCCCACGGCCACGAAGGTTATCTTCACCCGGCTCTACTCGCTCTTCTTCTTTTTCCTGGGCACAGCCGCGGCGGCAGCCGGCTTTCTAACGGCCTTTGCGGCAACGGTTTTTTTAACGGCCTTTACGGCAACAGGTTTTTTAAGGGCCTTTACAACGGCTGGGTTTTTGGCAGCCTTTGCGGCAACGGCCTTTGCCGCTGGCTTTTTCGCGGCCTTTGCGGCTGCGGGCTTTGCCTTCTCAGGCGCTGCCTTTGGCTTGGGCGCGGGCTTGTCCTTCACCTCGGTAACCGGGGCTTCGGCCCAAAACCCTTCGAGGTCGTAGAACGACCTTACAGGCTCAAGGAAGATATGGACGACGACATCGACATAGTCGATGAGCGCCCACCTGCCTTCGGTGACGCCTTCCATGCCAAAGGGCCGCTCGCCTTTTTTCCTGAGGCCGTCCTCTATGGAATCAGCTATGGCCTGGACCTGCCTTTCGGACTCGGCGCTGCATACGAGCAGGAAATCCGATACACCGGAAAGTTTCTTGATGTTGAGAATGACGACCTTTTCGGCCTTTTTGTCGAGGGCCAGTTTGGCGATCTCGAGCGCTTTTTTCTTCGGTTCCAGTTGAATGCTCCTTTTTTTCGGGGGCTATCTGTAAAGCCCCTCTTTTCTTATGAACTCTATGACAGTGTCGGGAAGGAGGTAGCGCACTGTGCGGCCCCTTCGCACCCTTTCCCTTATATCGGAAGAAGATATGTCAATGGGCGTGGTGTCGAGGTAAGTGATAGAATTCCCGTTTGAATTGACGAACCCCATGACCCGGGAATCATACCAGAACTTGGCGGCCAGTTCAACCGGAAGCACCTCTTCGAGGGGCTTTGGTGGATGGTTCGGCCTCGGGGCCACTATGAAGCTTGCCAGGCTCAGGAGGTCTTCATATTCGTACCAGCTCGCGATGTCGTTGAAAGAGTCGCTGCCGAGTATGAGGAACACTTCGGTATCAGGCTCCTTCAGAAGCTCTCTTACAGTATCAACGGTGAATGACCTGCCTTCGCGCCTTATCTCAAGGTCAGAGACCGAAAAACCGGGGTTGTCCTCTATCGCGGCCTTTACAAGCTCAAAGCGAAACCTGGCTGGCGTGAGCGATTCAGTCAGTTTGTGAGGCGTGATGAAGGTGGGCATGAATACCACCCTGTCAAGGCCGCAGATCTCCCTTGCCTCCTCGGCAAGCCTCAGATGTCCGTAATGGACCGGGTTGAAGGTACCTCCAAAAACAGCTATGCGCATCCTGTCCCTCAGAAAGAATCAAAGGAAGATATGCTATCCCATTGAATTTACTGTGTCAACCCGTTTGAGAACGCCCTTGCCTCACTTCCATTTCCACTGCCACTGTAGTAGAATTGTCCCTTACAGGAGATGCGATGATGGAAATGGACCTTTTCGGAAAAAACGAAAAAGAAGTGAACCCCGCTCCTCTGGCCCAGAGGATGAGGCCTTCCGCTCTTTCAGGCTTTGCCGGGCAGGAGCACCTTGTAGGCGAGGGTAAAATACTCGACAGGGTCATTAAAAGGGGCGAGCTGCCTTCCCTCATACTCTGGGGCCCTCCGGGCACTGGAAAGACGACGCTGGCAAGGATTGTGGCCGAAGCGTCGAAGTCGGACTTCGTCGAGTTCTCCGCCGTGCTCTCCGGGGTCAAGGAGATACGGGAGGTAATAAAGGCGGCGAAGGACAGCCTGAGGCTCGGCAGGAAGACGGTCCTGTTCGTAGACGAGATACACAGGTTCAACAAGTCCCAGCAGGACGCCTTTCTCCACAGCGTGGAGGACGGCACCATAACGCTCATCGGGGCCACGACCGAAAACCCATCCTTCGAGGTGAACGCACCACTGCTTTCAAGGTGCAAAGTTCTCGTCCTCGAATCGCTCTCGGATGAATCAATCAAGAAGATTCTCAGGGACGCCCTCTCTGACAAGGAGCGCGGCCTGGGGAATTTCAAGGCAGAGATAGGCAAAGAGGTCATCGACTTCATCGCGGACAGCTCAACGGGTGACGCCAGGAGCGCCCTCAACTCGCTTGAAGCGGCCTTCATGATAACCGAGCCCGACAGCGAGGGCGTAAAGCGCATAACGCTTGAGGCCGCGACCGAAGCCATGCAGAAAAAAGCCCTCCTCTATGACAAGTCAGGGGAGGAGCACTACAATGTGATATCGGCCTTTATAAAGTCGATGCGAGGGAGCGACGCGGACGCGGCGCTCTACTGGCTCGCCCGCATGGTCGAGGCAGGGGAAGACCCCCTTTTCATCGCGAGACGCATGGTCATATTCGCCTCGGAAGACATCGGCAACGCAGACCCGAGGGCCATAATGGTCGCCAACGCGGTAAAGGACTCGGTCGATTTCATAGGCATGCCCGAAGGCTGGATACCTCTGGCGCAGGGTGTGGCCTACCTGGCGACCGCTCCCAAGTCGAACGCATCGTACATGGCCTACCTTGAAGCCGCCGACGATGTAAAGAAGCACGGCGCCCTGCCCGTGCCGCTGCACATAAGGAACGCCCCGACAAAGCTCATGAAAGGGCTCGGGTACGGAAAGGGCTACAAGTACCCGCACAGCTTTAAAGACGCAGTCGCCGAACAGGACTATCTCCCTGACGCTTTGAAGGGGCGCGCGTATTACAAGCCCACCGACAGGGGCTATGACAAACAGATAGCCCAGATGATGAAGGATAGAAAGGAGAAGAAAAAGGAAAGCAAATAAACTGACCCTCAAGCCATCCCGGACAACCGATTTCCGGCACGAATTAGACTCCCTCGACGCAGTACCCTTCTTGATGTGACAACAAGGATGAAAAAAAGCTTTTAAAGGTTGAATTAAAAGCTGGTGTGACATAAGTCACTGCCAAAACCCCCGGCAGAGGAGAAGAATCAAAAAGCCGTTAATAGGGGGTACATTCAAGCAAAAAACCTCAAACCCAAAGACCTCCCAGAAAATCATCCCAAGAACCTTCAGCTGGTCTTTCCAAGGAAGGAAGGAGACGGAATGAAGAGGTATGCTCTTGTGGCCTTCGGACCTGGACGCGGCGAAATAGGGGAACTCTTCCGTTCACTCAATGAAAACGGCTGTACTGTCGATTCATGCCTGCTGACATCGACCGGCAACGGGTTTTCCGCCGCCATACTTGTGCTCGGCGGTAAAAACTCCGTTTCAAAGACCATCAAGGACCTCAAAAACAGGCTTGTCATAAAAGCGAGCCCAGTTGAAAAGGACGGGCCAGCCCTGCCCGGCAACCTCCAGATAACGATGTACGGCCCGAACAGGCCTGAGACCATCGCGCTCCTTTCCTTGATAATCAGCTCGGAAAAAGGGGAGGTAACCGAAATAGAATCCAAATCTATCGGGGACATGTCCGTTGTGGCCATGCAGGCCTGGTATCCGGGAAAGACCGCGATAATACGCGCCAGCTTAAAGGAACTCTCAAAGAAGCTCGGGCTTAAGTCATCGATTGAACGGATAAGAACAGAAGACCTCCTCTAAGTACCCCTACCTCTTGTCAACCAAAGGGCATGATTGAGTTGACAATCATGCCCTTTCCGTGTTATTCCAGACTATTGAAAGTACTCCTAAAAGGTGAATAAATATGAAAAATGACATCCTCGGCATAGCCCTTGAAAAGGGACTCGAAGGCGAAGGACTCACACCTTCCGAAGCCTTGAGGCTCGCCGCTGTTCCCGAGACCTCCATATACGAGATCATGGCCGTCTCCGAACGGGTCAGGCGTACGCATCTCGGAGTAGAGGTCAACCTCTGCTCCATCGTGAACGCCAAGAGCGGCCTGTGCAGGGAAGACTGCTCGTTCTGCGCCCAGTCGGTCAAATACTCTACGGGCGTCACCGAATACCCCATGTCAGAGCCGGAAAAGATAGTGGGGGCGGCGAAGGAGGCTGCAACCTTCGGGGCAAGGGAGTTCTCGATAGTCACGAGCGGCACCGCCATAGAAAAGGAGCGGGACATAGCCGCCTTGACTTCGGCGCTGCAATCTATGAAGGACAGCGTCCAGATGGAACGGTGCGCCTCCCTCGGCATACTCTCCCGCGAGACTTTAAAGAAGCTCAAGGACAGCGGCCTTGAGAGCTACCACCACAACCTTGAGACCGGACGGAGCTTTTTCCCGAACATCTGCACCACCCACGAGTACGACCGTGACATTGAGGTTGTAAGGACTGCCAAGGAGCTGGGCTTCCATGTCTGCTCCGGCGGCATATTCGGCCTCGGCGAGGGCTGGGAGGTAAGGGTCGAGCTTTTTGCCACGCTCAAGGAACTCGGAGCGGATTCGGTCCCCATAAATTTCCTGAACCCCAGGCCCGGCACGCCGCTCGAAAAAGCTCAAAACCTCACGCCGCTGGAGTGCCTGAAGATAATCGCCCTGGGCCGCCTCATGCTGCCCAGGACCGACATAGTCGTCTGCGGGGGCAGGCAGGTGAATCTGCGCGACCTTCAGCCGCTCATATTCGCCGCCGGCGCGAACGGCATGATGATAGGCAACTACCTCACCACCCCGGGCAGGGAGCCAAACAACGACCTCCAGATGCTCGCTGACCTTGGACTGAAACCAAAGGGCTACAAGTAACCGATGCGCGAGGAAATACTCGAAGAGATATCAAGACTTACGGCGCTTGGCTTAAAGAGGACCTTAAGGCTTGTCGAAGGCCCCCAGGGGCCCAGGGTCACAATGGACGGCCAGGAAGTCGTGCTCATGTGCTCGAACGATTACCTGGGGCTCGCCAACCACCCGCTTGTAAAAGAGGCCGCCATAAAGGCTATTGAAAAATGGGGCACCGGGGCCGGAGCGTCGAGGCTCGTCTCCGGCAACATGGAGGCCCACCACATACTCGAAGAGCGGATAAAGGAGTTCAAGGCTGCCCCTTCGGCGCTCCTGTTTAACTCCGGCTATAATGCGAATATGGGTTTAATTACCGCTTTGGCCGACAGGTCGACCGAAGTCTTCTCTGACAGGCTCAACCACGCCTCGATAGTGGACGCCTGCGTCCTCAGCCGCGCCAGGGTAAAGAGGTATCCCAACAGGGACACTAACGCCTTGGAAAAGCTCTTGAAAGCCTCGGCCGCGAAAAAAAAGCTTATCATAACCGACAGCGTCTTCAGCATGGACGGCACAATAGCCCCCCTGCCAGATATCATCAGTCTCCTTGAAAGACACGGCGCCATGCTCGTCATAGACGACGCCCACGCAACAGGCGTGCTCGGAGAATCCGGCAGGGGGAGCCTTGAGCACTTCCGGATGGAAGGCCACCCATCTGTCATACAGATGGGAACTCTGGGCAAGGCGCTTGGCTCGTTCGGGGCCTTTGTTACCACTGAACAGGAGGTCATCGACCTCCTCATCTCCCGCGCAAGGGCCTTCGTCTACACGACGGCGCTGCCGCCATCTGTTTGCGCTGCGGCCACAAAAGCAATAGACATTATCGATAAAGACCATGGACTTATAAGGAAACTCTGGGAAAACACTTCAACTATTACTCAAGGGCTCAAGGAGGCCGGGTTCGATACGATGGGAAGCGAGACGCCCATTATCCCGGTGAAGATAGGCGACAACCATAAGGTCATGGATGCCTCCAGAAGGCTCCTCGAACACGGGGTCTTTGTACAGGGCATAAGACCCCCTACGGTCCCGAATGGGACTTCGAGACTGCGGGTGACTGTCACTGCCGCGCATACCGGCGAGGACCTTAAAAAGGCCCTGGCCGCCTTCAGGGGGATTATTAATGGCTAAAGAGCCGCTACTTTTCGTCCACGGCTGGGCAACGGACAGCTGGGTCTGGAAGGAGGTTGCCAAAGGCTTTGAAGAGCGGGCTGCCATGGTCGACCTGCCGGGCCACGGCGGGACAATTACATGGGATGAACCGTCCCTCCTGCCAGCCGTAAAAGAGATAAAAGAGCGGCTCAAGCCCTTTGGCAGGACAAAGGCGATAGGCGTCGGATGGTCGCTTGGTTCAATGGCCCTTATCGCGAGCCTCGCTGATTTAAAGGACTCCTTCAAGGCGCTCGTGCTCGTCGGCGCTACCCCCTGTTTCGTGGAAAAAGAAGACTTCCCCTGGGGCCAGCCAAAAGCGCTGGTCAAGAGGATGATAATGGACATGAAAAAGGACCCGGCGGCCACAGTGGACAGGTTCTACAGCCTCAACTTCACCGAAGACGAGAAAAAGACCCGGGCCGGGCGAAGCATGATGGAAAGGTATTCCTACCCCGGGCCAATCTCGTGCGAAGGAGAAGTTCCGGGCTGCTTCCCTTCATTCAAATATGACGAGCTAACAAAGGCGCTCGAAGCGTTGTACATGACCGACCTGAGGGAGAACCTCAAGTCGATAGACATCCCGGTCCTCCTTGTCCACGGCGAGGAAGACTCGATCTGCCCGGTTGGCGCTGCCGAATACATGGGCCACAGGATAAGGAACGCGAAGCTTGAGGTCGTGGATGGCGCTGGCCACGCGCCCCATATCACAGAGCCGGAACTGTTTAATAAAATACTGCATGAATTTCTCGCAAGGCTTTGATTTAAATACTTTATCACTCAAACTTGCCGCGAGATTTCACTAAATTCCTCCCCTCGATGGGGGAGGGTTGGGTGGGGATGAAAAGAATCTTCTTCCGCCCTCCCCTCTATCCCCTCCCATCAAGGGAGGGGAAGCTTGAGAGACAGTAATCATGGTATTCGACACGGACATCATAAAAAGGTCTTTCTCAAAGGCCGCCTCGACCTACGACGAGTTCTCAGGCTTTCAGAAGGATGTCGCTTTCGAGGTCTTCCAGCGTCTTTCCCAGATGCTCCAGCAAAGGGAGCACGCTTTTTTAAAGGCCGCTTCCATTGAAAACAGACAGGATGCTTTCACCTTCCTGGACATAGGCTCAGGCACAGGAAGGCTCGCGGCGTTGGTGAATTCCATACCCGGGGCAAAAGTCTTTGCCTCTGACATCGCGTTAACGATGCTATGCAAGGCACGGGAAAAACACGGTAATTCCTTTGGTCTGGCAACTGGCGACTGCTGCTACCTGCCCTTCAGGGACGGGGTCTTCGACATGGTCGGCTCGTCTCTCGCGCTCCAGTGGGCACAGGAACTTGAACTGGCCTTTACTGAGGCGGCAAGGGTCTTGAAGCCTGGCGGACTCTTTGTCTTTTCGACGCTCGGCCCCTCTACCCTCTGGGAGTTGAGGGATTGCTATAAAGCACATCGGGCGGTAGAGTTTAAGGACAGTACCTCTATCGAATCAGCCCTCAAGGCCTCCGGGCTTGAGGTCGTTGCAATCGAGGCCAGTATAATAAAGAGGCGATACGGGAGCTTCATCGAACTCCTGAAAGCGCTGAAGAACATAGGCGCGGCACCTCCCATGGAATGCGGGAAAGGACTCTCGCCGGGAAAGCAGCTACGCGAGGCTGGAAAACGCTACAGCGAGAAGTTCCCCTGTGCTCAAGGCGGCATAGAGGCAAGCTACGAACTTATTTTAGCCACGGCAAGAAAGGTCTGAACTACATTGAAGTCTGACAGGACAAAAAAACTCCAGAAGCTCGATAAGGCCCTCGTATGGCACCCGTTCACCCAGATGAAGGAGTGGGCGGCTGGAGACACGCTCATAATCGAGAAGGGCCAGGGCAACTACCTCATCGATACCGACGGCAGGCGCTACCTTGATGGCGTGGCCTCCCTCTGGGTCAATGTGCACGGCCACAGGAAAAAAGAGATAGACAAGGCGATTGTAAGCCAGCTTGGAAAGCTCGCCCATTCAACTCTCCTCGGGTTGGGAAACACGCCTTCAATAGAGCTGGCAGAAAGGCTCGTCAAGATAGTCCCGAAGGGCTTGAACAGGGTCTTTTTCTCTGACAACGGCTCGACAGCGGTCGAAATTGCCCTAAAGATGGCCTTCCAGTACTGGGAGCAGAAGGGCTTTGAAGGCAAAAGAAAGTTCGTGGCCTTCACCGGAGCCTATCACGGCGACACCTTCGGCTCCATGAGCGTCGGGGAGATAGACATATTCGTAAAAAAGTATCGCCCCCTTCTTTTCAGCGCGTTCAGGGCCCCATACCCATATTGCTACAGGTGCCCTGTCGGAAAAGACCGTTCAGACTGCAAGACCGAGTGCCTCAAGGCATTTGAGGATATACTTAAAAAGCACTCAGGAGAGATTGCCGCCTGCATAATAGAGCCCATGCTCCAGGGGGCGGCCGGGATGATAGTCTCGCCTCCGGGCTTCTTGAAGAAAGTCAGAAGCCTCACGAAAAAATACGGCGTCCTCCTCATAGCCGACGAGGTTGCTACCGGCTTCGGCAGGACAGGCAAGATGTTCGCCTGTGAAGTTGAAGGCGTTGTCCCTGATTTCCTGTGTCTGGCCAAGGGCATAACCGGTGGGTACATGCCGCTTGCGGCAACTCTCACGACAGACAAGGTCTACAGGGCCTTTCTCGGCAAGTACGAAGAGTACAGGAGCTTTTTCCACGGCCACACATATACGGGAAACCCGCTCGGGTGCGCGGCGGCCTTGGCCAACCTCGACATATTCGAAAACGAACGGGTGATAGAGGGGCTGGAGCCGAAGGTAGAGCTTTTCAAAAAGCTCCTGCAAAGGTTCGAGGGCCTTGCCCATGTGGGCGAGGTAAGACAGATCGGCCTTGTCGCTGGCATCGAGCTCGTGAAGGACAAGAAAACAAAAGAGCCCTTCCCCGCGAAATCAAGGGTCGGCTACAGGGCATGCCTCAGGATGAGGGACTCGGGGGTCATACTCCGCCCCCTCGGGGATGTTGTCGTCATCATGCCGCCCTTGAGCATCAAGGAAAGCGAGCTTAAAAAGATAGTAGAGGCGGCGTACAAGGGGATTAAGGAGATAACTGAGAAACCGTGACGCATGACCGTGAACCGCGTCCATTACTTTGCAGGTTCAGGGTTGCACCCTGAACCTATTAATTCAAACTGACGCTGTAAAATAGTAATACATTCATTTTGAATCCTTATACTTGTCGTAGCCAGATACCTAAACCGAAATATTCGGGTTCAGGTTACAAACCTGAACCCGCTAAAATGGACTTTTTCAGCAGCCTATTAGAGAACAGATGAAATCTTCTTTTTTCATAACAGGGACAGACACGAATGTCGGCAAGACAGAAGCCGCCTGCGTGCTCGCCAGCTCGTTCAGGGGAGCGGGCCTGAAGGTCGGCGTGATGAAGCCGGTCGAGACGGGCTGCCGTTTGCTTGGCGAGAAAATGATACCAAAAGACGCTTTAAGGCTCAAGGAAGCCTCAGGCACTCTCGCCGACCTCGATCTCGTGAACCCGTACAGGTTCACCGCGGCTGCCGCGCCTGACCTTGCCGCGAGGCTCTTCGGCGCTTCTATTGACCTTGAAAGAATAAAAGACATTTTCATCGGACTTCAGGCCGCCCATGACCTCATGCTGATCGAGGGGGCCGGGGGCTTGCTCGCGCCAGCAGCCGAAGGGAAGTCAATGGCAGACCTCGCACTTTTACTCGGAGCGCCGGTCTTGATAGTTTCAGCGAACCGCCTCGGCACCATAAACCACACGCTCCTGACCGTAAGCTGCGCCCGGCAGATGGGGCTCGACATAAAGGGTATCATCCTCAACAACCCCACTCCTTCCAACGAAGACATCAGCAGGGAATATAACCGCACCCATCTTGAAAGGCTTTCAGGGGTGCCGGTGCTTTTCGAGATACCCTATTCCCCCGGCCAGTCGAATTTGCCAGTCCTTGGCAAAAGGGATATCGAGAAATTCCTTTGAGTTTGCCGGTGCGCACAGCGCACCCTACGCCTACGCCGCTGAGATTGCTTCGTCGCAAAATGCTCCTCGCAATGACGACAGGGTGCCTCTAAAAATTAGAAATTTTTTCCGAGTTCGAGGAAGGGCGGAAATGAAAAGCGCAGCATATATGACAATATGTGAGCATTTTCATTTACGCCCTGACTGCGAGTTCGGGAAAAAGAGCAATTTTTAAAGGCAGCCTGAAACTAAAAAGCCCCCTTCCTTTCGGAAGGGGGCTTTTAGTTTCAGTCAACAGGTATTACCTGCTCTTTGCGGTGGTATAGTTGAGCGTGCCGCCCGCGAGGATGGTCTCGACCTGCCTCGGAGAGAAGCCATGCTTGAGCTTTATCTCCTTGTTCCTGGTCACATTCCTCAAGATCACGGTCTCGCCGGAGAGGCTCTTGTTTATGCCGGGCATCTCTAGCTCGTCGCCGTCCTCTATGCCATCGTAGTCGGCAGCGTTCTCGAAGGTCAAAGGCAATATGCCGAAGTTTACCAGGTTGTCCTTGTGTATCCTGGCGAAGCTCTTGGCAACGATCGCCTTTATCCCGAGGTACATGGGGCAAAGGGCCGCGTGCTCACGGGAAGAGCCCTGTCCATAGTTCTCTCCGCCGATGACGAAGCCGCCGCCAGCCGCCTTGGCCTTCTCGTGGAACTTGGCGTCTATCTGCGCGAATACGCTCTCGGAGTACTTGGGCACATTAGAGCGGTACTTCAGCCATGTTCCCGCCGGAGTTATGTCGTCGGTGGTGATGTTGTCGCCCAGCTTGATAAGGCATTTGCCCTTCAATGTCTCGGGGAGAGCGCCCTGCTTGGGCAGTTCCTTGATGTTCGGGCCTCTGGAGACGGATACCTTTGAAGGGTCCTTTGCCGGGGCTACGACCATCGAATCGTCAATGAGGAACTTGGCGGGCATCTTCACCTTCGGGAACTTGCCCAGCTTTCTCGGGTCGGTTATGACGCCGTAGATGGCGGCCGCGACAGCGACCTCGGGGCTGACGAGGTAGACCTTGCCGTCCTTGGTGCCGCTTCTGCCTTCGAAGTTCCTGTTAAAGGTCCTGAGCGATACGCCAGCGGACGGAGGCGACTGCCCGTTGCCGATGCAGGGGCCGCAGGTGGCTTCCAATATCCTCGCGCCTGCCTCGATGAGATGCGAAAGGCCCTTGTTCAAGGCCATCATGTCGAGGACCTGCTTGGAGCCCGGGGATATGGTCATGCTGACTTCCGGGTGGACCTTGAACTCGCCCTTGTGGAAGACCTCGGAGACGAGCATCAAATCCCTGTAGGAAGAGTTGGTGCAGCTTCCAACGCAGACCTGGTCTACCTTGAGGCCTTCGACTTCGGAAACCTTGCAGACCTGGTCAGGCATGTGGGGCCTTGCTATCATCGGCTCAAGCTTGTTGAGGTCGAGGTCGATGGTCTCGTCATACTTCGCGCCCTCGTCGGCCTTGAGCTCTGTCCAGTCGGCTTCCCTGCCCTGCGCCGCGAGAAACTCCCTGGTCACTTCGTCAGAAGGGAATACCGAGCTGGTCGCGCCGAGTTCGGCGCCCATGTTGGTGATTGTCGCCCTCTCGGGAACGGTAAGGCTCTTTACGCCCTCTCCGCCGTACTCTATGACCTTGCCTACGCCGCCCTTGACGGTCATCCTGCGAAGGAGCTCGAGGATGATGTCCTTCGCTGAGACCCAGGGTTTCAGCTTGCCCTTGAGGTTCACGAGGACGACCTTGGGGTATACGAGGCTGAACGGGCCGCCGCCGAGGGCGACCGGGCGGCCGT